>ERZ779888.3643-NODE-3643-length-11121-cov-9.290258_pt1 | contig 11121 bp, 10 predicted proteins | sample MGYA00511245_ERZ779888 | MGnify/ENA primary metagenome ERZ779888 (study PRJEB29588, sample SAMEA2155255) | human gut metagenome | biome: human gut; feature: human-associated habitat; material: faeces | place: Denmark | collected 2008/2010 ... | reverse complement strand
CGCTCTATCGCCCCTCATTTCTATTTTATCTTGTTTGTACCCCTTGTACACCGATATTTATATTTTTTCATGCACAGGCTTTTATATATCAGCAATGGAATGTTTAGCTTCTACATTTCGATTATTTTCTATGCGACAATATGCTGTGTGGATAATTGCTGGTATACGATTCTACTTTTGATGTCCGAAGCCCAGGACAGTGTGACTACCGGCGAAATGGTTTGGCAAAATCTGTTTATGCACAGCGTAATAATAGCAGTATGCTTTTTACAGGCAAAGGCGCGAAATGGAAAGTTAAGCCAAGCAACCAATTTTAGATGGTACACCATTCCTGCAGTTCTTTCCCTTGCAAGTGTTTTGCTTATTTTCTTTTTCGGAAGTTGCTTTCAGCAAGGGCAAATATCAATTCAGCCGCTATGTGTCTGTGCCACATTTATTACCGTAATGCAGATAGCAGCATTACTTTTAATCAGCTGGATGGAACAAAACGCCAACTTCCGTGAAGAAGCAATCAGCCTACAAGCCAAATCAAAAGCACAGCAAGAGAGCATCGAAGCCTTGAGTGCTGCATACGCTCAGCAACGTAAACTGACACATGACTTTCGCGCTCATCTGAGTACGTTAGACGGAATGCTGATGCAACAAAACAGAGATATCAACACAATACAAACCTATATCCATAGCCTACAATCGAAACAAAACGAACGCATCCTGCTCGTCAATACCCACCATGCAGCACTGGATGCACTTTTGAATCAGAAGGCGCTTGTTGCGAAAAATCGTAAAATTGATATACAGTTCAGTGTGAACGATTTGTCTCCCATAAAGATTGACATGGTGGATTTGACGGTTGTAATCAGCAACACACTGGATAACGCGATTGAAGCGTGCGAAAAACTGCCGGAAACAGACCGGCAAATTTATGTGCAGGCACTGCTTGAAGAAGATGAACTGTTTTATGCTGTCCGTAATAAATCTTTGCCGGTAAATATGATTGCAAATCAACTGCCGGCATCAACCAAGGAAAATCCATCTTTTCACGGGTATGGTTTGCAAAATGTTCATACCACATTGGAAAAGTACCACACACTTTACGCTATGGACTATGAAAACGGCTGGTTTGAATTTGCAACAGAGCTGCCGAATACTCTGATTTCATGACAAAAAACTACTGTTTCACTACAAAAATGATGAAAAAGCTGAAAACTCTGTTTTAATAAAGATAGTTCTGATTTACAGAGGTTCTACATATGGAAGCAATCGTTGAAAGAATCGTGGAGAAGTGTATACAAAGCGAACTCATTGAAGAAAGTCAACGCGATTGGATGGCATACTCGCTACAACGAAAATTCATGAACTTTGGCGGTTTCTTTATTCTCGTTTGCTTTGGAACACTTGTTGCGCCGTTACCGCAAGTGATTCTTTTGAATTTTGGGTTGGCGCTTTTACGGGAAAAGACAAATGGGCTTCATATGCCAACAGTATTTTCCTGCTTTATCACCTCTTTATTTTGTGAATATACCTGCTTATATCTGATTGACCGACTGCAATCTTCTACGATAGCAGCTGCAATTACGCTGTTTATTGTCTCTGCTATGCTAATTTTAATACTTGCTCCTTGCAATAACTCGGCGATGCACTGCAGCAACGAGGAATTGCGGGACATGAAAATAGCGGTACGCAAAAGACTTGTATTATATTGCTTGATTATTCCGGCCCTTTTATTGCTGAAACCATTGTACAGCATTGTCTGGATTGTAGCTGCAGCTGCGGATGCTCTTCTACTGGTTTTGGCTAAAATTGGAGTTGGAATCAAATAAAACCAAATTAAACCGGAAGGAAGGTCTTTACCATGAAAGCAAAGGAAAGTCTTTTACACAAAAACTTGCGCGCAGTAGTCCAATCGTCAATTCAGAAAGAAGCAAGCGCACCTTGTGGAATGTTTTGGAATTATCAACCTCACCGGCCCGAAAAGCCTCTGACAAATCCTCAGGGGAAAAAATAAATCTCACGCTGCAGCTCTAAGCCCGTCGCATCTCAAAATGCGGCGGGCTTTTTTGTGTGCTCGGTTGGGCAACAACTGGCGAAAGGATGCTACGCGCTTAGCAGTAGGAAGCGCTAGCCGAAGGCAAGGGCATCCATCGTGAGGTGGCATCAGAATGCCAGCAGAAAATGCTGACGGGCAAACACATGAACCAACAAGCAGAAATTCATATATTTATAAATTATAGTGATCTAGATAAAATTCGAACGGATTTAAAGTTTAACTCCGCAAAAGTTGCGGGGTATTTGCGATATTATAAGTGCAAAGCAAATTCGGAAGGAATTTCAAAGATGACATCTAACGAGCGACAAAAGAAAATAATTCGCTTGTTAGACAAGCGCCGGAAAGATACGATGGAGCATCTTTCAATAGAATTCCATGTTTCAACAGATACTATCAGCAGGGACATAGCAACATTAAACGAGGACTATCCAATAAAAATAGTCCGGGGCCGAAATGGAGGCCTTTCCCTACCAGACGGATACCACTTGTTCAAGAAAATGTACATGACTCCTGTTCAGGCACTCGCATTACATAGAGCGTTGCTGTATGTCCCTGATGAAATCAAGAAAATCCTTGAGACAATTTTGACCGATTTTGCTTGGTAGTCAATTATGATTACCCAGCACCTTGACAACTGAATACCCAGCATAACAGGTACGTTCCTTTCCCCGCAGGCCCATTGGGTGGTTTTGGCATAACCATAAGCTGCCAAGGGAAAGGCCACAATGATACGCCAGCTGCCTCCCGCGTCAGAGGGGGTGACCGAGCCGGAATTGTAAGCAGTAAGATTCCGGCAGAGTCAGTGAACGGCCGCCGCCAACGGTCTGCCTGTTGTGTTCCCGGTGTCAGGGGTGCGGGCGGCAAATATGGCACACTTACTTAACTATCTACTTTTGCCGTTTAGGGCAAATCGTGGGCAGCAGGACCCCAAGCGCCTGCTGCCCATCATTTTGCTTTAAACGGGATGGAAAACAGGGGTGTAAAACCTATGCAAACCTATCCGACAGGCTATGCGGAATCCCACCGCATAGCCGAATAGATTTTCCGGGAGATCTTACCCCGGCACGGTATGGCGGTGCGCGAGGAACAAATCGCGCTTTGCCATGAAGTTTTAGATACCTTATATAATAAGGAAATTTCCCTGTGCGAAGCAGGCGTAGGCACCGGAAAAACGCTGGCCTACCTCGTGGGCTGTATTCTTTGGCAGATGAATCGTCCAGAACAAATGAAACTGCCCATCGTTATCTCCACTTCCGGCGTTGCCTTGCAGGACGCTATCCTTACAGAGTATCTGCCCGACCTGTCCGCTATTTTGTTGACTGAGGGCATCATCCGCGACCCCATCACCGCTGTTGTCCGCAAGGGCAAAGAACGCTTTGTCTGTGATGCCCGCCTTGCGGAAAGAGCCGCGCTGGTGCATCCGAAACGAACGCGGGAGAAAAGAAGCCTGCGCATTGCAGAAAATATTCTGGACATGGATCATATCCCGGAACTTTCTCACTATGACCGCTGCCGGATTTGTGTGCCGCAGTCCTGCCCGCGCGATTGCTTTATGCGCTTAGATTGCCGCTACCAGCAATATTTGCGGGATTCCATGAAACCCGACATCCAAATTTGCAATCACAATTATTTGCTGGCTGACGCATCGCATCGGCAGGAAGATAGACCACTGCTCCTGCGCAGTTATCAGGCGCTGGTAGTGGACGAGGCACACAAGCTTCCCGACGCCGCCCGTCAGATGTACACGGAAACACTATCCTCGCGCGCCATGGATGAATTGTGCCTTTTATTACAACAGGCGCACTACAAAGATTTTGCCAGACAGCTGCGGACGGCGTTCCTTACGCTGTCGTTCTCCTGCACGCAGGGGGTTTCCAAGCTGCGAAGAAAAGTGAGCGAACCGTTCGTGCTTACGCCGTTCCGCCGCGCTGCGCTCATCGACTGTATAGCACTATTGCAAAATGCTGGCGGGTTGCCGGATGTGCCGCGATACCTGCTGAACAGGCTGGGAGAAGCAGAAAGTCTCCTGCGCCTTTTTCTCTTGCAAGTGCCAACGCGCATCCTCTACATCGACTACGATGCCGATGGTCAGCCCACATTCTGCGCAGCCAGCAGCCGCGTACCGCAGTTGCTTCGCAGTGCGCTGTGGAACACCCGCGAACCTGCGATTCTGACCTCCGGCACATTGGCTGCAGCCGGAGATTTCAGCCACACGGAACAGCTTTTGGGGCTGGCGGCTTATCGACCCTTGCGTCATTTCCGAGCAGATTCTCCGTTTGACTACAAGAAAAAATGTCTGTTGTACTTTCCGCCGTGCGTAAAAACGAGAATGGACAACCGCAAAATGGCAGAAGAAATCGTCCGATTGGTGGATGCCTGCCACGGCCATGCTCTGGTGCTGTTCACGTCTTACCGCCAAATGGCCGAAGTCCGCGCGCTGACGGACGGTCAGTGGACATATCCAACCTATCAGGCGTGGCGCAACGGCGGCAAAATCATTCAGAAGTTCAAGCAATCCGGCAACGGCGTACTGTTTGCGGCTGGTTCCTGCTGGGAGGGCATCGACTTTCCCGGCGACATAGTGTCACTGCTGATTATCGCAAAGCTGCCGTTCCCGATTCCCGACCCGGTCAGCGACTACGAGCGCCGGCAGTACCCAAATCTGCGCGATTATATAAACGCCGAAGTCATCCCCGAAATGCAGAAGAAGCTGCGACAGGGTTTTGGTCGTGCCATCCGTACCGAGCATGACTCCTGCGTGGTAGCGATTCTAGACGAGCGCGCGGGCATCGGCGGCAGGTATCATGATGCCGCGCTGGCAGCGCTGCCGTCCTGCCCGACCACCGAGAAAAGCGAAGATGTGCAGCAATTTATCCGGGAGCAGAAGCGCCCGGATTACTTTTTGTGAAAAGAGGAACCTGAGATGTACCTTATGCGAAACCACGATGTCTGGATCTATGTGCGCTGCGCCAACAGCGATCCGCGCATTGCCTTTGACCGGCTGTATGACCTTATCGACGAAGCAGCAGGGCACGGTTTTCTCGTGCGCGGCACATCTTTTGACCATTGCAGTGGAAACACCTTGAAAGACCGCATCGGTCTGCGCTCTATGCTGGACGCAGTAGAGAACGGTCGGATTGAAGCCGTGATGGTGCGCGATTTGGAGCAAATCAGCCGCAACAGCTACATACTGGTGGGAGTTATTGAAATTCTGCGTCAGAATGATGTCTACCTTATTACCACTGAATGTGACCTGAACGCCGAACTCATCAACAGCGGTCTGGAACGCTTTGTCGGTGACCGCTTCACGCGGGCTTCGTTCGGCAAGCCCCGCTTTGATGTTCGTCTCCCACTTATGGATCAATTCTGAGGTGCACCTATGAAAGAATACAAAGTATGGGCTTTTGCCCGCAGTGCTGCACCGAATCTTCCTGCGCTGGAGGATCAGTTGGCAGAAGTCATGCGCGAGGCAGACCGGCGCGGCTACATCATCGTCAACTCCTGCATGGAGCAGAAGTACGGCACCGAATTCTGGCGACCTGATTTGTTTGCCATGCTCACCGCTGTGCAGCAGGGGCGTGTCAATGCCGTCATGGTGCAGAGCCTTGACCGGTTGAGCCACGACATTACAGCCTTGTACCGCATCCTGCGCTTTCTGCAAAATTGCGGTGCTGTACTGATTACGACCGAGACCAATCTACAATATGAACTCTATCTGACGGGGCTGGACGCACGCTTGCTGCGCCGCCACAACCGAAAACCAATTTACTATGTGGAGTGTGAAGAACGATGAAAGAACCTGTGCAAATGCCGCTGCAGGCATCCGCCTGCGAAATCGAGAAAATCACCCTGCCTCAGATCGTCAGCATCAAGCAGGCCAGCGAGATTATGAATCTGCCGCCGTATTATCTACGGCGTGTCTGCCGCGAAAACCCGGATTTGGCATTTCAATCCGGGGTCAAGTGGTACATTAACCTTGGCAAGCTGGCGGCCTACTACAACAATAAAACGGAGCAATCGGAATAATGGCATCGGCAAAACTTATGATACCCAAACGCAACGCCCCCTATTATGTACTGACCGCTAATGTGACTGTACATGGAAAAAGGGTGCGGCGATATGGGCGCTTTGACTTTGACCCCACTGTACTGAAAACCCACCGCCAGCGTGAAAACGCTGCCATTGAAGCCGCACTTGTTTTTGAACGCGCAGAGCAACAGAAAGCCGACGATGAAAAAGATGGCAAAAACACGCCCTTCCGAGATGTAGCAAGAGCATACATTGATTCCAAAAAATCGATGCTCGACCCCTCCGTTCGTCTGGAGGGCGACTACGAACAGCATAAGAATAAAGCCAACACCACAGCAGGTAAGGAAACCATGCTGCGGCGAATCTGTGAAATCAGCCCGACATTTGCAGAAATGCCTATTTCAAAGGTAAATAAGCGCGAATGCGAGAAGTTTCTGGATCTGCTGGGTGAGGCCGATGTGCGCAGCGTGAAAGGGTATGCGGTGCTGAAACCCAACGCAAAGCAATATAAGAAACTGTCCTGTCCCCAAATTGCAGCACAATGTTCCATACAGACAAAATCTGTAGAGCGAGTGTTCCGCGGAGAGCGTACCACACTAAAAACAGCACAGGAAATTGCAGCAGCTCTCAAATGTAAGCCCGAAAAGCTGTTTCATATTGAACTGGATCACCGCCCTATTGCACGAAAAACCATCAAGGAGTATGCCATCTTTCTGCGGCTCGTAATGCAATATGCCGAACGCGAGTACGGCATAGACAACGATACCCAAACACTCGCGGTTAAAGGTTCTCGTAGCCGACCTGTTGACTGCCTGCACCCGGAAGAAGTAGAGGCTCTTTTTAAGGTGCTGCCGCGCTGTTCCACGCTGGAGCAAGTCATCGTCATGGGGCTGCTGAATACCGGAATGCGGCGCGGCGAGTTAGCCGGGCTGACATGGGAAGATATTGACTTCGACCACTGCACCGTCCATGTGGACAAGTCACTGCTCATAGTGAACAAAGGCTACCACCTAACGACCACGAAAGAGGACAACGTCCGTGACATAGATGTAGCACCCGAATTTATGGAATATCTGAAAACCTACCGTGACCAATGGCTTGCACAAAAGCACCGTATGGGCAGTGCTTGGCAGACCTGCATGGACGGAAAGTGGGAATCGTACCGGGAATCCCTGCAAAAGCTGCGCGGGAAAAATTTTATCGTTATCAATGATTTCGGCTGGCCCATCAGCCCCGACCACTATGGCAAAATTGTTGACCGCGTGGCCGAGAAAGCGGGCATCCGCAAAATCCACCCGCATATGTTTCGCCACACCTTTGTCAGTATCCTGCTCTCCAACCCGGATATCGGTGTCGCTACGGTGGCGGCCGAAGCGGGTCACGCCCAGCCCAGCACGACACTGGCAATTTATACGCAGGTCTACCACAAGCGGCAGGATTCCATCCGCAGCCAGATGAGCGAGACGCTCTACAAGAGAAAAACTCCCGAAAGATGAAAAGAGACGTGCAAACCTTACGATTGCACGTCTCTTTTTGGTGGGCCAGGCAGGAGTTGAACCCGCGACCAGTCCGTTATGAGCGGACAGCTCTAACCAATTGAGCTACTGGCCCTTATGAAGCATCTGCGGGTAGATAAAACCACCCGTAGATGAATTGTAGATGAAAACGGTAAAAAAGTCAAGAAGAATACAAAACATAACGGATTATCGTTAAACTGCAAGCGTGAAAATCCTAACATCCAATGTTTATGAGCCGCCGGCTTTAACCGTTAAGCTAACGGCCCTCACAGATGTATAGAATAGTATAGCAGAAATTTTCCTGTTTGCCAAGAGGTTGCGGGGCGGAATTTTTAAAATCCGAAAAAATAAAAAGCGCCCCGCAAAATCCGCAGGGGGCCTCCCCTTCCCCCTTTTGGTTGGATATGGTATACTGGTAGCAAATCAACGCGAAAGAAGGCGCAGCTTTGACCATCAAGGATATTGCCCGCGAGTCCGGCTATGCCGTGGGCACGGTGTCCCGCGTGCTGAACAACAACCCCCGCGTCAGCGAGGACGCACGCCGGAAAATACTGGCCGTTGTGGCGCAGCACGGCTACCAGCCCAACGCCAATGCCAAGCATCTGAAGCAGCAGGTGCCGGAGGGGCTGGCCCTCATTGTAAAGGGCACGAAGAACGCTCTGTTTGCGGACCTGCTGGACAAGCTGCAGCCCTGTCTGGAGGCGCGCGGCTATACGCCGACGGTCTACTACAACAACGGCAGTACCGACGAGCTGGCCTGCGCACAGACCATCTTTGCCGAGCGCCGGCCCTGCGGCCTCTTTTTCATCGGTGCGCACCCGCAATGCTTTACCCCGGCGCTGGCGTCGCTGGGCATCCCCTGCCTGCTGCTGACGAACAACGCCTCCGGGCTGGGCATTGAGAATCTGTCCAGCGTCAGCGTGGATGACCGCGCTGCCGCTGCCGTGATGATCGAGCAGTTATATGCCAAAGGCCACCGTGTCATCGGCATCATCGGCGACAGGCCCGAAACCTCCCGCCCGAGCCAGCGGCGGCTGGACGGCTGTCTGGATGCCCTGCAGCGGCTCGGCGTGCCGTTCGACTTTGACCGGCAGTACCGGCTTGCGGACTTCTCGATGCAGGGCGGCTATGCAGCTGCCGAGCACCTGCTGGCCCACTGCCCCGGCCTTACGGCGATTTTCGCCATGTCGGACCTGATGGCGGTGGGAGCCATCCGGGCCATACAGGACCACGGCCTGCACGTACCGCAGGACATTGCCGTGGCCGGGTACGACGGCATTGCGCTTGGGCGATACACCGTGCCGCGGCTGACGACGATCCGGCAGAATACCACCGTCCTTGCCGAGCGCGCCGCCGACATTTTGCTGCGCTGCATAGAGGAAAACGCCACCGCCCGCCACGAGACCGTGCCCTTTGAGCTGGTCGAGGGCGAGAGCGTATAACAACAGACCCGGAGCCCGTTTGGTTGGGCTCCGGGTAATTTTTATGCGTGTTTATGCCTGTGCGCTTTCAGGCGTGGCCATGCCGGTTCGTTCGGCAAGGCGGCGCTCGGTTTCTTCGTTCAGGTATTTCTCGTCGGGATAGGCACCGTCGTGCCGGTCGGCGTACTCGTCGGAAATCTCATTCTGCAGCTGGCGGCGGATGTAATCATCCCGGTCTGCTTCGCTGGAGAAGCTGTTATTGTCATAGTGGTAGCTGGCCTGCACGCGCTGGGCCACCTGGGCAGCGGTCAGCCCCGCCGGGTAGGAGGCGACGCAGTCCAGATAGTAGCTGACGCCGTCGTCGGTGTCCTCATCGGCGCTGAAACGGTAGATCGTAAAGCCGATATTATTATCCGCAGCGGCCTGCATGATGGCCATACAGTCGGCGGCGAACACCTCGGCATCGGCGTAAGGACCTCGCAGGGCAGCGTCCAGGATGCAGTCGTCGCCGCTTTGCAGCGTGTAGTCGCCGTCGGTGTCATGGTTGAACCAGACGTCGACGCTCAAGGAGTCCGTCTTGGCTTTCAGCTCTGGGTTCGGGGTCAGGGCGCTGTACATCGCGTCCGCTTTCTGCGATTCAATGCGGGTCTGGGCGTAGTTGCGGGCGGGGCCCCACTCGCTGATGGCCAGGGGCAGCAGTGCCGCCGTGCCGACGATGCAGAGCGTGAACGCCGTACCCAGCATGGCGAGCCAGTCAAATTTCACCTTCACGTCGGGCCTGGCGCTGTAGACGAGCATCTCGATGCCCAGCGCAATGAGGATGACCGGGGAGAATTTCAGAATTTTCAGCAGGTCGAACTGCGGCACAAGCTGATAGACGATCAGCAGAACACCGGCTGCAATCAGCACCAGCGCAAACGCAATGCTGCCGACGCGGCGGACCTTTTTTGGGGTGGTTTGTTCATCCATGATTTTACCTCATTCTATTTATATTGAGTGTTAGGGCACGGGGATGCCCGGCCCGCGCGTGTATGGCGGGCACAGCGGCGGTGGGTCAGCGGCGGGCGGAACATATCCCGCCCCTACCCGGCGGCAAAGGGCGGACGAGCAGCGTCCGTAAGGCTGTCCCCCATCCGGCGCTGCGGTGCCGCCTCCCCCCAAGGGGGAAGGCATAGTTATTCATGCGGATACGGCGGAAGCTCGTCGTCGCGGTTTTTCTTTTCGGGGTGGAGCCCCAGCAGCTTGAGGCCCGAGAAAATCAGCAGTGCCGCAATGACAACATTCGGTATGCCGCTGATGATGTCGTAGGCGTAGCCGTTGCCCATAAGATTGCACAGCAGCGTATAGAGCCAAGTTGAGATGAATGTCTCATACAGTGCCCAGACGCCGAAGCCAACCAAGCCCCAGCCGATCAGTCTGTTGTGCTGGGGGACCATCTTTTTGATCTCCTCATAATTGCCCAGAACCAGCAGGGAATCCTCCTTCGGCTCACCGGCCGCCATGTGGCGGATGAGGTCATAGGTGTCAAAAAAGCTGTACATCCAGATGACAAGGCAGAGGAACAGCAGCGGCTCAACGACGGTGGCCGCCATCACACAGAGTATCAGTATCATCGCAATCGACAGGCCGCGCTGCATATAACCGTAGTACATCTGCCCTGCGCCCGGGATACAGGCGAAGATAAAGGTCAGAAGGCCGTTCTTTTTCATGGTTTATTCCCCCTTGGCGGTGCTGCCGCCGATGCTTTGTGCTCTGATCTGGTCCAGACCGTTTTCCGCGGTCAGGGTAAAGCTCTTAAAGGTGTCGTCCAGGCTCTTGTAGAAGCCGTTGACGGCGGTGTTGAATTTGGTGCCGAAGCGTTCCGGCCGGGCGGCGGGCTGCTGCGGCAGCAGGGCGGCGGCATTGGGCACGCCAAAGGTGCTGACCGCGCCCCACATCACAAAGCCCAGCACCACCGCGGCAGCCGCCGAGACATAGCGGTTTGTCATAATGCGGAAGCTGCGCAGCCGCATCAGGGCCTGCACCTGGGGGATCAGGTCCCGCATGGGCTGTTTCAGCTTTTCGGGGGCCGATTCAATCAGGGCGGTATAGCGGGCAAGGCAGTAAT
>ERZ779888.3642-NODE-3642-length-11122-cov-6.093612_pt1 | contig 11122 bp, 9 predicted proteins | sample MGYA00511245_ERZ779888 | MGnify/ENA primary metagenome ERZ779888 (study PRJEB29588, sample SAMEA2155255) | human gut metagenome | biome: human gut; feature: human-associated habitat; material: faeces | place: Denmark | collected 2008/2010 ... | reverse complement strand
CGGGGCTGGTGCTTGGCTATGGAGCGTATTTTCTCTGGGTGCTGCGGGCTGACCCGATCATGGACCACAGCGCGGAGCTGTTCCACGATGTGAGCTATGCGGGCGGCGACAGGGTGCAGTACCGGGTCGTGTTCTACCTCGTGGGCATCGCGACCACGGCGGCGCTGACTGTGCTGGCCAGCCGTTGGCATCTGCTGGCCGGGCTGGGGCGGCACACGCTGGCGATCTATCTGCTGCATCTGCCGGTGCAGGCGCTGCTGGTCGAGCTGGGTCTGTACGACCTTATGCGCGGGAAGGCGACGATTGTCGTTGTGCTTTGGTCCGTGCTGCTGGCTGCGGTGACGCTGGCCGTGCTGAACCTTAGCCCGGTGCAGCGGGCGTGTGACGCGGTGACGAATTGCTGGTACAAACGAAAATAACCTCTGCTGGCGGCAGTCTCTTGAAAAAGGGGCTGCCGCTTTTGTCTATTCTACACAAAAATGCGGGTGGAATTTCTGCTTGACATTCCCACTACTTTGCAATACAATATAGCCATAGAACATGGTAATGCAAGGTAGTCAGAGGAGGTGAGCCGGTGTTTGACCAGGCACAGCTGCGCAAGGGCACGCTGGAAGGCTGCATTTTAAAGATCATTGACCGGGAACCGACCTACGGCTATGCCATTGCCACCACCCTGCGGGACTGCGGCTTTGCCGACCTGACCGAGGGCACACTCTATCCCCTGCTGCTGCGGCTGGAGCGCAAGGGGCTGATTGGCGCCGAGTACCGCGCGGGTTCCGGCGGGCCAAGCCGCAAGTATTACCGCCTGACCCCCGACGGGGTGCAGTACCTTAACGAATTTACGGAGGCATGGCAGAACGCCAGCGACACTGTGAACCGCATTTTGCACGACAAGGAGGGCTGAACCATGAAAACAATGCGCAACGAATACCGCGACTTGAAAAAAGAGAACGACCTGATTTTTTCAACGCTGGCAGAGTACGACCGCGACACCATCACGGAAATCATCAGCGTGGTGGACAACACACGCGGCATCGGGTACGAGATCGAGCTGATTCGCAAGGACCTGATTGCCATGGCGGCACAGGCCGAGGCCCGGCGCGACTATCTGCCGTCGGTCATCGGGGACGTAGAGGTTTTTAAGCGGAATCTGCTGGCAAGCATGCCCAAACCCAAGCTGGCGGATTACATGGCAGACAGCCTTGTGTGGCTGTGCACGTTTGCGTTGGTTTCCACCGCGACCTATACGGTGTTAGGCCGCCCGTGGGACTGCTATTATGACGCGGTCTGGCTTGTGCTCTGCATTGCCATTATGATGCCCAGTGCGTGGCTGCTGCAGCGCATTGTCCCCGCCGAGTGGGCGGCCTCCACCGAAAAAGGTGTGCGGTACGGTGTCATTACAGCCGCCATGCTGTTTTTGTGGTTCGTGGTGTTTTGGTTCGTCGACAAATGGATCACGCCGCTGCTGCCCGCGGTGGGCCTGCCCAACCTTGCGGCAGTCATCCTGTTCGGCGCGGCACTGGCAGCGCTGCTTATCTGGCGCAACCATCGCCGCAACGAGCTTGCCGAAAAACGGCCCTGGCGGGATGTGATGGAGAAATAAAAGCGTCCCCCGATGGTGCGGAACCATCGGGGGACGCTTTGCCTTCCCCTGCGGGGGAAGGTGGCCGAACGCAGTGAGGTCGGACGAGGGGCGAGCTTTCCGCAATTGCCCATAAACGGGTTGCTGCGGGAAGATCGCCCCTCATCAGTCATCTTCGGTGACAGCTTCAGTCTCCGCGCTAAGAGCCGCCTACGGCGGTTGCGCTCCGACACGCGCCTGCGGGCGCAGCCCCGCGTGGGAAGCCTTTTAAATATGCTCCAAAATCTTGTTGCCCATCTCGGTGCAGCCTACCCTGGTGCAGCCGGGAGCCATCATGTCGGCGGTGCGGTAGCCCTCGTCGAGAACAGCGTTGACAGCCGCCTCGATCTCGTCGGCCTCGGCGAGCATATCGAAGCTGTAGCGCAGCATCATAGCCGCGGAGAGGATGCAGGCAATCGGGTTGACGACGTCCTGCCCGGCAATATCGGGCGCAGAGCCGTGGATCGGCTCATACAGTCCGCAGGTGCCCTTGCCCAGCGAGGAGGACGGCACCATGCCGATGCTGCCGGTGATCTCACTGGCCTCGTCGGAGAGAATGTCGCCGAACATATTTTCCGTCACAATGACGTCAAACTGCGCAGGGTTCTTGCAGATCTGCATGGCGCAGTTGTCCACGAACATCTCGCTGTACTCGACCTCGGGGTACTCGGCCTGCAGGCGGTGCATAACGGCGCGCCACAAGCGGCTGGTGTCCAGCACGTTAGCCTTATCCACACAGGTCAGCTTTTTGCGGCGCTTCATCGCCGTCTCAAAGCCGATGCGGCCAATGCGCTCGATCTCGTGCTCGGAGTAGGGCATCGTGTCGATGGCGACCTTCTCGCCGTTCTGCTCGATGGTCTTATGCTCGCCGAAGTAGACGCCGCCGATCAGCTCACGCACAACGATGAAATCAATGCCCTGGTCAACGATGGACTTTTTCAGCGGGGAGGCGTCCGCCAGCTGCGGCCAGATCTTGGCCGGGCGGTTGTTGGCATAGAGGCCCATGCCCGCGCGCAGGCGCAGCAGTCCCTTCTCGGGGCGCTGGTCGCCGGGCAGACCCTCCCACTTGGGGCCGCCGATGGCGCCGAGCAGGACGCTGTCAGAGCTTTTGCACTTTTCCAGCTCCGACGCAGGGAGCGGGTCACCGAACCTGTCGATGGCCTCGCCGCCCATGTAAGCGCGGGTGTAGGTGAAGGTGTGGCCATGCCTGGCCGCGATCTTATCCAGGACGCGCACCGCCTGGGTCACGATCTCGGGGCTGGAGCAGTCGCCGTAGATCAGAGTGATGTTTTTCTGCATAGTTCTGTTCTCCCTCTCGTTGCTATTGTAGGGGCGGGACATGTCCCGCCCTCAGCCTTTCCATCACAGCACTTTTGCCGTAAAGCCGCGGGCCGGGCATGCCCGGCCCCTACAGGGCATCAGTCCTTCAAGCTGTTCATCAGGCCGCCCTTGGCGATGATGTTCTGGATGAACGGCGGGAACGGGGCGGCCTGGAAGGTCCGGCCCGTCGTCTCGTCGGTGATGACGCCGGTGTCGAAGTCGATGCTGACCGTGTCGCCCTCAGCAATTGCCTCACTGGCGGCGGGGCACTCCAGAATCGGCAGACCGATGTTGATGGCATTGCGGTAGAAGATGCGGGCAAAGCTCTTGGCGATGACGCAGCTGATGCCGGATGCCTTGATGGCGACGGGCGCGTGCTCACGGGAGGAGCCGCAGCCGAAGTTCTCGCCGCCGACCATGATGTCACCGGCCTTGACGCGGGTGACAAACGTCTTGTCGATGTCCTCCATGCAGTGGCTGGCCAGCTCGGCCTCGCTCTGGGTGTTCAGGTAGCGGGCCGGGATGATGACGTCGGTGTCAATGTTGTCGCCGTATTTGAAAGCAGGACCTTTTGCGTTCATAGCTCAAACCTCCCTCGGGTCAGTGATGTAGCCGGTCAGTGCGCTGGCCGCCGCCGTGGCGGGGCTGGCGAGGTAGACCTCGGAATCCACATGGCCCATGCGGCCCACGAAGTTGCGGTTGGTGGTGGAGACGCAGCGCTCCCCCGCCGCCAGAATGCCCATGTAGCCGCCCAGGCAGGGGCCGCAGGTGGGCGTCGAGACGATGCAGCCCGCGTCGATGAACGCCTCGGTGTAGCCGCGCAGGATGCACTCCTTGTAGACGGCCATCGTGGCGGGGATGATGATGCCGCGCACGCCTTTAGCAATGTGTCTGCCCTTCAGAATCTCGTAGGCGGCCTCCATGTCCTCAATGCGTCCGTTCGTGCAGGAGCCGATGACGATCTGGTCGATCTTGATGTCTTTGCCCTCTTTCGCAAGGTGGGTGTTCTCCGGCAGGTGCGGGTAGCTGACCGTCGGCTCGAGCGCGTCAAGGTCGATGACGATGCTGCGCTCATACTCGGCGTCGGGGTCGGCCTCGTACTTGACCCACGGGCGCTGGCTGCGGCCCTTCAAATATGCCTCGGTGATTTCATCCACCGGGAAGATGCCGTTCTTGGCACCGGCCTCGATGGCCATATTGCAGATGCAGAGGCGGTCCTCCATCGTCAGGGACTTCACACCGTCACCGACGAATTCCAGGCTCTTGTACAGTGCGCCGGAAACGCCGATCTCACCGATCAGATGCAGAATGACGTCCTTGCCTGTGACAGGCTTGTGCAGCTGACCCTTGAGTTCGACCTTGATGGCGGCGGGGACCTTGAACCAGGCCATGCCCTTTGCCATACCGGCGGCCATATCCGTGGAGCCGACGCCGGTGGAGAACGCGCCCACCGCGCCGTAGGTGCAGGTGTGGCTGTCCGCGCCGATGATGCAGTCGCCCGCGGTCACGATGCCCTTTTCGGGCAGGAGCGCGTGCTCAACGCCCATCTGGCCGACGTCGTAGAAGTTGAGGATGTCGTACTTGTCTGCGAACTCGCGGCACTGCTTGGACTGGGTCGCGCTCTTGATGTCCTTGTTGGGGACAAAGTGGTCGAGCACGATGTTGACGCGGGTCTTGTCAAAGACGGAATCAAAGCCCGCCTTGTTGAACTCATTGATGGCCACCGGGGTCGTAATATCGTTGCCGAGCACGATGTCGAGCCTGGCGTTGATGAGCTGGCCCGCCGTAACGGCTGCTTCCCCGCAGTGGGCCGCTAAGATTTTCTGGGTCATGGTCATGCCCATGGTCGTGTACCTCCGTTTTGTTGGGATAAGGGCGGTTGTTTAAATAATAAAGAATAAATAAGAAATAATAAATATGGTGGAGTTTTTGCCCTTATGGGCAAAAACAAATCTCGTAGGGGCGGATTCCATATCCGCCCGTGGCACTGTCCGCAGTTGAGCGGGCGCATATAGAATCCGCCCCTACGGGAGTCTTTTTTTGAGCGGAGCGCAGCGACGCAGTCCACAAAATTTATTATTTATTATTTCTTATTTTTTATTTGCCTGTCTGCTCACTTATTGTTAATAGCGCTGACTAAAGCCTTAATGCCCGCCACGATAATATCGGTGTGGGTACCGCAGCCCCAGGTCTCCTCGCCGGAGGCCCATTTCAGGCCGACGTAGGAGCAGGCGCGGGAGTTCGTGTCGGAATCCAGGGCGTGCTCGCTGTAGTGTACGAGCGTAAAGTGCATCCCGGTCTGCTGCTCGATAGCCGTGGCAACGGCATCCAGGCGGCCATTGCCGGTGGCCGTGCACTTGACCGTGCTGCCGCCGCCGGTGACGACGACATTTGCCGTAATGCTGCCGTCCGAGTTCTGGATGAAGTGCGCGTCCGGCACATTGAGCGGCTGGGTGTGGTTGAGGTAGCTGTTCTCAAAGACGCCCAGTACCTCTTTCACGCTCAGCTCGCGGTGCTCGTGGTCGCTGACGTCCTTGACGCGGTAGCCGAGGTCCTCGCGCATCTTCGGCGGCGGATTGTAGCCGTAGTTCTGCTGCAGCAGGAAGCCGATGCCGCCCTTGCCGCTCTGGGAGTTGATGCGGATGACGTCGGCATCGTAGGTACGGCCAATGTCGTGCGGGTCAATGGGGATGTACGGGCAGGTCCACTGGTGGAGCTGCTTCTCTTTGCGCCAGGTCATGCCCTTGGCGATGGCGTCCTGATGGCTGCCGCTGAACGCCGCGAACACCAGTGCGCCCGCATAGGGCGTGCGCTCATAGACGTGCATCCGGGTCACGCGCTCATACACCTCGCAGATGGCGGGCATATTGCTGAAATCGAGATGCGGGTCTACGCCGTGGCTGTACATGTTCATGGCCAGCGTAATGGCATCGACGTTGCCGGTGCGCTCACCGTTGCCGAACAGGCAGCACTCGATGCGCTGGGCACCGGCCAGGACGGCCAGCTCGGCGTCGGCAACGCCGCAGCCGCGGTCATTGTGCGGATGGGTAGACAAAATAACGCTGTCACGATATTTCAGGTGTTTGGAGCACCACTCGATCTGGTTGGCGTAGATGTGCGGCATGCTCATCTCCACCGTGACCGGCAGGTTGATGATCATGGGGCGGTCCGGCGTGGGCTGCATGACGTCGAGAACGGCGTTGCAGACCTCGACAGCGTATTCCGGTTCGGTGCCGGTGAAGCTCTCGGGGCTGTACTCGAACAGGAAGTTGCCCTCGTACTCCTCGCTCAGCTGCTTGACGAGCTTGGCACCATCGACGGCGATCTTTTTGATCTCCTCCTTCGACTTTTTGAATACCTGCTCACGCTGGGCGACGCTGGTGGAGTTGTAGAAGTGGATGATGGCACGGGGCGCACCCTTGACGGCCTCAAACGTCTTGCGGATGATGTGGTCGCGGCACTGGGTCAGGACCTGCACGGTCACGTCCTGCGGGATGCGGTTGCCGTCGATCAGGGTGCGCAGGAACTCATACTCGGTCTCGCTGGCAGCGGGGAAGCCGACCTCGATCTCCTTGAAGCCGATTTTGACCAGCATATCGTAAAATTCGAGCTTTTCCTCCAGGCTCATCGGCACGATGAGGCTCTGGTTGCCGTCGCGCAGGTCCACGCTGCACCAGGCCGGGGCCTGCTCGATATGGTCCTTCTGGGGCCACTCATAGACATGGCCGGGCTCTACCGGCGGCGGATAATACCCTACACTGTACTTGGTTGCGTCCATCATAATAAAACTGCCTCCTTCAAAGCGTTCGGTTCGCGCTTTGAAGGAGGCATACATAAAACCGTCCCCCAAAGGCGAAAGACCTTTGAGAGACGGGAGCAAGATCAACGTTGCTGTACCCGCGGTACCACTCTCATTGCTGTAAAACAGCCGCTCTGTACGATCAGCCCGTGGGCGAATCGCGCCTGCATGATAACGGTCAGGTTCCGTCCGCGCCTACCTATCAGCGCGGCTGCTCCGGGGCCAGTATACAGCGCCTGCCATACCGCCTTGCACCGTCCGGCGGCTCTCTGAAATGGGATGAGTGCTGCTTTTTCCCCTTCACTGCATTTGGAATGGTTTTATTTTAGCGGATTTTGGGGGGAATGTCAAGAGATTTTTGCTGTTTTTTCAAGGGTGTGTTTTGGTTGAGGCAACAATGTTTGTAGGGGGCGGCGTCCTCGACACCCCGCGGGCGCATAGGGAATGCGCCCCTACTTTTCTTTTTTTATTATGTATGCTATAATGTTTTCACTTGATTTGAAAGGATTCATCTATGCTTTACCATAAATACAAGCCGCTGGCATCGCGCGTCTACTGCACGGGGCTGGCGCTGCTGCTGGTGCTGTCTGAGGTGTTCAGCTCCAACGTACAGGATACGCTGCCGGGTTTCAGCCGCATCATGCGGCTGGGGCTGACCGGGTGCGCCGTGCTGCTTCTGGCCGGGAAAATTATCCTGCTGACCGGGTACGAGGCCCGCTGGCAGAAGGTGCTTATTGCCGTTGTGCTGGTCTACACGGCGTTTTCGTCGTGGTATGGCGGCGATCTGTGGTTTTTTCTGGCGGCGCTGGTCGGGCTGGGGGCCAAGGATGTGGATTGGGAGACCGCCCTGCGCGTCTATCTCGTCACGGCGGTGGCCGGGCTGGTGCTGGTGCAGCTTTTACACTTTGCCACGCCGCTGATGCCCTACAAATTTTACTGCCGCAACTGGGATTTCGGCTACGGCCACTACAACGGCTTTGGCGCACGGCTCGTCGGCGTGTTCTTTGCCTGGGCGTGGCTGCGGCATGACCGGCTGCGTGCCTTTGACTGGGCGGGGCTGGCCGCGCTGGCGATCTTCACCTACAAGGTTCCCGGCAGCCGCGGGGCGTTTGGCGGCATGGCGGTGCTGTTTGTGCTGTTCTTTGTCCAAAAATTTCTGCCGAGACTGTTCGACAGCAAAATCTTTTACGGACTGGCGCTGGCGCTGCCCGTTGCGCTGGCAGTGTTCAGTCTCTACGCCGGGTATGTCTACAATCCCGAGTGGCCCTATGAGCGGATGGCGTTGCTGCTGTTGAGCATTGCGTTGTCGGGGCGTTTTGAGATCTGGCACAACGTATTCTGGAGCGCGCCGCTTTCTTTATTGGGCGGCCTGCCCACCGATGGTGACGAGCACCACGCCATCGACAACACCTTTTTGGCCGTGCCGATGAACAAGGGTCTGCTGGGCGCGATCCTGGTTGCAGCGGTCTTTCTGCTGCTGCTGTGGCGGCTGGCAAAAAAGCATCGCTCCACCGAGGTCATCTGCCTGGTAGCGCTGACGCTGTATCTCTTTATGGAGAATAAGCCGTTTTTGCTCTCCGCCAACCCGTTTTTGCTGATGCTGCCGGTGGTGTTTTTTAACGCAGAGACCGGCAAAGCACAATCCGAATCGTAAAAAAGCCGCCAACCGGTTTGTCCGGTCGGCGGCAATTTTTATTATCGTTTAGCGGTTCTGCGGGCCGTTCTTCAGGATGACGTCATGGCTGCCGCCCTCGACAATGGAGGTGGAAGAAACGACGGTCAGGCGGGCTTTTTCCTGCAGCTCGGGGATGGAGAGCGCACCGCAGTTGCACATAGTAGAGCGCACCTTGTACAGCGTCGTCTGCACGCCGTCGGCCAAGGGGCCGGCGTAGGGCACGTAGGAATCGACGCCCTCCTCAAAGCTCAGCTTCTGGGCGCCGCCCAGGTCGTAGCGCTGCCAGTTGCGGGCGCGGTTGGAGCCCTCGCCCCAGTACTCCTTGACGTAGTTGCCGCCGACGCGCAGCTTGTTCGTCGGGGACTCGTCGAAGCGGGCGAAGTAGCGGCCCAGCATAACGAAGTCCGCACCCATGGCCAGCGCCAGCGTGATGTGGTAATCCTGCACGATGCCGCCGTCGGAGCAGATGGGGATGTAGACGCCGGTCTCCTTGTAGTACTCGTCGCGGGCCTTGGCGACCTCAATGACCGCCGTAGCCTGACCGCGTCCGATGCCCTTCGTCTCGCGGGTGATGCAGATGGAGCCGCCGCCGATGCCGATCTTGATGAAGTCTGCGCCGGCCTTGGCCAGGAACAGGAAGCCCTCGCGGTCAACGACGTTGCCTGCGCCGACCTTCACCTTGTCGCCGTAGTTCTCGCGGATCCAGGCGATGGTGCGGGACTGCCACTCGCTGAAGCCCTCGGAGGAGTCGATGCAGAGCACATCCACACCGGCCTCTACCAGCGCGGGCACGCGCTCGGCGAAGTCGCGGGTGTTGATGCCCGCGCCGACAATGTAGCTCTTGTTCTCGTCGAGCAGCTCGTTGACGTTCTCCTTGTGGGAGTCATAGTCCTTGCGGAAAACCATATACTGCAGGTGGCCTTCCTCATCGACGAGCGGCAGGGAGTTGATCTTGTTGTCCCAGATGATGTCGTTGCAGTCATGCAGGCTGGTGGTGGCGGGGGCCGTGACCAGCTTGTCCAGCGGGGTCATGAACTCGGTGACCTTGAGGTCCATCGTCATACGGGACAGGCGGTAGTCGCGGCTGGCCACGATGCCCAGCAGCTTGCCGTGGGCGGTGCCGTCGTCGGTGATAGCGACGGTGGAGTGACCGGTGCGGGTCTTGAGGTCGAGCACATCGCCCAAGGTAGCCTCCGGGGGCAGGTTGGAGTCGGAGGTGACAAAGCCCTTCTTGTAGGCCTTGACGCGGCGGACCATATCGGCCTCCTGCTCAATGGTCTGGGAGCCGTAGATGAAGGAGACGCCGCCCTGCTTGGCCAGGGCAATCGCCAGCTTCTCACCGGAGACGGACTGCATGATGGCGGAGACCATCGGGATGTTCATTTCCAGCGGGCAGGCTTCCTCGCCCTTGCGGTACTTGACCAGCGGGGTTTTCAGGCTGACAGCCGTAGGGACGCACTCCGAGGAGGAGTAGCCGGGGACCAGCAGATATTCACCAAAGGTACGGGACGGCTCGGAAAAATAATATGCCATAATACACGCTCCTGACTTTCCTGTTTCGATGTTATTTGCTTATTAAAAAGATTGTACCACAACCGCGGACAAAATACAAAGTTTTCTGCGGAAATCTTTCTTGCACTGTCAAAACGAAAGTTGTGGATTTTGAACAATGGATTGGGTGTGTAGTATGACTTTGGGGCGGCCGGGCGGGCCGATGCGAGCATCGGCCCGCTACAATACGGGATTACTGCGTCGTCGTCAGCACTACATCGCCCATCGGCGCGGTAAGGGTCACGCTGCGGGGCGCGGCGGCTGTTTGGGTGTAGGTGCTGCTCATCGTCCTGCCGTTGAACATCACATTCCCCATGGACGTTTGCAGGTCAAGCGCGTAATCGTCGGGCCTGCCGTCCACCGTCAGGCCAATATCGCCCATGGCAGCTTCGACTTTAGCGGTTTCAACGCCCGCCAGCAGCCCCAAATCAAAATCGCCCATTGAGATATTCGCCGTAAACTGCTCTGCCTGCACGGTGCTACCGGTAAAGTTGCCCATCGCCAGGTCTAAGTCGATGCTGTCGGCGGCGATGGTATTGCTGTTGTCAAATTCTGCATCTCCCATAGCGGCAGTGATGGAGAGCCTTTTAAAATGGAAGGTATTCGCATCCGGCACGGACAGGACAAACTCAGGCTCGGGCCCCGGCTCTTTGCCGAGGTTGTAGTTGGCGGGCACCTTGTAGCTGACACGCACCGGGCTTGTGTTGTCGCCCGTGTTGGTAAAGGTGAACCAGTCCTGACGCAGGTTCGTGCAGGAAAGGGTCGGCTCCGCCGCACCACTGTCCACAACGACTGTGACCGCGCCGTAGTCGATGTCGAAGGTTATATTTTTGGCGTCGGCCAGACCGGTGGTGAAATCCATCTTCTCCAATGGGCTGCCGCTGTCCGCGTCCTCGGTGGCGGCGGTCCCGTTGTAAAAGTCCTCGTTGCGGACAAGACCGGATGCAGCGGTTTCTTCCTCCGTCGGCGCAACAACCATCGACGCTGTGCCGCCGCTGGGCTTTGCAAAACTCAGCACAAGGACGCCCAGCTGAATGAGCAGCGCCGCAACAATGACAACGGCGAAAATCAGCCACATGGTTTTTGCCCCGGGACCGTGCTTTTGGGGCCGGGCGGGCTGTGGGTCGGCGGCGGGCGGCTCTGGGGCGGCGGGCGG
>ERZ779888.3638-NODE-3638-length-11132-cov-3.187776_pt1 | contig 11132 bp, 7 predicted proteins | sample MGYA00511245_ERZ779888 | MGnify/ENA primary metagenome ERZ779888 (study PRJEB29588, sample SAMEA2155255) | human gut metagenome | biome: human gut; feature: human-associated habitat; material: faeces | place: Denmark | collected 2008/2010 ... | reverse complement strand
GTTACAAATACATCTTAAATAGTGCTATTATAATAGGGTCCTTATTAAAATGAGATGAAAGGAAAAGATATGAATATTAATTTGACAATAGCACAGGAATTAAATGTTAAAGAATGGCAGGTAGAGGCTGCTGTAAAGCTGATCGACGAGGGAAATACCATCCCTTTCATTTCAAGATACCGGAAGGAGGCTACCGGGTCACTAAATGACGAGCAGCTCCGTAATCTCCACGAAAGGCTCACCTATCTGCGCAATCTGGAGGAAAAGAAGGAGCAGGTGCTCGGAAGCATTGAGGAGCAGGGGAAGCTGACGCCGGAGTTAAAAGAAAAGATCCTGGCAGCAGAAACCTTAGTGGTCGTGGAGGATCTTTATCGTCCCTACAGGCCCAAAAGGAAAACGAGAGCCAGCGTTGCAAAGGAAAAGGGACTTGCACCTCTTGCAGATTATGTGCTGATGCAGAATGCTGCCGCACCCTTAGAGCAGGAAGCGGCAAACTATATAAGTGAGGAAAAGGAAGTAAAAAGTGAAAAGGACGCTCTTGCAGGGGCCATGGACATTATTGCGGAGATGATTTCCGATGAAGCGGATTATCGTATTTATATCCGTAAGATCACCATGGAGGAAGGCATTCTCTCAAGTACGGCCAAGGATGAGAAGGCCCAGAGCGTCTATGAGATGTATTACAATTATGAGGAGCCGGTAAAAAAGGCGGCAGGACACCGGATCCTGGCTTTGAACAGAGGGGAAGAAGAAAAGTTCCTGACAGTGAAGATCCTTGCGCCGGAGGAACGTATTTTGCAGTATCTGGCAAAAAAGGTGATCACCAGTGAAAATGAGTATACAACGCCGGTTCTTACGGAGGTGATCCGGGACGCCTATGAAAGACTGATCGCCCCTGCCATTGAGAGAGAGATCCGAAGCGAGCTGACGGAAAAGGCCGAGGATGGAGCTATCTCTGTTTTTGGCAAGAATTTGGAGCAGCTTCTGATGCAGCCACCTATTGCAGGAAAGGTGGTGCTGGGCTGGGATCCGGCATTCCGTACAGGCTGTAAGCTTGCAGTGGTAGATCCCACAGGAAAGGTGTTAGACACCAAGGTGATCTATCCCACGGCCCCTCAAAATAAGGTGACGGAAGCCAAGGCAGAGTTAAAGCGCCTGATCAAAAAATACGGAGTATCCCTGATCAGCGTGGGAAACGGAACGGCATCCAGAGAATCGGAGCAGGTGATCGTGGAGCTGATCCGGGAATTAGACACACCGGTTCAGTATGTGATCGTCAGCGAAGCGGGAGCTTCCGTTTACTCCGCAAGCAAGCTTGCCACAGAGGAGTTTCCTAATTTTGACGTAGGACAGCGAAGCGCAGCGTCTATTGCCAGAAGACTGCAGGATCCTCTTGCGGAGCTGGTGAAGATCGATCCCAAATCCATCGGCGTGGGGCAGTATCAGCATGACATGAACCAGAAAAAGCTTGGAGAGGCTTTGGAGGGCGTAGTGGAGGACTGCGTTAATAAAGTGGGGGTTGACCTGAATACGGCTTCAGCTTCCCTGCTGGAATATATTTCGGGAATTTCCAAGACCATTGCAAAAAATATTGTGGATTACCGGGAACAGAACGGACGGTTTCAAAACCGCGCCCAGCTTTTGAAGGTGCCAAAGCTGGGGCCTAAGGCTTACGAACAGTGTGCGGGCTTTCTTAGGATCCTTGACGGGGATAATCCCCTGGATAATACCAGCGTGCATCCGGAATCCTATGAGGCTGCCGGAAAGCTTCTGGAAAAGCTGGGGCTTACCATGGAGGATGTGAAAAAGGCGCAGAAGCTGGCAACAAAGACAAAGGCGGCAGAAAAGCCGGCCCAGAAGGCGCCGGAGCGCAGAGAGCAAAGAGGCGGCAGGCAGAAGGTTGTGGTCCGCAACACAAATACAGCCATGGGGAAGGCCCTTGCAGCCGCTATGGGCGGCATGACCATGGCCTTAGACCCTGAGGAAAACAAGGCAGCTTCCAGGGAAGGAACGAAAGCGCAGGAAAGAGAAGCTGTTTTATCCGGCAACCTGGAAAGAAAGATCAAGGATAAGCCCCTTCTTGCCAAGGAACTGGGAATTGGAGAGATCACCCTTACGGATATTTTAAAGGAGCTGGAAAAGCCCTCCAGGGATCCAAGAGAAAGCATGCCGGCGCCGATCCTGCGCAGCGATGTAATGGATATGAAGGATCTAAAGCCCGGTATGATCTTAAAGGGTACGGTCCGCAACGTCATTGATTTCGGGGTATTTGTGGATATCGGCGTTCATCAGGACGGACTGGTACATATTTCGCAGATCACGGATCGGTTTATAAAGCATCCCTTAGAGGCGGTCAGCGTAGGGGATATTGTGGATGTCCAGGTGCTTTCCGTGGACGTGCAAAAGAAGAGGATCAGCCTGACCATGCGGATCGGACAGGAACAGCAGAAAAAGTCCTAAAGAAAAAACAAAATTTGTCTCCTGAGGCTGCAGGCTTTGCCGGGTGTGGCGCTGCCAGCAGTTTCAGGAGGTTTTTTTAGAGAATATTTATATTCTTTTACATTACGTTAATTGCTTTATGAAAAAAAATGAAGTAGGATAAAAAATAACATGGAAATCAGAATAAAAGAAAAGAGTGAAAGCAGATGAAGGAAAAATTTTACCGTTTTATGCAGGGCAGATATGGAAACGACCAGCTGAACAGGTTTTTAATGGTGCTTGTGATGATCAGCCTTTTGATCTCCCTGTTTGGAGTAAGGCCGTTTTATCTGGTGGGGATCGCCATTTTAGTATGGTCCTACTTTCGGATGTTCTCCCGCAACATTTATAAGAGACAGGCGGAAAATTCCGTTTATCTGCGTTATGAATATAAGGTAAGACAGAAATTTGCCGGATGGAAGAAGGCGGCAAAGCAGCGTAAGACCCATCATATTTACAAGTGTCCATCCTGTAAGCAGAAGATCAGGATCCCAAGGGGAAAGGGAAAGATCGAGATCAGATGTCCCAAATGCGGACAGACCTTTATCAGAAGAAGTTAGGCGGAAAAAGGAATGTTTGGATATATTATCATCAATAAAGGAGAAATGAAATTTAAAGAGTTTGATATTTATCACTCTTATTACTGCGGCTTGTGCCAGGCGCTGAAAAAGAATTACGGAAAGCTGGGGCAGATCAGCCTTTCTTATGACATGACCTTTCTGGTCATGCTGCTCAGCAGCCTTTATGAGCCTGACACAGAGCTTGCACAGGTAAAGTGCATTGCCCATCCCTTTGAAAAGCATCTGGTCAGGAAAAATGTGTTTTCCGACTACGGCGCTGACATGAACATTCTTTTTACTTACTATAAATGTAAGGATGACTGGGAGGATGAGCGAAAGGCTGCCAGTCTTTGCTATGAAAAGCTGCTGAAGGGAGCTTATGCAAGGATCCATGAAAAGTATAGTGAAAAAAGCCGCAGGATCAGCAGTCTGATGAGGCAGCTTTCACAGGAGGAAAAGAAAAATAACCAGGATGTGGATTTTATGGCCGGCCTTTTTGGAGAGGTCATGGGAGAGATCATGGCATGCCGCGAGGATGAATGGCAGGAAAGCCTGAGAACTATGGGATTTTTCCTGGGGAAATTTATTTATCTTATGGATGCCTATGAGGATGTGGAGGAGGATATGGAAAAGGGCAGATATAATCCCCTGATCCGTAAATTTTCAGATCCTGATTTTGAAGAAGAAATGAAAACTATTTTAACGATGATGATGGCGGGATGCTGCAAGGAGTTTGAAAAGCTTCCCATTCTTGAGAATGCGGAGATCCTTCGCAATATTCTGTATTCCGGCGTCTGGTACCGCTACGAGATGGTGAGCCAGAAACGCAGAAAGGGGAACTGAAAGAGCCATGCGTGACCCATATGATGTTTTAGGCGTTTCCAGAAACGCGACAGAAGAGGAAATTAAAAAGGCATATAAGGCCCTGAGCAGAAAATACCATCCGGATGCCAACATCAATAATCCCAATAAGGAAGAGGCAGAAGAAAAATTTAAGGAGATCCAGCAGGCATATCAGCAGATCATGAAAGCCAGATCGGAGGGCTACAGCTACGGAGGCGGTTCTTATGGAGGCGGTTCCTATGGAGGCAGCTCTTACGGGGGCGGTTCCGGAAGCTCATCGGATTATGGGCCTTTTGGCGGTTTTGCCGGCTGGGATTTTTCGGGGGCTTATGGAAGCACCGGTGCAGGCTACGAGGAGGACAACCATTTAAGGGCGGCAGGCAACTATGTGCGAAACGGTTATTATAAAGAGGCCCGCACGGTTTTGGATGGAATGGAGGAGAGCCAGAAAAGCGCCAGATGGTATTATTACAGCGCCCTTGCCCATGCAGGACTTGGAAATCAGGTATCGGCCTTAGAGCATGCAAGAAGGGCAGCGGCAATGGAGCCCGGAAACAGTGATTACAGCAATCTGGTTTATCAGTTTGAGAACGGAGGTTCCTGGTACCGGCAGAAACAGTATACTTACGGGCAGCCCTATACAGGTGGGAACGGTCTTTGCTTAAAGCTCTGCATTGCCAATCTGATCTGTAATCTCTGCTGCGGAGGCGGAGGTCTTTGCTGTGGAGGAAGCCCTTATTACCGCTATTAGGATCTTACGTTACGAGGAGGGAACAAAATGCGCGCAATCTTAAATGAACAGAGACTGGTGATGGGAACCTGTTATTACCCGGAGCACTGGCCTAAGGAAATGTGGCGGGAGGATCTTTTAAGGATGCTGGAATGCGGCATTGAAGTGATCCGCGTTGCAGAGTTTTCGTGGAGTAAGGTAGAGCCTGCGGAAGGGAACTTTACCTTTGATTTCTGGGATGATTTCCTGGATCTTTCCGAGAAACTGGGAATGAAGGTGATCTTTTGTACTCCCACGGCAACGCCTCCGGCATGGCTGACGGAAAGATATCCGGAGGTGCTCAATGCGGATATTCAGGGAAATCTGTACCGCCATGGAACCAGAAGGCATTACAATTATAATTCTCCCAAGTATCGGGAGCTTTGCGCCCGGATCACCGAAAAATTTGCATCCCACTATGGGCCCAGGAAGAATATCATCGGCTGGCAGATCGACAATGAGCTTAACTGTGAAAAGGATGTTTTTTATTCAGAAAGTGATACGAAGGCCTTCCGTCTTTTCCTCAGGGAAAAGTACGGGGATCTGGACGCTTTAAACAAGGCCTGGGGAACGGTGTTCTGGAACCAGACCTACACCGATTTTGAGGAAATCTTTGTCCCCAGATACACCTACAGCAATTCGGTCAATCCTCATCAGGTGCTGGATTATATCCGCTTTATTTCGGCAAGTGTGAGAAGCTTTGCCAAAATGCAAAGCGATATTTTAAGGATTTACTGTAAGAAGGATGACTTTATAACCACCAACGGGCTGTTTGCCCATATTGACAATCATCAGCTGACCAGGGAAAGTCTTGATTTTTACACCTATGATTCCTATCCTGATTTTGCATTCTGCCTGGATATGTATACGGATAAGCCGGAAGAATTAAGAGACCGCAAGTGGAGCAGGAATTTAAGCGAGATCCGGGCTATTTCCCCGATCTTTGGGATCATGGAGCAGCAGTCAGGAGCCTGCGGCTGGAACACAAGACTGGAAGCGCCCACACCAAGACCGGGACAGATCACGCTGTGGACCATGCAGTCCATTGCCCATGGCGCCGACTATATCAGTTATTTCAGGTGGAGAACCTGTACCTTTGGTACGGAAATGTACTGGCATGGGATCCTGGACTATTCCGGAAGGGAGAACAGGAGACTGGCAGAGATCAGGGCGATCCATGAGAAAATGGAAAAGCTTTCGGAAGTGGCGGGGGCACAGTACGAAGCCAAAGTGGGAATTCTGAAGGACTATGACAATATCTGGGATGCAGAGATCGACAACTGGCACAGAAGAGTGGACAGCGTAAGCCAGAAGGCGCTTTATGCGGCTGCCCAGAAAACCCATACTCCTTTAGATTATGTGTACCTTACAGAGGAACAGGGGATCGAGGAGCTTCAAAAATATCAGGTTCTATTTTATCCTCATGCAACGATCATGACAAAGGAGCGGGCCGCCCTTTTAGAGCAGTATGTGAAGGAAGGGGGAACTCTGGTTATAGGATGCCGCAGCGGGTACAAGGATGAAAACGGCCACTGCGTGACGGACAGGCTTCCGGCGCTGCTTGCTGAGGTTACGGGAACGGATATTCCCGAGTACTCCCTGATTTCCCCGGATGCCGGGCAGGTCATGGTGGACTGGGACGGAGATCGGTTCGAGGCCAGTGTATTTACGGATCTGCTTGCCCCGGAGGATAAGAATGCTAAGGTTGTGGGAAGCTATGCAACAGGGGATGATGCCGGATGGCCGGCGTTAATCTGTCATCCCTATGGAAAGGGCAGGGCTTACTATTATGGAAGCGCATTTACGGAGGAAGCGGCAGCCCTGTTTATGGAAAAGCTGGGAGTAAAAGAGCCTTACAGGGAGCTTGTGACTTTGCCGGAGAGCTGCGAGATCGCCGTCCGCAAAAAGGGAAACGACTGCTATGTATTTTTGCTTAATTATGACAGAAAGCCTCAGAAGATCATACTTCACCGGGAATGCAGGAACCTGTATACGGACGAGCTGTGCGTTGGGGAGATCCTTTTAGGCAGGTACGAGACGCTGGTCATTAAGGTGACAGAGGAAAAATAAGGACTTGCGTTTGAAAAACAAACGTGTTATGGTATGTATGTAAATCAAATAAGAAAAAGTTCTTCGGGGCAGGGTGCAATTCCCTACCGGCGGTAAAGTCCGCGACCTGCAGGGTTCCGTTTTTAAGAGCGCTGCGGCTGATTTGGTGAAATTCCAAAACCGACAGTAAAGTCTGGATGAGAGAAGAAGCGGCAAATAGAAAAATAAGAGTTTTCTGTTTTATGCAGAGCTTTTATTTGATATTTATGAGCACATGCCCCGGATCAGACAGGATCCGGGGCTTTTTTCTGGGGACTTTTTCCGAAAGTATCAAAAGGAGGAGTTTTATATGAATCATGGTTTGTGGACAAGTGTAATGGATAATGTAGTGTTTGTGGCGGTGTCTGTGCTGATCGCGGCGGCTCTTTTTCTGATCGCATATGCCACAGAGAAGGCCCTTTACAAACGGCATGGGATCACAGAAAGGATCCTGACAACGAGGAAGATCGCAGTGATCGGTGTGTTTTCTGCGATTTCCGCAGTGCTCATGCTCTTTGAGTTCCCGGTTCCGTTTGCACCGCCCTTTTACGAGCTGGATTTCAGCGAGATCCCGGCGCTGATCGGCGCTTTTGCCTTTGGCCCGGTGGCCGGTGTGATGATCGAATTCTGCAAGATCCTGTTAAAGCTTCTGATGAAGGGAACCAGCACGGCCTTTGTGGGAGATCTTGCCAATTTTGTGGTGGGATGCAGCTTTATCCTGCCAGCATCCATTCTTTACCTGATCAAAAAGACCAAGAAAAGCGCCATGCTTTCCTGCCTGGTGGGTACGGTGGTCATGATCCTGTTTGGCACCATTTTTAATGCGGTATACCTGCTCCCCACCTTTGCGGATCTCTATGGCATGCCCCTAGACGCCATTGTGGCCATGGGAACGGAAATCAATGGAAACATTCACAGCGTGACAACCCTGGTGATCTTTGCGGTAGCGCCGCTGAACCTGCTGAAGGGAGCCAGCGTTTCTGTGATCACCATGCTGGTATATAAGCAGCTTAGCCCCATTTTAAAAGCAGGCGCGGTAAAGAAAAAGATTTGAAATTTGAAGCAAATTCAGGTATAATAACTGTCAGTGAGTAACCGGAAAGGTGTAAGTCCAACTTTGGACTTACACCTTTTTTGTGTCAGAAAAAAGGCGCAGTTTTTAAGCTTCCCTGCATATTGCAGAGGAATAAAGGAGGAGAAAATGGAACAGAATCACCAGTCTTATTTAGCAACGGAGGGGATCGGAAAGCTGATGGGCAAATATGCGATCCCCTGTATTATTTCCCTTTTAGTGGGAGCTCTTTACAATATCGTTGACCAGGTTTTTATTGCCAACGCACAGGAGCTTGGATCTTATGGAAATGCGGCCAATACCGCCATATTTCCGCTTACGGTGATCGCGCTTGCCATAGCGGTCATGATCGGCGACGGATGCTGCGCGTTTGTAAGTCTGAGCCTGGGAAAGGGAGAACGGGAAAATGCAGGGAAAAGTGTGGGGAATGCGATCCTGCTGACCCTTCTTTCCGGCGTTTTCCTGACAGGGCTTTATCTGCTCTTTGCAGATCAGCTTATTGCCATGTTTGGAGGAACCGTTAACGAGGAAACTTTTCAGCATGCAAGGGAGTACTTTTTCTGGATCACGACGGGAATTTTGTTTTATATGTTTGGGCAGGCAATGAACCCGGTGATCAGAGCAGATGGAAATCCCAGGTTTGCCATGTTCTCCACCCTGGCAGGAGCGATTGTAAATGTGGTGCTGGATCCGCTTTTTATCTTTGGCTTTCGCTGGGGAATGAGGGGAGCTGCCATTGCCACTGTGATCGGGCAGATCCTGACGGCTGTGCTTGCCGTCTGGTATCTTTGTCATATGAAGACGATAAAGCTTTCCAAAGAGGATTTCCGTTTTTCAAGGGAAGTGATTGCCAGAACGCTTACCCTTGGTATTTGCAGCTTTCTGTCACAGATCTCTCTGGTGGCGGCCATGGCTGCCATTAACAATATGATCCGTAAATATGGCGCAAGGGATGAGATTTTCGGGCAGACCCAGTATGCCCAGATCCCTATGGCCGTAGTGGGGATCGTAATGAAGTTTTTCCAGATCGTGATTTCGATTGTGGTAGGCATGGCAGCAGGATGTATTCCCATTGTGGGCTTTAATATGGGAGCAGGGCAGAAAAGGCGGGTAAGAGAGCTGTTTACCAGACTTCTGCTTGCCGAAGCGGCAGTAGGGGCCGTGGCATTTCTGATCGCAGAGCTTTTGCCGGGACAGATCATGAGGATTTTCGGAGCGGCCAATGAGAGCGTTTACTATATGGAATTTGCTCAAAAAGCGTTTCGTATTTATCTTTGTATGATCATTCTTGCCTGTGTGAATAAAGCAACCTTTATCTTTTTACAGGCCATGGGAAAGGCGCTTGCCTCCACCATGCTTTCCATGGTCAGGGAAATCGTATTTGGAGTAGGCTTTGCCCTGGCGCTGCCCCTGTTTTTTGGACTGGATGGAGTACTTTATTCCATGCCGGTATCCGATGCGCTGACCTTTGTGATCGCAGGGATCCTGATCAAAAAGACCTATCAGGAATTATCCGCCATGCCGATAAATAAAGCGGATACATAAAAAATAAGGTAAGGCGCAAAAAGGAACGGAAGATGATCACTACAATTTTATGGGATGTTGACGGTACGCTGCTTAATTTTCTGGCAGCAGAAAAAGCAGCAATCAGAAGCCTGTTTGAGGAATATCATCTGGGAGTATGCTCGGACGAGATGCTGAAACGCTATTCTTCGATCAATAAAAATTACTGGGAGATGCTGGAACGGGGAGAAATTGAGAAAAAGGCTCTTTTGGTGGGGAGATTTCGGGATTTCTTTGAAAAGGAAGGAATAGACAGCTCTCTTGCAGCAGAATTTAACGAAAAGTACCAGCTCCGGCTGGGAGATACGATCGTATATTGTGACGACAGTCTTGAGATCGTAAAATCCCTGCGGGGAAAGGTAAAGCAATATGTGGTTTCTAACGGAACTGTGATCGCCCAGACAAAGAAGCTGCGGCTTTCCGGGCTTGGAGAGCTGATGGATGGGATCTTTTTATCGGAAGAGCTTGGAGTGGAAAAACCAAGTGTAAGATTTTTTGATCAGGTATTTGCTAAGATTGGGCCTGTTGACCGATCAGAAGTAATGATCGTAGGGGACTCCCTGACAGGTGACATCCGGGGAGGAAACAACGCAGGGATCCTTACCTGCTGGTATAATCCGGAAGGAACGGCAGCAAAGGAAGCGGTCAGAATTGATCATGAGATAAGGGATCTCCATGAGGTGTATGTGCTTTTGAAGTAGAACAGCCACAGCTGCCGCCCTTTGACACACTGCGCTTTCTATGGCTTGCATGCTTTTGCGCCGGCTCCTGCCAAACTCGCCTCGGGGAGGCTCGGACAGGCATCCGCCGGCGCAGGCAACATGCGCACCACTACGAAAACTCCGTAAGTGTCAAGGGGCGGAGAGAGCATACTTTTGAAATTGCCTTATTTGTCAAACAGTGCTAACAAAAATTTTAAGAAATTTATAAATCATTTCGATACATAGCAGTTTATCTGTGGTAAAATAATAAACAAGAAGCCATTTCTTATATTCAATTATTCAATAACTATTCAAAATCATTTCTTATTGTCAAAACCATGTATGGAACATTTCCCAAAGGAAAAATGGCAAGGGAATGTCCTATCCGGCTTTCTCTTGCGAAAAACAAAAAGAGAAAGCGAGGAGTAAATGGATTTACAAGAGAAAGTAAAAAGAGTACAGGAATTCCGTCTGATCGATGACGTGTTCTTTGAAGTGTTTGCAGAGGATATTCCGGCCTGCCAGGAGATCATTAGGACGATCCTGGAAGACCCGGAGCTGATCGTGCATGATGTGATCGTCCAGAGCAGCAGGCGGAACCTTTATGGGAGATCCGTAAGATTGGACGCCCTGTGCAGCCTGGGAGACGGAACAAAGTGTAACATAGAGGTGCAAAGATCCGACCGGGACGACCACCTAAAGAGGGCAAGGTTTAATGCCTCCAGCATTACGGTAAGAGAGTCGGGACCGGGAGAACGGTTTGAGGATATTCTGGAACTGTATATCATATATATTTCGGAATTTGACTTTCTTAAAGGAGGACTTACCACCTATCATATCGATAAGGTGATCCGGGAAAACGGAGAGGTAGTGGATGACGGTCTGCATGAGATTTTTGTCAATACAGCCGTGGATGATGGGAGCAGCATAGCAGGACTGATGTCCTGCTTTACCAGAAAAGAAGTAACAAACCGGGAGTTCCCGGCAGTGACCAGGAGATTTCAGGAGTTAAAGAGCGAGGGAGGTGCAGACGCTGTGTGTGAGATTATGGAGAGATA
>ERZ779888.3636-NODE-3636-length-11138-cov-5.107101_pt1 | contig 11138 bp, 10 predicted proteins | sample MGYA00511245_ERZ779888 | MGnify/ENA primary metagenome ERZ779888 (study PRJEB29588, sample SAMEA2155255) | human gut metagenome | biome: human gut; feature: human-associated habitat; material: faeces | place: Denmark | collected 2008/2010 ... | reverse complement strand
GTTGCTAGTTTATGGCATTTTGAGCATCGACAGCTAAACTCCAGACACGGACATCAATTGGCGAAAATGCGGCACAACACCTTTTCTGTCTTGGCGGCGGCGCTAGCTACACCGTAAGGAACATCATCACGATGATCATGGCAAAGCCGATAAGGTCGGTCGGCAAAAACACCGTCCCCAGCATAACGGCGCTGGTGATGGTCGCCGAAACCGGCTCCACAGTTCCGATGAGGCTCCCGCGCACCCAGCCGATGTCCTTAACGCCCCGCATATAAAGCATGTAAGCAAAAAACGAGCCGATAACCACGAACACCGCGAGCGCCTCGATGCCGGCAGCGTCGAGCGCCGGCATATGCGCCCAGGGCTGCACGAAGACGCACGAGACCACGCCCGCCGTGAGCATTGCCGAGCCCGTGACGATGGGGCTACCGTATTCGGGCAGGATCTTGGCGGGAATCACCGCCATACACGCGGCGCTGACCGCACACATAAGACCTGCTGCCAGGCCAAGCGGCGAGATATTCAGGCTGGTGGGGTCGCCGCCGGTGGCGATTAAAAAGGTTCCACCCAGAGCTAGGCCAATGCCGATGACTTCGCGAGTACGCGGCATGCGGCGATCGATCACGCAGGTGTAGCCCATGATGATAACGAGCTGCAGGCACTGGAGCACCGTCGCGGTTCCGGCGTTCGTCAGGCGCACGGCCGAAAGATAGCAAAACTGGTTGAACAGCAGGCCAAAGGCGGTAAAGAGCAGCAGCTGCTTGCGATCGGCGGGTGTGGTCCAGAGCTTAATCAGGCGCTCGCGGTCGCGCGTAACAACCACGGCCATAAAGAGTAGACCGGCGAGAATCTGACGCACGCTCATAAGCCACAAGGTGTCGACGTGGTAGGTATCGAACAGAAAGCTCGCGCTGGTGCCCGAGAAGCCCCAAAACGAACCGCCCACCAGCGTAGCCAAGACGCCCGTGATCATCTTGCGCGACGACGCATCGTTAAGGCGGTCGCGCCAGGCGCGGCGGGTGCTACGGCTGAGCTCGTCGGTGCCCTCGGGCACATCAATGTTCGACATATCGGTCATCGGCACCGAAGCCCCTGCGCCTTCGACCTGCTCGACACACTCTTTGCTCATTCCACTCCCCCGAAACAGCCTGGAAACAATTCGGCTTACCTTACCACTGCGGAGGCACCAGCTGGAGGCTTGTCCGCTTATCGGTAGGACAATTCCGCAGGCGTCTTTCCATAGCTCGATACCGCAATGGCCTTGCATTATGCGACAGCCAAATCGCGGCAGCAGGCTCTTTTGAAATGGATATGACAAAGCCCCCGAATTCCACAATGTAAGCGATTTTTAAAAATGTTCTTGCCACCGAGTTCAGGCTCCGTTATATTATCCCTTGCGCGCTTGCGCACCCTTGATCGGGCGTTTAGCTCAGGGGGAGAGCGCTTCCCTGACACGGAAGAGGTCAGAAGTTCAAATCTTCTAACGCCCACCAAATGTTCGCAGCCCAGAGGCTATGTCCTCTGGGCTGTTTTGTTTTATGTCGCCAAATCCGCCGGCAGTTCCAACCGCCCAACTAGCCAAAAGCCGACCATCTACTTGCCGATCTATCCATCGGCATAACCAATCAGTCCGCACCGCAACTTCTCGGCAAAACGCCGCGATGTCTGCGCCCTGCGGTATCCTTGAGCCACTTGCACCTGCAGCACCAAGGAGCCGCCATGCGCACCGAGCTCGATGTCCCCTTTTCGCACAAAGAAGAAGCCAAGGCGCTGGGCGCCAAATGGGACCGGACCAAGAAGATCTGGTATGTACCCAGCGGCGTCAACCCCGAGCCCTTTGCCGAGTGGCTGCCCGGTGTTGACCGATCCGACCCCTCAGCGCCGTATATATATCTAGTACTGGGCAAGCGCGAGTGCTGGAAATGTCACAAAGAGACCTCGGTCGCGGCCTTCGGCATTCCCTATCGAGCCGATAACGACGAGAGCATCGTCATCGCGCACGCGCCCAACGAATCCGGGCACATTGCCATCGACACGACCAACGCCAACGCGCTCGCCATCGTGCCCGCTCTTGGCTGCGTGCCGGGCGAGATCCGCGACTACCTTCATAAGCGCTGCGGCTACAAGCCCGTAAGCGCGCGAGCCTCCAAAGCCCCGTCGCTCGGCCACACCTGCACCAGTTGGCAGCCGCTATCTGTTCGAGGAGCCCTCATCCCCATTTGCCCTCACTGCCATCAACAAGCTGCCGGCACTGGAGTTTGCGCGCGTCGAAGTTGCCGGCGTCTTTGGCGTCCCGGCCACGCGCACCGACTTTGACCAGGCGCTCTTTACCTGGGCACGTGACCATCACGCCGAGTTCCACAAGCAGCTCGGTGAGGGGATTTATTTGTAGGGACGGAGAGGCCTTCACAGTCAGCTCCTCCGCATCACCTATCCCTCGTCGTCGGCGTCGTACACGATATCGAGGCCACAAACGGGGCATTTCTCCGGATACACCGGCATATGAACGCCTGTCCGTTTTCTCACTTCGTCGCTGAGCCTGTCGCACGCATCGATGAACCGAATGTCGAGACACGGTACTTGCGAGCCGCAGCAAGGGCAGGTGACGACAAACGACCCGCAATCAACCTCTACGCTCGGAAACATATTGTTGTCTATAAGGGCACACGGCAGTTTTCCGTACTTCCCCATCGCAATATCGCCTCGCCAGCTCATACACGCTCCCCTCTCGCTATACAAAACAGGAAGAGCATGCACCGGCGGGCGTGCGCGAGATTGCATCGCCACGCGATCCGATCAAACAACACGATCGTCAAAGAATGCCAAAGCCAAATACGCTAATACGGCAGAAGCCCCGCCTTTTCACGCTTCTTTTCCGAGCGATCGAACTCAATGCGATGGGCCTCAAGAAACACCGTATTGGGTCGCCACTGATGCTCATTCGGCTGCCTTAGCGTCGCGCCCGCAAAGGAAGCATAGTCGGTCTTATCCAGCAGGTACGATCCGCACAGCCGATATTCGCCGCAAACAGGCTCAAACGAAATCAGATGAGCATCGAATAAAGCATGTAAGTCGCGCCGAAGCAGAATACCGTTGCTGGCAACCTGCGATTTGGGTCCCGAGTAATTCTCGATATGTGCAGCCTCCAGAGCTTCGCTGACGCCGCAGTCCGACACCGCGCAACGGCCATCATAGGCGGCAACGAGCTGCTTGCGGAACCATTGCTGCCCCAATCGCTCGCGCCTTAACGCATAGCGGACCTTTTCGTCGTCGGTCACACCCTGTCCGGCAAACTCAATATCGACGGGTATATGCTTCAGATAACTCATGTCGGGCGCAAAACGAGGGTCCGGTCCGCCTTTATGAACAGGACCGTGCAGAACAAACCATCCGTTTTCGGGCTCGAACCGCTCAACAAACGCAAGGCCGAGCACCTTATAGCCCACCTCGGTTGCAAATATGACTCCGACTGGGACGCCACATTCCATGCAGTTGAGCATTTTACGGTTGTAATTCTGGTCTCGAGAACCAACGGCGCCTGGCGCTTGGACCGAATACTTAATGACCCACGTACCGTCATCCAAATAGAGCGGAGGCACATCGGTGTAGAAGCTCTTTTTAGAGTTATGGACCGAAAGCGCAAAGATCTTATTGGGATCTTGCTTCACCCGATCCTGGCCCGGCCAGAAGATCCCTGAATCCCGCGTTACGGGAAAGAAGTCCGAGCCGATTCTCAAACGGTACTGATACTGAGGGCTATCTTCCTTGGTGTGGTGCGGAAGGCTGGTCCAAACGCCGCCGCGCTGTTCCTCACCCAGAAACCACTCCCATGCCTCAACGTATTCGGAAGGCACGAGACTGCAGGCGCGGTCATAGCTTGGTCCATCCATCAACGGAACAGCAAGGTCAATGTCGTTCATCGCCAGCACCTACAACCATACGAACGCGAGTCATGCCCCTCAATAATATGGCCGAGAGTCAATTATTACGAGATCTCATTCCGCGATCGGCACATCGTTGATGCTCTCGGTTTGCCGCTGGCGCGCTTGTACCCCGCTACCCCACTTCCCTGTATACTGATGTAACACGTGTTTCATCCGGGCTTGTTGGGCCGGATTGTTCATGGGAGGGTCTTATGGCTGCTTCGAATCCGCCTAAGGGGAGCGTTTCTTCTTCGTCCATCAAGCCGGTTACGCGCAAGGCCGTGCGCTGCCAGCGCGAGGTCGCTTGGCTTGTCACGCAGGCGGCGGGCAAGCTTGTGGCGACCACTCAGGACGTCAATGCGCCTACACCGAGCTTTGTGTTAGCGGCGGCGCTGGATTTTGCGCGCCAATTGGAGCTTGCCGAACAGGATGCCAACGGCCACCTCGACTACCAGAATGTTATGGCGCCCGACCTGCAAACGTTCTGCCACATGGCCAAGTTGCCCGCCGCGCCCAATGCGCTTTCGGACGCAGGCTACATGTTTACGCTTTCGGGCGCGGACCTTATCCGCGACATCTATGCATACTGCAGCGAGCTCGCCGAGCGCCACGTCTTTGACGCGGCTGAAGTCAAACCGGGATATGTCATCAAGCTGGTTCTTAGGCTGTTCTTGATGGACGGGTTCGGGGCCATGCCGGCGTAAGCCGAGTCTTCAGCATCACCGTCGACTGAGCAACAACCGCTTTACCTTAGTGGGCGCCAATTGAGGGTCGATTATTGGGTCGCCTCGTCCACTAACGCATTTATTCCACGCGCTCTGACAGTCGATACTTGCGGTTGCGGCTCGTCGCCGGCGCCGTGGGCTCAAGCTCGCCTTGAGCAATGAGCGCGTTGACGCGCGACCTAACCTGGGAAATTGTAAGCCCCGTGCGTTCTGCCAGTTCACGCGTCCCCAGCTCGCCGTAATGTTTGAGTGCCGTCACAATTAAGCCCCCGCCATGATCGACCGGCTCGATCTTTGAACGGTAAAGTACGACCTTGAACCGATCGAACCCCGGGCAGAACAGGGGCTCGGCCAGACCATGCGCGCGCATGGCATCGATCATCATCGGGATGCCCGAGCCATTGCCCTCAGCCGGCGAACCTGCGCCATCCGGCAGCGGGACAATCGACATGAGTTTCACGAGCGTCGCGTTACGGCATCGGGAGCTGCCGTCAAACAAGCTCTCGCGAGTCTTCCCTCCATAAAGGCCGCCGGGATTCGTCACCTCGATACGATCGTCAAAAACGTCGACGGCGATCGATTGCCCACAGAACCGATCCCCGTATTCCCTATGGATAACCGCGTTGGCGACTGCCTCGCGCAGGACCTCCTCGGGAATCTCCAGCGAGTCGATACGCGAGATGCCTTGGACGGTCGAGGTGCGGCGCAGGTTTTTGGCGACAGCCGCGACGGCATCCGAGATCATTTCGCCCAACGTTCCCTCGCAGATCGTACGGTCCATGAACCTCAACGACCCCGCCGCGCCCTTCTGCGTTCCGGCATAGACCGCCACATCGATAAAGAGCTTGGGATAGAACTGCTGAGGATAGGCACCCGCGGCCAGGAGCCCGGCCTTAGTAACATTGCCCTGGGAGTCGAGGAAATTCAGGCGCTCCAGCTTCGTTTTCTTGTCCGGCGCGCCGCGCATTGCACGGGGTGTCAGCGAGAAAGCACGCTCTATCGTGCGGTCGACCAGGGCCTCGTCAAGATCGCCTGCGACCGCGCCGGGTACTGCATCGCGATCACTGGGGCTCGTCCGTTCATACGATGACAAGGACAGGACCTCGGTCGACGAGAGCGGAACATCTTTGTCATCGATGCGTTTGTAGCTGCCGCCTTGAGCGCCCCGCTCTATGACATAACACGGCTTGCTCGACGGGTCGAGCTCCTCAATCGTGATGACCAGAACCACGGTGCCCTGGAGCTCCACGCGTTCAATGGTGTATTTGGGCGGATTGGCCAGTTTTCCGCGACCGCCGGCATCACCCATGCCCGCTACGAATTGGTTGAGCACCTTCTCGGTCTCAAAGTTCTCAACCGGGACAAAGCCCGCGCGCTCGCTCACGCCGAGCACGATAATTCCGCCAGCGGTATTCGCGAATGCGCTAACCGTTTCCCATACGTCGCGGGAAAGCGTCGTGGCGCTCTCCTTGACCTCGACGTTAAGATCGTCCGAGCCCATGCGCTTTAAAGACTCGAGCAGACCGGTCAGCTCGTTTTCGTTCATCTGCATGTCCTTTCGCTCGGCCCGGCGGAGAATGCCGCGAATAGATTTCCTTCGTCTCTCAGTTATCTCTCGTAATTATCTCTCATCTTACTGCTATCTCTCATATTAGAGATAAGTGAGAGATGAAAGATAAGATGTCTGCCATTTGTTTCATTTAAACATGTTTTTGCTGGTAGAACAATCAGTATTGAGACAATACCATGATTGCCTGTCTCTTTGCTGATCAGTTATCTCTCGTAATTATCTCTCGTCTTTATGCCATCTCTCGTATTAGTGACAAATGAGAGATGAGAGATACGTGAGTGATGGACGAGCGTGGATTATTGGACGGTCGGAAAATCCCTCAAACAAAAAACGGGGCCGGCCTTACGCCGAACCCCGTTTTCAAACGGTCAGTTAGTTATCCAACGCGCGAGCACAGCAGTCAACATTACGCCGCCGCGAACACTCCCAAGCCCGTTCCGATGATGCAGATCGCAAAGATGCCAATAATAATCCAAATGGTCTTGACACCCTTTTTGTACAGGGCGACGCAGGCAAAGGTTGCCAGCAAGGGCAGCAGACCGGGGAAGATCGAATCGAACAGATCCTGCAGGACAATCTCCGAACCACCCACATCAAAGGTCAAAGCAGTGGACAGTGAGACCTGTGCCGCAATCATGGCGCCGATAACGGTCATTCCGAGGACACCGGCAGCATGCGTCATGCGAGACATAAGGTTGTTCTCTTCGGACTGCTGCAGGAACTTGGTTCCCAGGTCGTATCCCAGATGGGCGGCGACGATACGCGTTGCAAAGTTAATCACAGAGTAGATGAGCGCGTACACGATGGGGCCGAGCGGGTTGCCCGTCGAAGCGATGCCGATACCAATGCCGGCGGCGACCACGCGGAACGTACCCCAGTAGAACGAATCGCCGATGCCGGAAAGCGGTCCCATGAGGCCGACCTTCATGGCGTTAATCGAGGACGTGTCAAAGTTCTTATCGGCAGCCGCCTGCTCTTCCATCGAAACCGTTAGGCCGGCTACAAACGGAAGCACATGAGGCGTGATGTTAAAGAACTCGGTATGGCGATCGAGCGCCGCATAGTAATCGTCGTCGTTGGGATAGATCTTTCGCAGGGGCTTCTGAATGGTGTACATGAAGCCCATTGCCATCATCTTGTCGTACGACTGCGAGCACTGGCTCGTAAACTGGCGAAGGAACATGCTCCGATACATATCGGGGCTCATAATCGCGTCCTTCTTGGCCTCTTTGAGGTCGGTGTTCTGGGTAGCCATTAGAAGTCCTCCTCTTCATCTGCAGCAACCGTCTGCGGACCGGACGAGCCCTCGCGGAAGGCCAGGAGCAGTGCGACGCAAATGGCAGCTGCGGCGACGCCGATAACGTCCATCTTGAGGTAGATGACCATAATGAATCCCAGGAACAGCCAGGGAAGCAGCTTGTTATCGCCCATGGTCCTAATAAGAAGTGCGAAGCCGATGCAGACCATGACGCCGGATGCAACGTTGAGGCCGTCCATCACAAACTGCGGAATCGCGTTGAGCGCATTGTTGATGAGGTCGGCACCAAAGAACAGCGAGCAAAACACCAGCAGTGCAGACGGAATGCCAATCGACAGCGGCACGACGGTCAGATGGTACAGGTTCGCCTTGGCAAGATCGCGATTTGCCAGAGCGGTCTCAATCTTCTTGCAGGCAAAGGCACCCGGAACGGCGTAGCAGAAGTTGCGCCACACCTGAAGGAAGACGGAGACGGGAAGGGCGAGCGCGACGGCAGTTGCCGTGCCCGTACCCGTAATGACGGCAAACGCGCAGCCAAGCACGCCGGAGGCATAGACCTCGGGAGGAACCGCCGCGCCGACCATGATGGCGCCCATGAACATGGACTCCAAAGCAGCGCCGACGATAACACCCTGCTGGACATCGCCAAGGATCAAGCCGACAAACAGGCTTGTAAACAGCGGACGACCAAGCATCGTAATGCCAAATAATTGCTCGTCCATGGACGCAATAAATGCGACCAGTGCAACTAGAAGATACTGGACAACCATTTCGATCAACCCCAGAAACAGGTCTGCAGGCGAGGCGTTCTGCGCAGCTCGCCTGCAGACAACCGCAGCAATTTGAGAGGATTAGTAGTTCATCTGGTGATAGTAACGACGCGTGGTGAGCGGGTGGTTGCGGACGTGCTCGAGATGGCAGCTCAGGCGCTCGGTGATGGTGTAGGTGACCATCGGGGAGACGATCTTGCGGAACTCGGGGTCGCTGAACGGCAGCTCGACCTCGGCGGTGTCGAACTTGTTCACGCGGACATGGACGCCCTTCTCGTCAGCGAGCATGTGAGTGAAGTTGTCCACGCGGTCCATGAGCTTGCGGGTGTCGTCCTCGCCGTAGAGCATGATGAGGCTCGTGCCCTCCTCGCACAGCTCGATGGTGCCGTGGAAGAACTCGGCGGCGTGGATGGACTTGGTCTTGATCCACTGCATCTCCTCGAGGATGCACATGGCGTAGTCGTAGGCCTCGCCCCAGAGCATGCCGGAGCCGATCACCATGTGGTAGTCGGTGTCCTTGAAGTCCTCGGCCATGGCGGCGCAGCGCTCGTCCTGGGCGTCCTTGGCCTTGATGAGGTACGGGGCGATGTTGCCGAACTCCTCCATGAAGGTGTCGTACTTGGGGAAGGCGCCGGCGTTCTTGAGGAAGCGGGCGACCAGCGTGATCTGGTAGGTGTAGATGGCCTCGCACAGGACGTCGTCCTCGGCGAAGCTGAAGAACTTGTAGTCGGCGTACTCGGTGGCCGGGGTGTTGTCGTTGGAGACGTACATCAGCGTGCGGGCGCCCTGCTCCTGGCAGAACTTGGCGGCCTCGATGATCTCGGGGGTGGTGCCGGTGCGGGTGGAGAAGACGCAGACCGAGTCCTTGTTGAAGGCCTTGGGCGGGCATGCGAGGAACTCGGCGGCAATCTCGCAGTGGACGTCGACGTCGGCCGTGGTGGTCTCGACCCAATACTTCATCGGGAGCGTGTGGGCCCAGGTGCCGCCGCAGCCGATGAAGAAGATGTTGGAATAACCCTGCTCGCAGACCTTGTCCACGGCAGCCTCAATCTGAGGACGGAGAGCGAGGGCATCGCTCACAACCTTCTCGTAACGAGGCTCATCGAAATTGAACATCCCTTACTCCTAACTCACTTGGATGAACCCTTCATTCATCCCATGACGTTATAATACTTTATATAACTAACTATGCAAGAACTATTTCAGATTTTTTTGATTTTTCTTTAATCAGAACCACCCTTAAAAAGGGTGGTTTGCTCTTAGGGTATAACCCACGGGCCCCGGGCTCGCGTCTAAAGGCGCGGGCCCGGACTTCGTCCAGGCCTAGTGCATCTTGACCCGTGGCGCGCCGGTCGAACCGGCAGCATCACCCCCTCTTGAAGGGGTCCTCGTACTCCTTCACGCTCAGCTTGTCCAGCGCGATGTCGTGGGACTCCTGCTCCCTGATGTACTTGGCGATCGTCGCCTCGTTCAGGCCGACGGTGGACACGTAGTAGCCCTCCGCCCAGAACTTCCTGTTGCCGAACTTGTACTTGAGGTTGGCGTGCCTGTCGAATATCATCAGCGAGCTCTTCCCCTTCAGGTAGCCCATGACGCTCGCGACGCTGTACTTCGGCGGGATCGCCAGCAGCACGTGCACGTGGTCGGGCATCAGGTGCCCCTCGATTATCTCGATCCCCTTGTACTCGCACAGCTTCCTGAGGATCTCCCCTATGTCGCTCCTGATTTGGTTGTAGATCACTTTGCGCCTATACTTCGGCGTGAACACGATGTGGTACTTGCACATCCACTTCGTGTGGGAAAGGCTGTAGGCCTTCTGGGCCATGGCGACCACCCCTTCGACTCGAATTCTTGACGGCCTGAACAATCGTCAATATCGGTCGGAGGGGTGGCTTTGTAAAGCCGTTTGTCTCCACCCGCGTAGCGGGTGGTTTAAAGCTGGCCGCTGCGCGGCCAGCGGACTAAAGTCTTGAACAAAAGGCCCCGGCTCGCGATGGAGCCGGGACCAAAGGCGCAGCGTATGTAGTTGATGTTGAGCGCGAACAGCTCGTCAGCAATGGCTATCCGCGCCCTACCCTACCCGCGGTTGCGGACGCGGCTGTAGGGCGTATTCACCATGGGCAGATCGGGACGCAGCTTGCCGTCAAACGCGCGGTAAGCGTTCTGTACGGCGGGCGCCGTGGGGATCGTCGCGATCTCGCCGATGCCCTTGCCGCCATATGCCACGGGCAACAGCTCGTCCTTCTCCACGTAAATGGCGTGGATATCCGGAATCTCGGGCGCACGGAACAGCCCGAGCGTACCGTACCTTGCCTGGGGTACGCAGTCCTTGAGCGGCCAGTCCTCGGTAAGCGCATAGCCCATACCCATAAGCACACCGCCTTCGATCTGACCCTGGATGGAGATGGGGTTGACCACCTTGCCGGAATCGTGCGCGGCATAGACCTCGCTCACGCGACCGTCATCGTCCAGAATGACCACATGCGTGGCAAAGCCGTAGCAGATGTGGCTCTTGGGATTGGGAACGTCGGCGCCCAGCTTGTCGGTCGGCTCCAGGTACACGTAGCCAAACTCGCATCCCTCGAGCGCCTTGATGGCGGCCGCGGGATCCTGAGGATGCATACCCTGGCCGGCGACGAGTTCCTGCGTGTGCAGCTGATAGGCGCGGCCGTCGTCATACTCGATCTTGACGCCGTCGCCATGCGCACTCACGGGAGCGGCGGGCGCAGACTTGCCGGCCTCGATATCAAGCATGGCATCGCGCAGCAGGAAGGCGGCACCGCGCACGGCCTCGCCGGTCACGACCGTCTGACGCGAGCCAGACGTGGTGCCGGAGTCGGGAGCGTTCTCGGTGGAGCACTCGCCATTGGCAATGCAGCGAAGCGGCAGGGC
>ERZ779888.3625-NODE-3625-length-11167-cov-3.894978_pt1 | contig 11167 bp, 10 predicted proteins | sample MGYA00511245_ERZ779888 | MGnify/ENA primary metagenome ERZ779888 (study PRJEB29588, sample SAMEA2155255) | human gut metagenome | biome: human gut; feature: human-associated habitat; material: faeces | place: Denmark | collected 2008/2010 ... | reverse complement strand
CCGCGAAAGAAAGTGGGCGCGATATTCGTTTGAGAGTAATGTAATTTGGTATCACCCTAAAACGAGATCCATAAGAGAGCCAGCTACTGATTGGTTTGAGAGTAATGTAATTTGGTATCACCCTAAAACAAATAAATAATAACATAGTAAAAAAAAATGGTTTGAGAGTAATGTAATTTGGTATCACCCTAAAACGCTATGCCCGAGCAAGTCAGCAAGCAATGTGTTTGAGAGTAATGTAATTTGGTATCACCCTAAAACCGGCTTGTTTGTTACAGAATTGCCTCCTGCGTTTGAGAGTAATGTAATTTGGTATCACCCTAAAACTGCCGTTGCATTATAGAGCATAAAGTACACGTTTGAGAGTAATGTAATTTGGTATCACCCTAAAACGACAAACCCCCTTGCTATCGCCGTTATTGTGTTTGAGAGTAATGTAATTTGGTATCACCAAATCAATATCAAAATCAATCATCTTTCAAGTTTGAGAGTAATGTAATTTGGTATCACCCTAAAACCCCTGCTTTTGCTTTAACAAATATCTCAATGTTTGAGAGTAATGTAATTTGGTATCACCCTAAAACTCTATGGCTCTCAATTCTTCTCTTTACCTTGTTTGAGAGTAATGTAATTTGGTATCACCCTAAAACCTCGTTTCGGTTATATCTTTGCGAACTTGCGTTTGAGAGTAATGTAATTTGGTATCACCCTAAAACAAAATGTTCTATTATACTTCTTAATTATATGTTTGAGAGTAATGTAATTTGGTATCACCCTAAAACAAGCGCGAGAACTAATTTGGTATCACTCTAAAACGTTTCCGAACGCCCACGTTTCAGCATCTTCGTTTGAGAGCAACGTAAATCAGGGCGCTGATTTATGGTCTTTTTGAAGTGGCGGCGTATGTTTTTTTAGTATAAATAAGGAAAAAAGTTGCCATCTGTTCTGTTTATGGGACAGGTGTTTATTGATTGTGCGAAAAAGGCGTGTTACAATTTCTCCATAAAGAAAAAACGCGTAAAAAAAAGAAAATAAGTTGCGGTTGTGAAAGTTTGTTTGGCGAGAAAATTCGGAGTTTTGGGGCAACGAGAGTAAAACGATTTGACGTTGGAGAAGTTCGCTTTTTTACGGCAAATAATTCCGGAAGTTATCAAAACGGTTTTTCGACTAAAACGCGCATAAAGAAAAAGGAGAGTACGCTATGGGGATCATTTCGATAATATGTTTAATATGGTTAAAAACCGCCGCTAAAAACGAAGAAAGATATATGGCGGGGGAAAGATATAACGAAAGACTTCTTCGAGCCTCGACAAGGTTCGGAAAATGGTTTTTGGGCAAATAATAATTCTCGAAGTGTAAGTTTTTTGCATAAAATGCGCAAGAAGGATTAACAGGCGGAGAAGAACAAATGGACAAGGAATGCAGAGAAATAAAAAAAGAGATAATCGCGATAGCAAAAAAGTTCAGAGAAGGAAAAGAAGTTTGCGATTATTTGGCGGAAAAATACGAACAAATTAGCAATTTACCGGGAAAATGTTACGAAAAGAAATACGACGTTATGAAGATAATAAATTCTAAGAACGAATATACTAAGCGTTTCACGGTAAAGAACTACTTCGGGGGCGAGGAAGACATAGAACTGGTTGTACTGCGTTCGGATGAATACAAAAAGTATTTTGTTATTTTGTGCGGTTTTCAAGGCAACAGAATGACGAGAATCGAGATCTACAACTGCGGCGAAAGAGAATAAAACGTTTTTTCCGAGTTTTTCGGCAAGACGAATCGCCCGTTAATTCCGTTCATATTGCGGCGTTTCGTCGGATACCGCCCCGGTTCACGGAGCGGTATTTTTAAGCCGTTTTTTCGCAGCGCACACGCCGTAAATCGTTAAAAGACGAAAGAGTTTTTCTGCCCGAAAAAGCGGGCGTTCCGTTTGATTATAATGTTATTATGTGGTAAACTGTTTTCAATAAAAATAAAGACCACGGAGAGTTGTATGGAAAAAATTGTTAAAGTAAAAGATTTGCCGTATACACGCTACGACGTACAAGACCTGAAAAAAGCGGCGGAAGACTTCAAGTCTCTCGCAAAAAACGCAAAATCCGCCAAGGAAATCTACGACGGATATAAACTTTTTTTAGACGAAATAGAAAAGTTCGGCACGAACGCGTCCCTTGCTTACACGCGCTATACGCTTAACACCCGCGACGAGTTTTATATCGCAGAGCAAGCCTATTACGACGAAGTCGGACCCATAGTAAGCGCAATATCAACCGAAATAAGCAACATCCTGATCGACAGCCCGTACAAAAACGAACTCGAAAAACTGTTTCCGGAAACGTTTTTCCCGAACATCGAATGCGAGAGAAAGTCGCACAGCGCGGAAACTGTATCGGACGAACAGGAAGAAAACGCGATAGTCACCGAGTACTCGATGCTTATGTCGCAAATCTCGGTAGAATTCAGGGGAGAAAAGAAACCGATAAGTTACGTCCGCGGTTTTATGGAAGACGCGGATAGAAACGTCAGAAAAGCGGCGTGCGAAGCAATCGGAACGGCACTCGGGAAAGAAAGCGAAAAACTCGACGATATATACGATAGACTAGTAAAAGTTCGTACCAAAATGGCAAAAAAAATGGGATATAAGAACTTTGTCGAACTCGGGTATAACCGTATGGGACGAATAGATTATAACGAAAAAATGATAGCGGAGTTCCGCAAAAACGTTTTGGATGACATCGTTCCCGTCGTGGCAAAACTTAAAGCCAAAATCGCAAAAAATCTCAAAATAGACGAGTTCAAATTCTACGACGACGGCGTAATCGACTGCGGCAACCCAAGACCCTACCCCGACGCGGAAGGTATCCTCGCCGCCGCTAAAGAGATGTACCACGAAATGAGCCCCGTTACCGGTAAGTTTATCGACAAAATGTTGGCTACCGAAGCGTTCGATACCAAAGCACGCGACGGTAAATGGGGCGGCGGCTACGCTACGTCCTTCGATAAATATAAACAAGCCTTTATTCTCGCTAATTTTAACGGCTCGGCAGGGGACGTTGACGTCGTTACACACGAGTTCGGTCACACGATAGCATTCGATTACGCTATGAACAGAAAAGAAAAATCCGTGGGAATAGGCTCATGCGAAACCGCGGAAACACACAGTATGAGTATGGAATTTTTGTGCTGGAAATATATGGATAAGTTCTTTAAGAACCCCGACGAATATAAGTATAAACACCTCGTTGACGCGCTTTGCTTTATCCCTTACGGCGTAATAGTAGACGAATTCCAACATATCGTGTACGAAAACCCCGATATGACGCCGGAAGAAAGAAATAAGGCTTACCTCGACCTCGAAAAAAAATACAGACCGTATCTCTCGTTCGACGGAATACCTTACCTCGAAAAAGGCACAAGATGGCAATTCCAAATGCATATCTACGAAACACCATTCTACTACGTCGATTACTGCCTCGCTCAGGTGGTCGCTCTCGAATTCCTTACACTCTCAAGAAAAAACTACGACGATGCGCTAAACCGCTACCTCGAACACGCCAAACGCGGCGGACTTTACCCCTTCGGTAAACTCGTAACTCTCGCCGGTCTAAAATCACCCTTCGAAAACGGCGCCCTTAAAGAAATCGGCAATGAAACCCAAAAAATACTTCAAGAACTCGAAAAGTAAACCCCCTTTTAAGAACGCTAAATAATATAATTCGATACCCCAAACCATAAAATATCGACTAATCGACAAACAACTAGAAAAGTAAATAACTCCGCACTAAATTAGCGCGGAGTTATTCATTTTCCCCCTTGATCTTTATACGTGCAAATCAAATCAGTCGAATTATTTTGCACCCCATACTACTTTACAACCATCGGGCTTCCAATTACTACGCCAACCGCTCGGTTTCGAAGTCGCTTTGCAGTAAATAGTAAGTCTAGTGCAGCCGTAGAACGCATATTCGCCTATACTCGTCACGCTGTCGGGAATAAATATATCCGTAAGTCCGCTACAGTAGCAGAACGCATATTCGCCTATACTCGTCACACTGTCGGGGATGGTTATGCACGTAAGTCTGCTACAGTCGCTGAACGCATCAGAGCCGATACTCTTCACGCTGTCGGGGATAGTTACGCTCGTAAGACCTGTGCAACCGCGGAACGCATTATCGCCGATACTCGTCACGCTGTTACCGATAGTTACGCTCATAAGTCCGCTACAGCCGTTGAACGCCCAATCACCGATACTCGTTACGCTGTTGGGAATAGTGAATGAACTATCGGTTTTGCCTATTGCGTACTGAACTAGAGTTTTGCCGCCTTTACTATATAAATTTCCGTTTATTGATTTATAACTAGAATTATTTTCGCTTACGCTTATGCCCGTAAGACTGCTACAGCCGCTAAACGCACCCCAGCCGATACTCGTCACACCATTACCGATAGTCACGCTCGTAAGTCTGCTACAATAAGAGAACGCAAAATCGCCTATACTCGTTACAGGATGTTTGCCGTTTTTGCCATCGTCATATTCTCCGGGAATTATTGCTATAGACCCTTTTCCCGAGTAACTTGTTACGGCATACGTTTGTGAGTTATTGTTATATGAATATTCGAGTGTTAATTCTACGGCGTTACAACGCGTACATACACCGTTTTGTACGTCGTGACCTAAAGCGTCGATATCCGTCTGTGCGACAATAATTTCGTTACAAACAGAGCAATGTTTACCTTCGGTTTTACCTTTTTCGGTACAAGTAGCCGCTACGGCAGGATCGATTACCTCGGTATGTCCGAGCGGTTCGATATCCGTTATTTCCGTTTTTTCGTCGCAACGCGAACAGTGTTTCGATTTGCTACCTTTTTCAACGCAGGTTGTCGGTAAATCAATAGTCCATTCTTCGCTATAGTCATGTCCGAGCGGTTCGATATCCGTCTGTGCGACAATAATTTCGTTACAAACAGAGCAATGTTTGCCTTCGGTTTTACCTTTTTCGGTACAAGTAGCCGCTACGGCAGGATCGATTACCTCGGTATGTCCGAGCGGTTCGATTTCCGTTACTTCCGTTTTTTCTTCGCAACGCGAGCAGTGTTTCGATTTGCTACCTTTTAGAGTACAAGTAGGTTCTATGTCGGTAGTAAATACTGTTTCAAAATCGTGACCTAACGCAGAAATTGTTTCTGTTTCGCTTTCGCCGCAAGAACAAGTACGTTTTCTTTCTCCGTTAGCCGTACAGGTGGGATTAGTTACCGTTTTCCATTCGCCGTAGGCGTGGGTGTGTTCAATCGGGGTATCCGGAGTGTCGGGATCGTTCGGATTATCCGGGGTATCCGGGTTGTCGGGAGTGGTTTGACCCGGGTTATCGTTGTTATTGTTTTTATCGTCGGTTTCGCCGCAAGAAACAGCGAACGTAGCAAAAGCCGCGACTAAAAGCATTAACAAAAATACTTTGAAAAATCGTTTCATAATATTTCTCCTTTTTATAGTAATCAAAATTAACCGTAACCGGATATATATTCGGTTGCTAGAAGGCGAAAACCGGTTTGTTGAATTTTTATCAAAAATGATTATTTCAACGGTTCGCCGAAGTCGTATTCGAAATAATTATATTAGGGATTTTCCCTAATGTCAACTTATATTAGGAAATTTCCCTAAAATTATATGTATGAATTTGTTTAGAATACGGCTAAAAGAACTTCGTCTTGAGAAGAAGATAAGTCAGAAGAGGCTTGCCGAGATAATCGGCACGAACAACAGCAGTATATGCGACTGGGAGTGCGGACGGAGCGAGCCGAGCATTGACGCGATTATTGCTCTTTGCAAGTATTTTGACGTGTGTTCGGACTATTTGCTCGGTTTGGAAGATTGAAGAGTTCCGCCCGTAAGCGTTATACCGTATCGGTTTGATTTATTCTAGCAATCGAAAAAGTTTCCCGAAAAAAACGCATTTACGTAAGGATTTTTACAAGGTTTTATAAAAAAGGTTTTACAAGCGATTTTTCTCTTTATATATAAGGATAGAAAAAGCGGTTTTCCTTTGGTGCAATTAGCGGCGTGCAATTTGACTTAGGTGATAAATAACATTATAATAAAGCGGTGAGCAAAAAAGAGTTGATTAAGGGCGACACGATAGCCGAATACAAAAAGAGCGTTGCGAAGAAGAGCGGCGTATGTCTTTGTTTGGGCATTGTTACCGTTCTTTGTTTCGTTTTATGTTTATCGGTTGGTTCGGGCAAACTTACGTTTGTCGAGGTCGTGCGCGCATTGTTCGGGAAAGGCGACGAAACCAACGTTCTTATTATGCGGAATATCCGTTTGCCGCGAGTTATCGCCGCAGTTGTAGCAGGGGGCGGACTTGCGATTTCGGGGTGCGTTATGCAAAGTGTGTTACGCAATCCCGTTGCGTCGCCGTCTACGCTCGGTGTAGGCAACGCCGCTGTTTTCGGGGCCAATTTTGCCATCATCGTCGTTGGCGCAGGGGCGTTTCATTCTACGCACGGGACCTGGCTTACGATAGAAAATCCTTATCTCGTGTCGTTTTTCGCTTTTCTTTTTTCCGTCGTTTCCGTCGGCGTGATACTTTTGCTTACACGGACGAAAAAGTTCGGTTCGTCGTCAATCGTGTTATCCGGCGTTGCTTTGGGGGCGATTTTTCAGGCGGCGACGACCCTTGTGCAATATTTTGCGTCCGACACGTATGTAGCGTCGGCGGTTTACTGGACGTTCGGCGATTTGTCGAGAGCGACTTACCGGGAAGACCTGATTATGGCGGTTGTCGTGGCGGTCGGGTTCGTTTTCTTTTTCATAAAAAGATGGGATTATTCCGCTATGGCAAACGGCAATTCCGTTGCTTCCGGGCTGGGAGTCAACACGCTTGCGACGACGATAATATCATTACTTTTGGCTTCGCTCATAACGGCGGTATGTGTGGCGTTTTTGGGAATAATAGGCTTTATCGGGCTTATTGCGCCACAAATTATGCGTAAAATAATAGGCGACGATTTCCGATTTTTACTGCCTACGTCGTTTCTGTGCGGTGCGACCGTACTGCTCGTAGCGGACACGCTCGGCAGAATAGCGATTGCCGGCACAACCTTGCCTGTAGGCGCGATAACGTCGCTTATCGGCGGACCGGTGTTCCTGTACCTACTTTTGAAGGAGAAAAACGGCTATGGAATTAAAGATTAAAAACCTGTCGTTTTCCTATGAAAAAGGCAAAAAAACAGTCGATAACGCTTCTTTTACGGCAAAGCAAGGCAAAAGTCTGTTCATACTCGGCGCAAACGGCGCAGGGAAAAGCACGCTGATAAAACTCGTATGCGGCTTGCTGAAACCCGAAAGCGGAACCATAGAATTTGACGGAAAAAATTTGCTGACAACAAAACCGAAAGAGCGTGCAAAACTGATAAGCACGGTGCCTCAGGAAGTCTGGTTTCCCGAAACGACAGTGTTTGACGCCGTACTTCTCGGAAGACGACCGTATATAAAAAGCGGAACCAAAGAAACCGATTTAATCGCGGTACGCGATGCTCTGCGACTTCTCGATATGGAAGATTTTGCATTGAAAAACGTAAAAAACATATCGGGCGGAGAAAAGCAGAAAACCGCCGTTGCACGAGCGATCGCGCAGTCCACGCCGATTATGATTTTTGACGAATTGACGAGCAACCTAGACGTTAAAAATCAACACGAAACGCTCGTAATGTTAAAAAAAATCACCGAAGAAAAACGATTGATATCCGTTACTATCGTTCACGATATAAACCTTGCCTTAAATTTTGCGGATGAGATTTTATTGATGAAAAACGGAAAAACTGTAAAACAAGTTTCCGTTGAAGAAATCACGGAAAGCGATATAAACGACGTTTTTGAAATCCGAGCAAAAATAATCGATTGCGACGGAAAGAAAGCGGTTGTTTTCGGAGGATAAATATGAAAAAAACAAAGATATTTGTTTTTATATTTTTAGTTGCGATAATCGCGTGTTCTTTATTCGGTTGCGTGGACGTAAACAAAAACGGCGGCATAGAAATTACCGACCTTTTGGGAAGAAAAGTAGTCGTTCCGGAAAAAGTCGAAAGAGTGGTTTGCATAGGCGCGGGCGCGCTCAGACTTTATTCTTACGTCGGCGATTTAAGCAAACTTTGCGGCGTCGAAGACGTAGATAAAGACGGTACCGGGGTAGGAAAAACGCTTTCGATAAGACCTTATAAAATGGTAAACGGGGACCTTTTCAATTCCCTGCCGTCGTGCGGAACGGGCGGACCGACGGGGAGCGCGGACGCGGAAAAAATACTTTCCTGCCACCCCGACGTCGTTTTTTCGCTCTACACTTCGGACGTATCCGCTATGGACGAGTTGCAAAACAGAACGGGCATACCCGTAGTCGTGCTTAGTTACGGAACGGTGGAAGCGTTTGACGAAAGCGTAAAAAAATCGATCTCGCTTTTAGGCGAAGTGCTTAATAAGCAAGATCGCGCGAAAGAAGTCGTCCACTATATTTGCGGCATACAAAAAGACTTGGGAGAAAGATTTTCGTCGGTAAAAAAAGAAGATAAGCCGTCGGTGTATTTAGGTTGTCAAAGCAATTACGGCACGCACGGAATAGAAAGTTCCACCGCCGCTTATTCGATTTTCGACGTGTCCGGAATAAAAAACGTGCTTGACGAAAACGGCTACAAAGGGTACCAAAAGTCCGTTGATACGGAGTCCTTACTCAAAATGAACCCCGAAATCGTTATTCTGGACGCCGGCGGACTGAATATACTCAAAGGGCAGTTTAAGGACAAAGAAAAAGCGGACGTTTTTGCAAAAATTAAAGCGTTTCAAACCGGGGAAGTATATCTTCAGATGCCTTATAACGCGTATTATACGAATTTGGAAATCGCGTACTGCGACGCCTATTTCGACGCTTGCGTTGCGTATAAAGATCAAATGAAAGACTTCGATTACGTCGCTAAGGCACGAGAAATAATTGAATTTTTCCTGGGCGAAGATTGCTACGACCAAATAGCGGACAGTATGTACGGCGGTTTTCAAAAAATCGATTTAAGCAAGACGTTCGAATACTTCGGAGATAAATAATGAACACGGTAAAAGAATTTTTCAATAGGCTTGCGCCCGGTTGGAACGCGGCGGAAAAGCACACGAAGGAAGAGATTAAAGACTATATCACCGAAAGACTGCCGATAAAGAAAGGAATGAAGGTCCTTGACGTCGGCTGCGGAACGGGGATAATTACCGACGCGTTGTACGATCTCGCGCAAAACGAAGTTACGGCAATCGACGTGTCGGACGAGATGATTAAAATCGCAAAACAAACGCTCGCAGAAAGCACAGCCGATTTTGTCTGTGCCGATTTTTACGAGTTTTCACCGAAAGACAAGTACGATTACGTCGTTTGTTTTAACGCTTATCCGCATTTTATCGATTCGAAAAAATTTGTTCGTAAGGTAAACGAGTTGCTTGTTCGTGGCGGCGTTTGCGCAATAATGCACAATTTTGCAAGAGAAAAACTTGCCACTCACCACCGCGCTTTAAGCGAAAACGTATCGAGAACGATAGGTTCTGCGGAAGAAGAAGCAAGCCGCTTTTCCGAATTCTTCGACGTTATGTCAACTGTCGACAATAGCGAAGAATACCTTATTTTACTTAAAAAGAGATAATCAAAGAATGGTTTCCATTCCGATTTTTTGAACGTTCATTCCTAGTTTTTGATAGAAAGAAACTGCCGAAACGTTGTCTGCCCATACGTTAAGCGTGACGTTGTAAAATCCGTTGTTTCTTGCAAATTCTATCACGTATTCGTAAAGTTTTTTTCCTATGCCTTTTCCGCGAAAGGCTTTGTTTACGCATAGATGTCTACGTATAACGTTTTTATCGGTGTAAGGACGTTGCTGTCCTTGTGATCGACGTATATGCAAAACGCATATCCCGACACCGTTCCGTCCGTTTCCGCAACGAAAATCGGTCGATTATCGTCGGTAATTATTCGTTTTAGTTGTTCTTCGTCGTATTTTTTCGTGTTCGCTGCGAATAAATCCGGACGAATCGCATTATGCACGTTTTCAACCTGTAATAATAGTTCGTCCAAAATCGGTATGTCTTTTCCGGCGGCTCTTCTGATCCTGAGTTCCATTTTTTTTCCCGTTTATTTAATTCTATTTCGTATTATAATCCGCTTTCTTAAAACAATTAACGATTTATCTAAAGGACGGAACGGAAGAGTGGTTGCCGTTGACTAATATATGATATAATGATAAAATTGAATCTGAAAATAACGTTTTCAAGCGGAAAACTTTGAAAACAGGAGAGAACTTATGGCGTTGCTGTTAGTCGTAATTTACATAACCTTTATTTCACTCGGGTTGCCCGATTCTTTGTTCGGCGTCGCTTGGCCTGCGGCTCATCTGGAATTCTCGGTGAACGAAGGTTTCGGAGCGATTTATTCGATAATCATAGGCGTAACGACTGGCGGAATCAGTTTCTTTGCCGGAGGTCTTATAAGGAAATTCGGTACGGGGATCGTTACCGCGGTTTCGGTTTTGATGACGGCAATAAGTCTGATAGGTATAAGTTTTGCGCCCGATATTTGGGTTATGATGGTTTTCGCAATAATCGGCGGATTCGGCGCAGGCGCAATCGACACCGGATTAAATAACTTCGTTTCCATAAAATATAAAGCAATTCATATGAACTGGTTGCACTGCTTCTGGGGCGTCGGCGTTACCGTAAGTCCGCTTATTATGTCGTATTTTTTGAAAAACGCAACCTGGAGAGAAGGCTACAGAACGGTTTCTTATATTCAGTTCGCAATAACGATTATCGTTTTTCTATCTCTTTTCCTTTGGAAGAAGTATGATTTCAAAAGGGAAAAACAGGTGCCCGAAATCAAACAAAAGAAACCCAAAACAAGCATTATAAAGATTTTGAAACAAAAGGGAGTAATTTTCGGAATACTGTCGCTCGGATTTTATTGCAGTATGGAATCTCTCGTAGGAACGTGGGGCGCGAGTTATACCGTAAACGTCCGTAATCTTACCCCCGACGTCGCGGCCAAATACGTGTCGGCATACTTCGGCGGAATAATGGCAGGCAGGTTCATTTCGGGAATAGTGTCGCTTAAAGTCAGCGACAAAAATCTGATCCGCGGCGGAATTG
>ERZ779888.3624-NODE-3624-length-11167-cov-10.050846_pt1 | contig 11167 bp, 9 predicted proteins | sample MGYA00511245_ERZ779888 | MGnify/ENA primary metagenome ERZ779888 (study PRJEB29588, sample SAMEA2155255) | human gut metagenome | biome: human gut; feature: human-associated habitat; material: faeces | place: Denmark | collected 2008/2010 ... | reverse complement strand
ACAAGATCAAGGTCGCTAAAAGAATCGGCTACGGTTACCGTGATGATGACTTCTTCTTTACCTTGATTCGCTATCTTTCTATTTCTTCTGTCCGTTCACCATCCCATAAAAAATCGTGATGAACCTATTTTTTCGTGTTACAAGAATGACTGATGAGGACGGTAGAATAGAGAGGGTGAGAGATGTTGAGAATATAGTAAAGATCCACCGGCTTAGCCGGTGGATTTTTACTTTGCAAAAATGCATATGAGATTCTTTAAAAATGTTAATTATAAATAAGAGGCAGATTCATTTTTATATTTCTGACTAATCGCCGACTCAAATCACGCCAAATGTGCTATATTAGATTCTTCAAAAGTAGTCAAGTAGTAGTCGGTTAAGAGGGCAGACTACTTTCAAAATCAACCGTATAAAGATAATTTTATTATAACATATAATCGTTTAATAACGACGATAATTATAAACTTTTAGGTTTTGCACATGAGTTGCGAACTTTTATTGGACAAGGCAGATAGACACGCATAGGAGAATAATAATCGGTGCTTTTAGGTTTCATCAGATTCAAAATAAATCTAATGCCGTAAATGCCCATTGCATATACAGGTGCGTTTACCGTGGTGAGCGGAGGGTTTGTATATCCCGAAAGCTCCGTGTTATCAAATCCCATAACAGAAATATCCTCAGGAATTTTGTAACCGTTTTCTTGCAGAGCTCTCATTGCACCGATTGCAATATGATCACTTGCCGCAAAAATAGCTGTTGGGAGATTTCCTTTGCTGATCATTTCTGACATCATTTTATAACCGGATGGTGTTGAAAATTTGTCCTGCATAATAAACCCATCATATTTAATGTTTAGTTCATCGCAAATGTCTGTGAAAGTGTTGAGTCGTTTATCAGGGAATATCGTTCCGTCCTCAAGCTGTTCAATGCCTCCGATAAAGCCAACTGTTCTATGACCTAAATCATATAGATATTTAATTGCATCGGACACTGCCTGACGAAAGTCAAGTGATACGGATGTGATTTCAATATTCTCAACGGTCATATCAAGAAAAACAATTTTATTATTCAATGAATGCAGTAATTTTATTTCTTGTTTACTAAACTTCCCGAGGCAGATTATGCCATCAACATCGCAAAGTACATTCTGATAGTCATTGTCTGTTTTAAATGTTCGTACAATACTTATATTATTTTTTGAACAGTAGTCCTCGATACCCTGTCTCATCAAAAAGTAATAATTATCTTCAATTTCCTGTTTGGAAGAGAACCATTGTAGAATTCCAATGCGACATGAAGGTGCTGATGTAACCCTTTTTTTCTTTACATAATTAAGTTCTTTAGCTGCTGCAAATATTTTTTGCTTCGTTTCAAGCGAGGTGCTGAGGGTAGTGTCGTTATTAAGCACTCTTGAAACAGTAGCTACTGATACATTTGCCTTTTTGGCAACATCTCTGATTGTAGCCAATTGAATCACCTCACTACCATTATAGTGAAATATTACTAAAAAATCAAGTCGTGTTTAGTGAAAAACAGAGAAAGAAAAAATGTTTACCAAAAACTATTGACAGTTTACGAAACAAAACATATAATTTAGTTAACAGAAAAACAAAAGAAACATTATTATTAAATAATAACGAAATCTTTTGTGCAGGTTGTCACGGCGTTTCATTTAAAATTAAAAGGAGGAAAAATTATGAAACAGACATCATCACAACCAAGACTTGATGGCAAAATCCCAGGTAGAATCAAATACACCTTTGCTTTAGGTGCCCTCGGCAAAGATATGATTTATGGTATGATTGCCACATTTTCAATGATTTATTTCACAGACATCATCAAGGTCAACCCGGTATTTATCGGCGTAATGTTCTTTGTTGCAAAGTTATGGGATGCCTTTAATGATTTGTTTATGGGTATGATTGTTGATAACACACGCAGCAGATGGGGTAAATTTATTCCATGGCTTGTAATAGGTACGCTGGTTAATTCAATTGTATTTGTTGTTTTATTCACAGACTTCCACCTCGATGGCGTTGGACTTTGCGTATTTGCAACAGCAGCTTACATACTCTGGGGTATGACTTACACAATTATGGATATTCCTTATTGGTCAATTATTCCTAACCTCACTTCAAATCCTGAGGAGAGAGAAAAAGTTTCGGTACTTCCGAGAATCTTTGCAAGTATCGGTCAGTCACTTGTTATTGCAGGCTTTGGTGTTCAAATTATTGAGGCTCTCAGCGGCGGCACAACAAATCAGGCAGGTTATCACAGATTTGCAATCATAATTGCAATTGTATTTATTCTTACAATCGGTATTACAGTAATCAATCTTCCGAAAAAGAGAGATGATTCTGTTCCGGAAAAGAAAGTTAAGTTTAAAGATATTTTCTCAATCATCGGCAAGAATGATCAACTTCGTTGGGCGGTAACTCTCATCTTCCTTTACAACATCGGCATTCAGTGCATTATGGGTGTTGCTACATATTATTTCAAATATGTTTGCGGCAACGCAGGAATGATGTCATCATTTATGATCAGCGCATCAATCGCAGAGGTTGTAGGTCTTATTGTATTCCCTAAGGTTACAAAATTTCTTTCAAGAAAAACTTCGTTCCTTCTTGCATGTCTTTTACCTGCATTTGGTCTTGTAATGCTTTTGTTCGTAGGTATTTTTGCTCCGCACAATGTTGTGCTCACATCAATCTCAGGTGTTATTGTAAAACTTGGTACAGGTCTTGAACTTGGTTGTGCAACAGTATTCCTTGCAGATGTTGTTGATTACGGTGAATTTAAGCTTGGAACAAGAAATGAAGGCGTTGTATTCTCACTCCAGACGCTTATCGTAAAATTCACAGCGGCTCTTACAGCACTCGGTATTGGCGCGGCACTTGGAAGCACACAGTATATTCCGGGACAGGAACAGTCATTTGCAACAGTAGCGTCAATCAGTACACTTATGTGCATTGTTCCTGCGGTTTGTATGCTTATTGCTTATGTTGTTTACAGAAAGAAATATAAACTCAATGACGGTATGATGAAGAAGGTTATAAACACAATCAGTGCAAGAAGAGAAGGCAAGATTGATATGACACAACAGCTTGATGAAAGCGGTAACACAGAGCCTTCTATGTTCCTTCCTACAGTTGCGGAAAAGGCAGGTAAATAAAATGATTGATACTAAAACAGCAATTGAAAAAATTACAAACGGCGAATTTGATAATCTTTTCACTGATATATATATAGATTCATCAATGATTGATTATCAGAAAAAAAGATATGTTCATGCAATTGAGCAGTATGAAACAATTTTTTGCCCTGATAAAGTAGCAATATTCAGTGCTCCCGGCAGAAGTGAGGTTTGCGGTAATCATACAGATCACCAGCATGGAATGGTGCTTGCAACATCCATTAATCTTGATACTATTGCTGTGTCGGCCAAGAATAACAATGATGTTGTAAGATTTGTTTCTGACGGTTATGATATGATTACTCTCAATATAAATGACCTCGAAGTTAATAATGATGAGGCAGGCACAACAGTCAGCCTCATCAGAGGTGTTCTTCGTGGACTTAAGGATCATGGATACAAAATTGGTGGATTCAATGCTTATGCAACAAGTGATGTACTTGTTGGTGCAGGACTTTCATCGTCAGCAGCTTTTGAGGTAGTTGTCGGAACTATTATTTCCGGCTTATATAATGATATGAAAATAAATTCAGTTGAGATTGCTCAGATTTCTCAGTATGCTGAAAATGTATTTTTCAAAAAGCCGTGCGGACTTATGGATCAAATGGCTTGTTCAGTCGGAGGAATGGTTAACATTGACTTTAAAGATCCGACAAAGCCAATTGTTAAGAAAGTACCTACCGAATTTGAAAAATATGATTACAGTCTTTGTATTGTTGACACAAAGGGCGATCATGTTGATCTTACAGATGATTATGCTATGATTCCCTCGGAAATGAAGAAGGTTGCAAATTTTCTCGGAGAAGATTATCTGAGAGATTGTGATTCAAACGAATTTTATATTCGCCTTGACGAAATTCGTGAGGCTGTTGGCGACAGACCGGTACTTCGTGCAATTCATTTCTTTAATGAGGAGCATAACGTTAAAAATGCCGTTTCGTCACTTGAAAACGGTAAGTTTATTGAATTCCTTGACGCAATCAGAAAATCCGGTAATTCATCGTTTAAGTATCTTCAAAATGTATATACAACAAGAGATATTCAACATCAGAACATCTCGGTAGCCCTTGCACTCAGCGAAAGCCTTCTTCGCAATTACGGCGTGTGCCGTGTTCACGGCGGTGGATTTGCAGGTACAATTCAGGCGTTTGTCAAAAATGATTTTGTAAGTAATTACAAAGAATTTATAAATAAAATTTTCGGAGAAAACTCATGTCATGTTCTCAAAGTGAGAAAATACGGCGGAATAAAAGTAATGTAATTATGTAGGTTTTGTTTTTATTAAGGAGGACAAAATGAAAATTCTTGTTTTAGGCGGTGCCGGATATATCGGTTCGCATACAGTTTACAGACTTATTGAAAGCGGTAATGAGGTTGTTGTATTCGATAACCTTGAAACAGGTCATATCGAGGCGGTTCATCCCAAAGCAAAATTTTATAAAGGTGATCTCAGAAACAGAAGTGAAATTGACAGCGTTTTTGATAAAGAAAAAGGTATTGATGCTGTAATTCATTTTGCAGCCAATTCACTTGTCGGTGAAAGTATGACTAACCCTCTCAAATATTATGATAATAACCTCAACGGCACAAAGGTTTTGCTTCAGTCAATGGTTGCTCACGGAATTGATAAGATTGTATTTTCATCAACAGCGGCAACATACGGTGAGCCTGAGAGAACTCCTATTCTTGAAACCGATCCGACAAATCCGACAAACTGCTACGGAGAAACAAAAAAATCCATGGAGAGAATGTTCTATTGGGTTGAAAAAGCACATGGCTTAAGATATGTTTCTCTCAGATATTTCAATGCATGCGGAGCACATATCAGCGGAAAAATCGGTGAGGCACATAATCCTGAAACCCACCTTATTCCGATTATTCTTCAGGCGGCACAGGGTACCCGTGACCACATAAGTATTTTTGGTACTGATTATCCCACATCTGACGGAACTTGTATTCGTGATTATATCCATGTCACTGACCTTGCACAGGCTCATATTCTTGCAGTTGAATATCTTATGAAGGGCGGTAAAAGTGATATATTCAATCTTGGCAACGGTGTAGGTTTTTCTGTCCGTGAGGTAATTGAAAAAGCAAAAGAGGTTACACAGAAAGACATTAAGGTTGTTGAAGAGAGCAGAAGAAGCGGCGATCCTGCTGTATTGATTGCATCAAGCGATAAGGCGAAAACTGTACTTGGCTGGAAACCTGAGTATGATGATCTGGGAACAATTATTAAAACAGCGTGGAAATGGCATTCAACACATCCCAACGGCTATAATAAGTGAGGCGGTATTTATGAAGAACAGCGTTTACGGCTTAATATTAAGACTTGTTTCATACGGAATCAATACAGGGCTTATTGAAAAAGAGGATATAATCTACACGCAAAATAGGCTTTTGTCGTTGTTCCATATGGATGAACCCGATGACAGTTGTACTTGCCTTACAGCAGATAACGAGGATACTCTTGAAGAAATTTTGTCGGGACTTCTTGATTATGCATACGAAAAAGGAATCATTCCCGAAAATACAGTAACATATCGCGACTTATTTGATGTGAAACTTATGGCTTCACTTGTTAAGCGACCGTCAGAAGTAATAAGAGAATTTTGGCTGAATTACAGCTGTTCTCCTAAACTTGCAACCGATAGCTACTATAAATTCAGCTGCGATACCGATTATATAAGAAGATATCGTATTAAGAAAGACTTAAAGTGGAAAACATCAACCGAATACGGTGATATTGATATCACTGTAAATCTTTCAAAGCCTGAAAAGGATCCGAAAGCTATTGCAGCGGCAAAACTTCAAAAACAGTCGGGCTATCCGAAATGTTTGCTTTGTAAGGAAAATGAAGGATATGCCGGAAGAGTAAATCATCCTGCAAGAGATAATCACAGAATTATTCCGCTCACCATTGATGGAGATAACTGGTTTATGCAATATTCTCCGTATGTTTATTACAATGAACATTGTATTGTATTTAACGGTGAGCATACACCAATGGTAATCAATGATTCTACATTCAGAAAACTGTTTGATTTTATTTCACAGTTTCCGCATTATATAATCGGTTCGAATGCTGATTTACCGATTGTAGGTGGTTCAATACTTACACATGAACATTTTCAGGGTGGCAGATACAGCTTTGCACTTAATAGGGCAGAGGTTGAAAGAAAGTTTATTGTTAACGGCTTTGATGATGTGGAGTGCGGAATTGTAAAGTGGCCTATGTCAGTTGTAAGATTGACAGGTAAAAACAAGGACAGCATTATTTCATTGTCTTCTTATATTCTAAAAAGTTGGAGAGCGTACACGGACGCAGATGTTGGCATTTTTGCCGAAACAGACGGTGAAATTCACAACACTATCACTCCGATTGCTTTTACAAAGGATGGAAAATTTGTTATTGACCTCGTTCTCAGAAATAATATTACAAGTGAAGAGCATCCTCTGGGAGTATTTCATCCTCATGCGAATTTGCATCATATTAAAAAAGAAAATATCGGCCTTATTGAAGTTATGGGACTTGCAGTATTGCCCTCACGGCTTAAAGATGAAATGGCTATTTTAAAGGATGCTATTCTTAATCACAAGGATGTAAGTGAAATTCCGAAAATCAGCAAACATTCCGAGTGGGTAAATGAATTTGTTTCGCAGTATGATGAAATCAATGAAAATAATATTGATTCAATAATTCAAAATGAGATAGGAAAGGTGTTTCTTAATGTTCTTTTGGATGCAGGTGTATTCAAAAGAACTTCTGAAGGACAAAAGGCTTTTGATAAATTTATAAAGACGCTGTAGTAAAGGAAGTGCTAAAATGTCAAAGGTAAGGGTAGTGAATTTTGAACCTACATCCAAAGGTGAAAACACTCATCTTTATACAATAGAAAATAACGGCGGAGCAAGCGTGACATTATGTGATTTAGGCGCAAGTGTCGTTTCGATAAAAGTTCCCGACAAAAACGGTAGTATTAGAGATGTAGTTCTCGGCTATGAGCACATTGACGGTTATGAATTTGACGGAACATACTTCGGTGCTACTGTCGGAAGATGTTGCGGAAGAATTGCATACGGCAAGTTTACTCTTAACGGAGAAGATTATCAGCTCCCTGTAAACAATGGGAGTAACCATCTACACGGCGGATTTAACAGCTTTAGTCGCAAAGTGTGGCTTGCGGTAGTTGATGATAAAGTTCCAAATACAGTTCTATTTATGCTTGATAGTCCCGACGGTGATGAGGGCTATCCCGGAAATATGAAAGTCTTTGTACGCTACACTTTTGATGATGAAAATGTACTTACGATAAAATGGTCGGCAGTTTCCGACAAAGACACAATATGTAATCTGACCAATCATTCATATTTCAATCTTAACGGACATAAAAGCGGTAAAGTTACAGAGAATCACAAGCTGAAAATAAATGCAAATTTCTTCATACCGATAAATTCAAACCTCAATCCCACAGGAGAGATAGCTCCCGTTAAGAATACATCGTTTGATTTTACCGAACCCAAGTTAATTGGAAATGGTATTGACAGAAAAAACGAGCAGATTGGTTTTGCAAACGGTATTGATCATATGTTTGTGCTAAATCATTCTGATGAAGAATTTGTGCTTGCAGCTGAAGCTGAGGGTATTGATAGCGGAATTACATTAAAATGCTATACTTCTCAAAAAGGTGTTCATGTATATACAGCAAATTATGTCGATGTTTTGTCCAATATGGGAAAGAATTCAGCGACATACGGAGAAAATCCAGCGTTTTGTCTTGAAACCCAAGGCTTTCCCGATGCTGTAAATCACAAGAATTTTCCTACGACAATATTAAAAGCAAACGAAAACTATACACAAACTACGAAGTATATTTTTGGTATAAACAAATAAAATAAGCTAATTTCTAACTCCTTTTAAAAATAAAATCTCTCTAAAATCAAGGACCGCCTATTTTTCTTGGGTGGTCCTTGATTTTTAATCTATGAGGATGTTTCATGTTTTACAGTATTACACCGTCTTAAACATATTCTGTTTTAGCGGTTATGTGCAATTCTGCCTGAAAATCGCCCTGTTCTGTTTGCACCGTAAAACCGGAACATTCCTCTTGCACGGCTGTTTTTACAAACTACATTTTTCATTGCCCGTGTATTTCTTAGCACTGTTTTTGCTTTTATATTAAAATACGCTTAGGATAGATTTCTTTACCCTCCGCATCAAATTCAAAATTTTCATTACCCCAACTTTTTAAAAAATAATCACTTTTCTCTAGCAAATGTACAGAGATAACGGCGGTAATAACTTGCTGACTTATAAAATTGATAGTAACTTCTTAAATGATCGACTGTTTAAGAGCGTATTGAAAAACATTTTAATATTTGTTAGAATTAAAACGGTGATGAGAATATGTTAAAGATTGCGGTAGTAGATGATGAAATTGTATTTGTTGAAAGTCTGATTAACAAAATAACAGCGGTATGTGAAAAGCTTAATTTGGAATTTAAAATTGACAAATACTCAAACGGATTTGATATACTTGAAAATTACAGCAAGTATCATCTGATTTTTCTTGATATTGAAATGCCGTCAATTGACGGTATTGCTACAGCCAAGCGGATCAACGAATTGAAAGGTTCAGCTGAAATACCTTTTATTGTTTATGTCACAAGTCACGATGAGCTTGTGTTTGATGCTTTAAAAAGTTTTCCTTATTCATTTATAAGAAAAAGTAAAATTGAATCTGATTTGTACGAATGTATTAACCGTATAAATAACTCTTTTGAAGAATTACATAAAACTATAGTATTGCATACCGAAAGAAAAGATATTCCGATTGTTATTGGTGATATTATTTATCTTGAAAAAATTAAAAATTATGTTGTGTATCATACTAAAAATCAAGAATATAAGGTCAGAAGTGATATGAATACAGAATTTAAAAATATCGCAGAATATGGCTTTATAAGACCGCATATTGGTTATGCTGTAAACAATAAGTATGTTGAATATATTTCTACTGATTGTATTTTATTGCAAAATGATATTAACATTCCTCTCAATAAAAAATACAGAGATGATTTAAAGAAAAAATATTTCAAATGGTTGGGGGATATAAATGTTTAATTATGGTTTTGAATTAGCGGTTAATTTTGCACAATCAGTTTATCTGATAGGTTTTTTCTTGGCATTCTTAGGTGGCAAATATTCTCGCAAACGCAATATAGCAATGGGTTCATTGTTTATTGTTTTAAATTTTACTGTTCTTACATATTTTACATTTAACAATCCTTATGTTGTAATGATTGATATGTTGACAGTTGTTATATTACATGAAGTATATTGCTTAACTTGTTTAAAAGGAGAATTGGCAATTAAAATTATTCTTCCGCTTGTAGCTTCACTGATTAATACAATTATATCTTACGGAGTTTTATATCTTACATCTTTTGTTACGGGTTTATCATTGGAAGAATTGGGTTTACAGTCAAGCTTTTTCAGATATTTATGTGTTGTGCTTGTAAACCTGACAATATTCGTAACTTTACTGCTTATGTGGCGTACAAAAGCAAAAGTGTATAGTTTAAAGAAAGTTTCAAATATAATAGCTTTTATTGCAATTCCTGTTTTAGCAATGGCAATATTATACATCACTTTTTACATAATGATTCTTACGAATTATCAATCAAATTTAATTATGTTACTTTCTATAATTTGTATTAGCATGGTTGTAATTGCGGTAATGGTTTGGTTTATGATTGCGAGAATAAACAGAGATAATCAAATAGCTATAAAGCTATTGCTATCTGAGCAACGAGCAAACTTGTATGAAAATAATATCATAAATTCCAACAAACAGATTGAAAACACAGTAAGAATACGACATGATATGAAAAATAATATCGCTTGTATTGACAATTTGATTTTGAAAGGTAAATATGATGAAGCCCATAAGATTTGTCAGAAAGTGACGAATAAGTTTTCGTCTGGTGGGACTATTGTTAATACAGATAATTCTTTGCTTAATGCAGTTCTCAATGTTGAAATTGAAAAAGCAAGACTTCATGGAATTTCTGTCAAATTAAAAATTTCAGATAATATGAAACAGTTTAATAACGAATCTGATATAATTTCTATAATAGGAAATATTTTTGATAATGCAATATCGTATTTAACAAACCATGAAACTAAAAATAAAGAAATTATTTTTAGTATAGAACGTACAGGATTTTATTCTATTATTAAATGCAACAATAAAATAATTGAATCCGTACTGTCTAAAAATCCTTTATTGCAGACTGATAAGAAAAATAAAAGAAATCATGGGAAAGGAATTTCTATAGTAAAAAGTATTGCCCAGAAGTATGGGGGAGATGTAGTTATTTCGGAGAAGAATAATGAATTTATAGTTTCTGTAATTTTAGACAACCGAATTTTTACCTAAAAACCAACTATTTTTACCTGATTAAAATCAAATATTCTAAAAAATGCTATTCTTCTTTAAGGCGTTATGCCAAGAAAAAGGATAGCATTTTTGTTTTGTATTGAATTTTATGTTCTAGCCGTATTTGCGTTAATTCCTATTACTGTGGTAAATGTACATTCTGTTTTATCATAATTCATTTCTAAATTACCGTTATACTTATCAGCTGTCTTTTTAATACTTCGAGTTCCTATTCCATGCAATCCGGAAGAATTCTTGGAAGAAGTTATAATTCCGTTATTATACTTTGGCTTTGTGTTGCAGGAATTTGAAACTTTTATTATCAAAAAATTTAAATTTCGTGTACAGATAGAAAAGTCAATAAACTTATTATCTGTTGTCAAAACTGATTCAACGGCATTTTCTAAAAGATTATCCAGTAAGGCTGTTATATCGTATTCTTTCATAAAATCAAGGTTTGCACTTCTTATATTAATTGCTTGTACCTGCCATAGGAAACAGCAAGCTTGTAAGGCTTATAGCTGACAAC
>ERZ779888.3617-NODE-3617-length-11177-cov-17.878619_pt1 | contig 11177 bp, 6 predicted proteins | sample MGYA00511245_ERZ779888 | MGnify/ENA primary metagenome ERZ779888 (study PRJEB29588, sample SAMEA2155255) | human gut metagenome | biome: human gut; feature: human-associated habitat; material: faeces | place: Denmark | collected 2008/2010 ... | reverse complement strand
ACCGCAGCAATGCGGCAAGGCGCTGGGCGCTTACCCTACTGTATACGGCGATTGCCCCGATTCCCCTATCTGCTTTTGCAGGTGAACCGTCTGCGAACATCGGCAAAAGTTTCTTGAAAAGCTATGCTGCCGTATGTTTAGAGGGTGCAATTATCGTGCTGGCGTGTATTATCTTCAGCGTATTTGCAGCAAGCCCGCCTGTGGTCGCTGAAGATGCAACTCCTGTAACCATGGTATGGAGCTATATGGGTGAGCTCATATTCAATCTTCTGGTATTGACCGGAGCGGTCAAGATGGCAGACAGAGTCGTAAGAGAGATGTTCGGTCTGCATTGATTGTAAAAAGGAGGAAACATGATGGAAATAAAAATCAACAAAGAAATACGCGGATATACCGAGAGCATGTTTTTGGACTTAATCTGCGCCAGTTTTTGTTCTCGGTGTTGGCGGTCGGCGTAGCGGTCGCCATCTATTTCGGACTGAGAAATTATCTTGGAACGGAAACCGTAAGCTGGCTTTGTATTCTGGGTGCAGCTCCGTTTGCCGCGCTGGGATTCCTCAAGTATAACGGTATGCCCGCGGAAAAGTTCATAGCGGCGTTTATCCGTTCGGAATTTCTCATGCCCAAGAAACTCGTTTTCCGCTCAACAAACCTGTACTATGAGCTGACCAAAGACGCCATCAGGAAAAAAGAAAAGGAGGCAATGAAGGAGCATGATTAAGACATTGCACAATGTATTAAAACGCGATAGAGAACGGTTTACCATTCCGAAAACCGTGCAGGATATCATTCCCGTGAAAACCATCTGGAGCGACGGTATTTTCAGGGTCGGAAATCTGTTTTCCAAAACCTTTCAATTCTCGGATATCAATTATGCCATGCTTTCGGCGGAAGATACCAAAGACCTTTTCCTAAAGTACAGTGACGTCATTAACTCCTTTGAATATGGAGCAACCTACAAGCTGACGATAGCGCTTGAACGATACAATCAAAAGGCACTACAGGAATCCGTGCTCATGCCCATGCGCGAAGATGAATTAGACCGCCTAAGGAAAGAATCTAACGCCCGAATCACGCATGACGCCATGAGTGCCGGAAATTTCCGGCACTTGCGGTATCTTACCGTCAGCGCCTATAAAAAGGATATTAAAGAGGCGCGTGCCTACTTTAACCGTATTGCAAGCGAACTGTCCTCCACCCTCTCTCGTCTTGGATCACACTGCGAGGAATTGGATACAACGGACAAGCTGGCGCTGCTGCATAACTCTTTTCGCCCGAACGAAAAAACAACCTTTTTCTTTGACGCAGTGGATATGGCAAAAAAAGGGCATGATTTTAAGGACTATATCTGCCCCGACACGTTTGAATACGAAAAAGACCATTTTAAAATTGGCGAAAAATATGGGCGCATTGTGTATCTCAAAGATTACGCCAACTATATCAAGGACGACATGATTAAAGAAATCTGCGATATTGGCACAGACATCATGCTCTCCCTTGATATTATTCCCATTCCCATGGACGAAGCTGTCCGGGAAGTCGAAAACAGATTGCTTGGAGTGGAAACCAATATTGCCAACTGGCAAAGACGGCAGAATCAAAATAATAACTTCTCTGCAACCATTCCATTTGACATGGAGGTGCAGCGCGCCGAAAGCCGTGATTTCCTAAACGACCTTACCAACCGGGATCAGCGCATGATGTCCGGTGTCTTGACCGTGGTCATCACCGCAGACTGCAAAGAGGAACTGGACAACTATACTGAGACGCTGTTTACCATCGGCAGCGGAAGACTCTGTCAGTTTGCCACGCTCAAGTATCAACAGCTTGAGGGACTCAAAACCGTACTGCCCTATGGCGTAAGGAAGATAGACGCGCTCCGCACGCTTACCACGGAGAGCGCAGCTGTGTTTATTCCGTTCCGTGTGCAGGAAGTGTTCCATAACGGCGGAGTTTACTATGGCAAAAACGCCATCAGCGGCAACATGATTATCGTCAATAAATCGGAACTCATGAACGGTTCTGCACTGCGCTTTGGCGTGCCGGGTTCCGGCAAGTCCTTTGGTGCGAAAGACGAAATGGAGCAGATTGCGCTTAATACCAACGACGATATTCTTGTCTGCGATCCCGAGCGCGAGTACTCCATGCTGGAGAAGTTTGGCGGTGAGATTATCCGCATTGCGGCAGGCAGTCCCGACCATATCAACGCAATGGATATGGTAGAGGGCTATTCTGACGTGGGAAGCCCCGTGGCACAGAAATCCCAATTTGTCATGTCTCTGTTGGAGCAGCTTGACCAGGAACATGAGCTTTCCTCGAAAGATAAGAGTATCATCGACCGCTGCACGGGCGACCTCTACAAGAACTATAAGCACGGCGGTCCGCTGCCTACGCTTCTTTCCCTTCGAGAACTGCTTATCGCGCAGCCGGAGCCGGAAGCGCGTGATCTTGCCCTGTCCCTTGAGCTGTTTACGGAAGGCAGTCTTAACGCCTTTGCGTATCCAACCAACGTAAATACCAACAGCCGGATTGTCGTATATGATATTCTCGATCTCGGCGAGCAGCTGAAAACCATGGGACTGCTCGTGATTACCGACGCTATCTTAAACCGGGTGACGGAAAACTGGAAAAAGGGCAAGCGTACCCATGTTTACCTCGACGAGTTCCATGTGGTATATGAAAATCCATACAGCAGTATGTTCTTCACCTCTGCATGGCGGCGCTTCAGAAAGCGTAATGCTTTCCCCACGGGAATCACCCAGAACGTGGAATACCTGCTGGACAATGCTTCTGCCCGCTCACTGCTCTCTAACTCAGAGCTGATCGTCATGCACAACCAGGCTTCCAGCGACAGGGAACGGCTCGCCGAACTGTTCAATATCTCTGAGGATCAAATGAAGTTCATCACAAATGCAGAAGCCGGACACGGGCTGACGAAGATTGGGAAGGCGCTCATTCCCTTTGTCAATCGCTTTCCCAAAAATACAGAACTCTATCGCTACATGACGACGAAGCCCGGAGAAACGGAGTTTTGGGGGTGATGGAATGTGAGAGATATCAAAACAAGAAACACCGACCGTAGTCCCCGCGTGATGAATAACGCCGCACGAGCACCAAAGGAGCTTGCGCGGCGTTCGCTTATTTCCTCGAAAAAACAGGCAGAAGAAACGATAGTGAAATCTGATGATAGCGAATCTCCCACAGAATATGCGGAAAACCGGATTGGCGAGAAAACAAAAAGTGCAGCGGACAGAGTAAAACAAAATACCGTGCAGGGCGGCAAACGCTTTGCAAGAAAAATGAATGATATGCGCCGCAAAAAGAAGCAGGCCATGAAAAGCACCCAAAACACCGCTAAAAACACCGGAAAAGCTGCAAAAGGCGCTGCTAAAGCGACACAAAAAACCGCAAATGCTGCTCGAACAAGCGTAAAAACGGCACAGAGAACGGTAAAAGCAGCGCAGACAAGCGTAAAAACGGCACAGAAAACGGTGAAAACCGCTCAGCAGGCGGCAAAAGCAGCACAAAAAGGTATGCAGGCAGCGGCAAAAGCGGCGCAAATGGCGGCGAAGGCAGCGCAGGCGGCGGCAAAAGCGGCGGCAGCGGCAGCCAAAGCAGCCGTGAAAGTAACACTGGCCATTATCAAGGCGATGATTGCCGCGATTAAGGCTCTCATTGCTGCCATTGCAGCAGGCGGCTGGGTAGCGGTTGTCATCTTGATCGTAGTCGTACTGGTCATTGCGCTGCTTTCCGTATTTGGTGTGTTTTCTGCCAACGAAGCCTCTGACGGAAGCAAACCCATGACAGAAACTATCGAAACCATTAACGCTGAATTTTACGATTCCGCACAGGAAAAAATCGATGAACTATCCGAAGGCGCAGAAACGGTAGAGGTGATCTATGAAGGCGATCTCGAAAGTTTGGACAGTCCTCTTCCAAATTGGTCGGACGTAATCGCCATATATGCAGCCAAAACGAGTCTTGATCCCGAAAATCCTGCTGACGTAACCGTTGTAGATGAAGAAAATATCCAACGCTTAAAAGAAATCTTTTATGATATGAACAAGGTTACTTATCACGCAGAGGAAGAAACCGAAACCGTGATCGTGACCGATGACGCAGGCAAGCCGGTTCTTGATGATGATGGCGACCCCGTCACACAGGAGATTACGACGCGCTATATTTATGTAAACGTGATCAGCGCAGATTATCTGGAAGCAGCAGAACAATACGCGCTTACGGAAGATCAAAGCCAAATGCTGTCAGAACTGATGCTACCGGACTATTACCCTCTCTTTGCAGAACTGCTTGGAGATACCGTAGGCGACGGCGGCGAATTTGGTTTTGGACTTAACATCAACCCCGACCTTCCTCCCAATACGCTCGGCGCACAAATTGTAGAAGCCGCGAAAAAGTATATCGGGCGCAGTTATTCCAGTATGGATTGTTCCAAACTGGTACGCACCGCCTACAACGATTGCGGGCTGACTTCCATGAATGGCAAGTCCTCTGTCTACATGGCGAAAGCCTGTGAGGAAATGGGCGTGCTGTTCACCGATCCTGCACAGCTCCAGGCGGGTGACCTCATTTTCTTCTCCCGCTATGATCCTGGCAGAGGACCCGAATACTGCGGTGATATTGGGCGCTGTGGCACGGGCAAGTGCAAACGCTGGATGCACATTCACCACGTTGCCATCTACATCAACGACGAATTCCTGATCGACAGCACTGGCGGGGAGAACAGCGTGCAGATCCGCAGACACTGGGGTATGGATACCGCAAAATGGAAATGGTGCTGCTTTGGCAGACCGACCACTTAATCGGAAGAAGGAGGTTATCAGGATGAAAAAACAGATTGTCATAAGGGCGGCGGTACTCGCCGCCCTCTTGCTGACCGCTGCAATTCTGGTGGTGTTTGCGTTTGACGGACGGGACAACGGCACCGTACAGGCTGTTCGCCCGATGCCGGAATCGTACCACGTGTTGCCGCTTCCCAATTCCATGGAATCTGCCCTGGCCACTACGCCTGCACCCATCTACGGCGAAGCGTTGCCGACCGTTTCGCCTGAGACGACAGTTTCCATCCCCGTCTCGGGGACGGAACGGGAAGGCGTTCTATTCACCCTGATCGTGGCTGGGGAATCTGTCCCGGTTGCTTATGGCGTAGAGGAAGCAACGCTTACAAGGATGCCGGGTTGGCTTCCCTCGTCCGCTCTCCCCGGTCAGGATGGCATGTGCGTGGTTTACGGCCACCGCAACCGGAACCATCTCAAAGCGCTGGAAAATGTGGAGCGCGGCGATGCGATCACGGTTGCGATGGATGGCGTCGCTTATGTCTATACTGTTTCGGACATTATGATCTATGACAGCACCGACGATTTCCGGCTTCCTACTATGGACGGAAAGACGCTTGCGCTGGCAACCTGCTATCCGTTCCGCTACTCGGGACATGCACCGGGGAAGGTTGCCTTCCTCCTTTCGCAACAAGATGACGATTTTAACCAAGAGAATAGCGACCGATACGATCGATGATGGAACCGTCCACTGCGGATACGCTGCAAAGGCTCGTGTTGTCCCGCGCCTCTGCCTGCCAGAGTTGCAGCTCTTCATCGAAATAGAGCATGCCGCTTGGTGTCTGCACAGAAATGGTGCCGTAGAACTCCCACGCAGGGATGACGGCGGTGGACAGATTCCGTCCCATGCAACAGATGTAGCCCAGCGCGATGCGGTCGATGTGAAGCATTACTTGCTCTGACGGCACGCCCGCAACGCCATCGAGCCGGTATGTCTGCTTCCAACGCTCAAGCGCCAGCTGCTGCGCCGTCGCCAAATCGATTACGCGTAGTGCGTTGCCGGTGACTTCGATAGACGCAGGAGACTGCCAAATGAACTGCAACACGCCGGTTTCATCAATTATGAATTCGATGTATTCCTGATGATGGTCTGGCGCATTCATACGTGCCGTACCGAGTGTGATTCGGTCATTGTCAAGCTGTGGCAGTCCGTTCACTGTCCGGGTGTATAGGAGTCGGTAGCCGGAAGATTTCATTTCTGCTGGCAGATACCCTTCGTAAAAACTGTGGTTGATTCGCTCGCTGCGAATACGGATCGGGACAAAAGCCTCGGCAATGCCTATGGTGTCCAGAACAGCCTGTGCACATGCCAATGCTTCATCCACCGTGATGGTGGGCTGCGGATCAACGACGTCGCCAGTGATGGATGGTAGCCCATAATTTTTGAAATAGATCAAAGGGTACGGTTCGGTCAAGACCTGAAAATATGCGTCCCACTCCTTTCCCAAATCGGCCTGTAGGCTTCCGTCCGGATAGGTAAATAGCTTATTCCAATCAGCCGGCTGCTTTTCGGCAGGGGCTGAAGGAATTTTCTTCCGCGCGTCGTTCAGATATGCACGCTCATAGGCCAATAGTTCGTCGTCGATCCATCCTTCTGCCAGTGTGAGTAACGATTGACAGTAGCCGATGTAGGTGATGAGATTCTCCTGAGTTTCAGCCCACTGGTATGGTTGTGCGTTTCCACACAGTGCAGAATAAACAAGGCGAATTTCTGCCAACGTAAAGTCCCGCTCTGTGTAGCTGATGGCGGAGAATGTTTTCGCCGTCAAGCGGACAGGAGCGTCGATTACGACTTGCATACCAGATGGGAGGACGGTTTCCAACATGATGCGGTCGGGCGCTGAAACAGCGGTTGAGACCGGTTGGATACGGTTTTCTTGTGGTGTTGGTGCACAGGAGCATAAACAAGGCAGAAGCAACGAGAGTAATATAACGGTACATCTTTGGTACATATGGTGCATATCAAGCATATTATTCAAGGCGGATCATTGACTACTACTGGTGAGCCGCCCCGGTAAAGCGGGCCGTGCCGCTGATGTAGGCGGTCATGGTATTGTTTACATACGAAAAGCGATACCACTTAGCGGCGGAAAGCGTGCCTTGAATGCCGCCAAATGAAACAGAACTATTCCAATAGGTATTCGTTCCCATATTTGAACTGTTTACGACTGTGCTACCATCATACAGCTTTATAGAAAAGCTTTGTGGCTTCGTAGACAGCTCAGTAGCACCTTCATTGTCGTATACCCTTAGTGAAAAAGAGGTTGACAGTCGACGGTCAGAATCAGGTTGATATTTATATCGTGAATCTATGCTCCAAATAAATGTTGCCGTTGTAGTATCTGTTAATGCGAGAGACGATCCGAAGCTGATGCTCAGCAAAATGACAAGAAAAGAAATGAAGATGATCCGACGAAATGATTTCATTTTGTTTCTCCTCCATACGTTCTTGTTATGATGTTTGCGCCGAGATAGGGGCCATACGGTAACGATTATCAGCATAACATTCCGAATTATCAACGTGTACCCTGTTCACATGGCTGCCTTTGATCTTTTCATAAATATAGACGTATCAAACCTCCAAAACGTGACACGATCTGGAAGTTTCAATTTAAAAAGAATGTTGACGAGACGATCATTGTTCATGTTTTAGTTACAATCTTGTGTCACAATTTGTACTTGCCAAAACGTCTAACAATTACAAAGAGATATCGATAAGCTTTAAGATGTTAAGACTCATTTCTAAATTACCAGTAGAAAACCAGAATTGTGGCAGCAAGGTGTAACGATTTACAAACGAGGAGGCACGGGAAATGAAGCAGTTGCGGCGTGTTCTTAGTATTGTTTTGGTGACCCTTATGGTATTTACCAGCTATGTGGCGGTTCCGGCTGCTGCACTGGCAAATGAAAATGAAGCGCCGCCCGTAGCGATCGCAGGCGATGACGGGAATGCTTTGCCGGAGGAAGCGCAGGAGACACCGGAAACGCCACTTTCTGTCGCGCCGGAAGGTGGCGAAGAAACCCCGCTACCCATAGACGAAACGGGAGATGGAGCATCGGAACCGTCTGCAACGCCGGAAGGTGGTGGCACAACGACGGACGCCGGTTTGACCGACGGCATCACAGACGGCGAGGAATCGGCCGACGACGGTTTGTCGGCAGGACTGGACGGCGCATTGGAGGAGACACAGACCTCTGTGCTTGACAGCATACGGCAGCCGCTGGAAGCCATCACGATGGAGGAGTTTGAAGAGCTGCTCGCCCTGCAGCCGGCGCTGACGGCGGAGGATATGGAGGCGTATCTCATCCGCACGGAGGATGAGGATGGCAGCGGCACAGTGGAGCTGTATCTTTCCCCGGTGCGCTACCAGACTGCGAGCGGCGCCTGGCGCATGATCGATCCGGAAATCTCGGTATCGACCGCAAACGGGAAGCAAACGCTTGCGAGCGCAGACGCGCCGGTGCGGATTGACTTTTTAACAAAAGTCAGTGAGGATCGGCTGGTGACGCTGTCGCGCGATGGATATGAGCTTTCGCTGGTACCGGTTCCTCAGACTGGCCTGTTGCGCATGGAAGCATATGACGTGCGCTATCTGACGGGGACGGCCACAGCAACCCGCGCCAGCGGCGACACGTCGGCCAGCCGCACGTCGTACGATGGGCTGCGCTATGAGGACGTCTTTGGAAACGGGATCGACCTGGTGCTGACGCCGATCGGTACCGGCTTGAAGGAGGACATCATATTCCCTTCTGTTCCCGGCCAAAACAGTTTCTCGTTCCTGCTGGACGCGGATGGATTGACGCCGGTACTGCGCGAGGACGGCAACGCCTATTTGCTGGATGGAGACACGTCTGAAATCGTCGCGGCGCTACCGTTGCCGGTGATGTACGACTCTTCCAATGTGGATTGCAACTTCTCCTATGAGATCGGCGTTACAATAGAGCAATTGCCGGACGGCAGGTATCTGTATACGCTGACGCCGGACCGGGACTGGTTGACCAGCAGCGACCGGGTGTACCCGGTCACGCTGGATCCGACGGTCACCTACAGTGGCGCAAGCTACATTGCCGACACGCACGTGACCGATCAGGCCAGCGGGAGGAAGAATTATCATACGGAAACCGGCCTGAAGATGGGCTGCATGTCCAATGGCGACCGGCTGAGGGTTTATTTTGACTTCACCAGCCTGATCACCGCCATCGGCGCCAACAAGCAGATCACCGGTGCAACGCTGACCTGTTATGAAGAATATGTTGGCAACTCGGCTCCGTCGGTACGGTTGCATCAGGTGACCTCAAACTTTTCCATTTCCACCGTAACCTGGAATACGCAGCCGTCGTTTTCTTCCACGCATTTTTCCAGTACCGTGGTCAAAAACGTCGGTTCCTACAGCTGGGACATGACGGCAAAAGTGCAGGAATGGTACGGCAACAGCAGCGTCCTGCGCAAGATCGTCATGAAAATCCCAAATGAACATGAGGCGCGCTACAAACGGTTTACCTCGACCGAAGGGACGACCACGGCCAACCGCCCCAAGCTGGTCGTCACCTACAATTCTGCGCCCAATGCACCGACAAAGCCGAGCATTTCCTGGGCAAAGAGCGGGACGAAGGCCAATGTCACCGTATCGTGGAGTGCGGTTTCTGGTGCAACCGGCTATGATGTACAGCTGTACCGTGCGGGCACCCTTGTGCAAACGGTCAGCAGAACCAGTACCAGCTATACGTTTTCGAACCAGAACGATAACACGACCTATTACGCCAAGGTGCGTGCCAAAAACAGCGTGGGCAACTCCAGCTATGCCCAGTCGAGCACGATTACGGTCAGCGATTTGACGCCGCCCGCAGCGCCGAGCAGCGTGACCGTGTCGCCAACGACATGGACCAACGGCAATATCACCGTGACGCACACGGCGGTAAGCGACGCTTCCGCAGTTACCTATCAATATGCGCTGAGTACATCGAACACCACGGCACCCACATCCTTTTCCAATCTCCCCTCGCCCAGCGCGCTCACGCATACGCTGACCCAACCGACCGTGGGTACGCGGTACGTGTGGGTCAGGGCCAAGGATGCGGCGGGCAATGTCGGATCGGCCAGGTGCTCTTCCACGCCATATAAGCGCGATACTACCGCTCCGACGATCACCGGCCCGACCGTCGCCGCCGATGCCGGCGGCATCGTGCAGGTGCGCGCCACGATCGCCACAAATGCGGCGGATTTTGCCGGATGGGAGCTCGCCTATCATCTTGGCACGGGGACATCGACAGAGAAGACGACGATCGCTACCGGCACGGCAACCGTGACGGATGCCATTATCGCACGCTGGAATGTCACGGAACTTGCCAATGAACAGACCTATACGCTGACCCTGACTGCATGGGATCAGGCGGGGAACACGGCCAGCCAGACGGCTACCTGGACCAAGGCGGAAGGCAGCCGGGAGATCGACGCGGCACTGTCGCAGAGTGTGCAGGTTGATGGAGAAGCGAACGCATGGAGCGCTGCGTATGAAAAGGCCGATGCCGCCGATACGGCGACCTACGGCGGGGCCAAACTCGTGGTGGACAACGTGGTGCGGGATACGCAGACGGCGGACGATCCGGCGCTGACGTTCACACTGCCGCAGAGCTTTGCCGAGGGCTCCACACATTACCTCTATGTCGTGGCGTTTGACGAGGCGGGCAATCCGGCTTACAGCTATCCGACCTACGAAAAGCAGAGCCTGTTCTTGCCGGCGGACACGGAGGACGCGTTCACGCTGGACGGCGTGACGGTTACGGCAGGCGTGGCGTCGCTGACGGGCGAAAGCGGGACGCTCATCACCCCGGCGCTGGAGCTGAGCGGGACGCTTTCCTTCATCGACCTGATGGTCAATCAGCAGGTGCCGGCTGGCGCGACCGTTGGCTATGAGGTGTCCGTGGACAACGGCGCATGGCAGCCGATTACGCCGGTTTCCACGGACGGCGGCGTGACGGTAACCCAAACGAACCGGCTGTATCTGTATGGCGGCGACACCGGCAGCAGCCTGCGCATACGGGTTACCATGGATCGGGGGACCGCCACGGCGTCGCCCACGGTCGACCAGATCTACGCCGAGGCGCGGTATATCTTTTATGGCAGCAGCGAGCTGATTCAGACGGCGTTTTCGACGGACGCACGCGGCTTTACGGCGCTGAACAACACGGAGATTCTCGCAGACGGCGGGCTGACGCTGTCCGATGCAGCCGAGACGGGCACGGTGCAAAGCACGCGGCGGCTGCTTGCCGGCGAGGCTTCGGCCACGCGGCTGATCGTGGACGCCAGCGTCCCGGACGGCGCGG
>ERZ779888.3610-NODE-3610-length-11211-cov-2.444873_pt1 | contig 11211 bp, 9 predicted proteins | sample MGYA00511245_ERZ779888 | MGnify/ENA primary metagenome ERZ779888 (study PRJEB29588, sample SAMEA2155255) | human gut metagenome | biome: human gut; feature: human-associated habitat; material: faeces | place: Denmark | collected 2008/2010 ... | reverse complement strand
GCGCAACGAAGTTGCGCCTGCTTTTGTTTGGTCATTTTTCACGAATCGGGTCCCTCCTTTTTCGCTTGCGAAAAAGGAATGTCTGCGGCCAGACCAATAAACATTTCGCTCAAAGTATACCCGCAGATCGGGTTCAGCTTCCCGTACGGGTCACCAACAAAGATAAATCCGGACTGTTTCGTAAATCAAAATCGGTTCGGATTTGTTTTTTTCTATAATTACTCGAGTCAGAGTAAAATTCATCGTCGAGAGTATTGTGGCTACTCTCGGCGATGTACTTACTTGCTTATCTTATATCCTTCTGCCGTATATAAAACGGTCGCTTCATTTGAATCGAACATTTTTTCAATCTGTCGCAGGTGCGATACCAATACCCAACGGATATTGAGTGCAGAAAAGTGTTTTAACAGATAGTACAGTCCTTCTGCGCCCTCGGCATAGGCAGTGCTTTGGAAGGTTTCGTTAAGGAAAACAAGCGCACCTTTCTTTAGGTTATTGACCATTGCGGAAAGCTCGCGAACCTCCTGCTCAAATCGACCTGCATAGTTGCCTTCATAGGATTCCTTTTCTGCCTCTGAAAACTGCGTTGCAATTTGCGAAAACAGTGCGATTTCCGCATACTCGCACGGAATAGGTAAACCTGCTTGAGCAAGTATCTGCATTGTTCCAACCGAGCGCAAATATACCGTCTTACCGCTTCCGTTATTTCCAAAGACCAAAAGTCCGCTGGAAGTTTCCATTACAAAATCATTAGAAACAACCTCCGAAGTATTCGGTTTTGATGTCAGCAAATAAAGATCGTACAAATTCTTAACCTTGATCCTCCGATCATCCGAAAATACAGGATAGCAGATAGGCACTTTCTTTTCTGACAAAGCCTTTATATACTTGAGTACCACGCAATAAAAGTCAAGCTCTTGACCGATTGAACCAAATTTTGCGAATATTTGCTCCGATATGCAACCGAATAATCCCGAAAGGTCGGAAAAAGCAGAAACCGAAAGGCTTTCATACAATCCGTCTTCTGCAGAGCTTAAGCGTATGCAGGGGTAAGTTATTTCAGCTGCTTTCTTGAAAAGCGAAAAGCCTTTCCTTTTCAGCTCCGGATCAGTCATGTGAATGTAACGGTGATCGATCATCGCATATTCTTCGATGCGCCCCTCACTGTTCAGCGTAAACTTAAAATCCCAAAATCCACTTTCATCGAAATTTTCATATTTGGAACAAAAAGTTATTAGCTTTGAAAATTCGGGGCTTTCATACATTTTCTTGCAAGCATTATACAGATTCAGCAAGCCACTTGACTTCAAATCGTGTTTTACCAATAACTCACCGTATGCCTTGACGAAAAGCAAAGCCCGTTTGAGGGAAAGAGCCTGCGCCTGCAGGATGTTTTTTGACGCTACAGATGATGCCGTTCCGGTTGTGTTCAGCCGATATTCGTCCTTACCTATGGTCTTTTGAGATATTCGTAATTCCTCAAAACGCGCAGACAAAGACGCTAACTGGTCAAGCAATGTGGGATTCTTCTCAAAATCCTTGATAACATCTTGGCGATAGATGATTTCTTCTCGATCATTCGTGAGAGCTGCCAATACGGACAAAAAGCGTTTGCATTTCTTGACATCTGGGCAAATATAAGAAAAAGAACGGTCAAGAGAAAGGTGGTACATGATCTTTTCGGTAATTGGCTCTGCGTGAGAATCAGATTGTTCCAAGAACAAAATACTAATTGCCATGTCTGCCCCTCCTCGCCTCAAGAGAAGCCTTATCGATCCCGTACTTTTTGAGGATATCGGCAGCATAAGACGAAGCGCTTCCTTTTGATTTTACAATACGGAAGGTACGCTTGTTTTCGTCTGCGGGATCTACCTCTGCCGAAAGAACAGAATAATCAAGGGACATTACCTCATGAAAGTGGGTAACATACAGACCGAAATAGTGGTTCTCTCCGATTTGGGCAGCGGCATCCGTCAGCAATTCAAATCCGTGCTTGTTATCGGTGCCGCTGAAGGTTTCATTGAAAAGCAGAAAGGCTGCCTTGCCTTGGGCTGATTTCAGCATTTCCTCGGTGCGTGTGCGCTCCTCATCGAGCCTGCCGGTGTTGTCAAATCGCTCATCCTTCGGAAAATGAGACAGAATGATATCGAACGGATAAATTTCCGCATTCCTTGCGAATACGGGACAGCCTGCAAGAAACAGTATCAAATTGATACCGACAGTGCGAAGATAGGTAGTCTTTCCACCGCCGTTTGCGCCAAGCAAAAAGCAGAATGCTTCATTTTCGGTAAAATCAGCATCGTTTGGCACGATATGGTTACAATTCTTGGCTAAAAGCGAAATGTCGTATAACTCTTTTGCCATATAGATAGGCTCTTTTGAAATCTTGGCAATGCAATGCGGCACGCCGATATTCTTCACCTTTTGTATTAAGCCGTGTATCTCCAAAAAGAATTTGATCTCCGGAATGTACTCCGTAGGTTCATAAAAATCCACGCTTGCAAATTTAGAAATCTCGCTCTCGATCTGCGCAACCTCAGCGGCATAAAGTCGGCATATCGCATCCGACAGTGAAAGATTGATTTTCGTGTTTTGTGCTTTCTTTTTGGGAACGGTAAAGCCAAGACTTTCTGCAAGCAAGGCGATAGTATCCGCTTCGCTTACCGCATCGTAGTTCGGTGTGAGCCAAATTTTGTCGGCAAAGGATAGCAGACCGATGTGCAAATGTTCAAGCAAGGCATTTATCTTTTGTACCGATTTTTTTATCTCCACATAACATCTTTGCTTTTCATCAGACGAAAAGTATTTCGCAACATCGGCAAACAAATCTCCGAAATTATGCATTGAAGCAAGGCACTGGCAGGAATTCGCATATAGCGAAAGCACCTCTGCATATCGATGATATTTGTCAAGTGCAATTTTCGCATCCTTCAGTAAGTGCAACGCTTTCTCGGTCGCAAATAAGGTGGAGAGCAGAATTTCGATCTGCACAAGATTTTCTTCCTTATCGATCATAGAGAACAGTTCGTTACGATGTACAATTTCGCTTTGTCCGCACGGCTTTTGTAATACAGAAACCGCTTGTTCGCTTAATATTTTATCGAGTTGAAGGTCTGAAAATAAGTCTCTTGGCAATAAAACTGTTGCATCATTATTCAATAGCTTGGGCGCAGCTTTCATAACGCACTCTCCAAATCTCCTAAAAGTCGAGGCAATGAATCGATCTCCATACCGTTCACTATGTCACCCGCACCCACGATAACCTCGCTACCGTGTTGCGGCCGACGGCGAAATTCCATCGAAACGGGATTGATCAAAAGAACAGGTCTTGGGGTTTTGATCTCCCACTATCCTTATATTTGTATCGGAAATCATAGGCGGGCATCGGCTTGGGTTTGCCGTTGATTGGAAAATGAATGACTCCACCATAAGGTGTCATGGCAATAAAACTACGGATGAAATATTCTCCGTTTTCTTTCAAGACCAATATTGACAATCGTCTCGGCATACCAAACAGCTTTATTGCATACACCTCATTTGCTGTTTCTATGTAAATGTCGCATTTTTTTGAATGCTTACTGCCAAGGAACCAAACCGGGTGTGTTACATATAATTTATATCCTTTGTTATGGCACACCTTTTTTATTTTTCCCATACAAATCAACCGTTTGAAAAAGCAACGGATATACGGAAACAAAACAATCAAAGCGACAACGCCCGTCGATACATACCAAAAATCCACTTACATATCCTTCTTTCGATAGACAATATAGATTAACGGCGTTTTTCCAACCACAACGGGATACGGCATAAGATTTTGATTGACTATGGCCAGAAGCTGTGCTTTCACATACGCTCCCATTGCGCCTGCGTGAATAAAATATTGCGCTTCATCCACATGCTTGGGCACTCGGTTCTTGGTCTTTAACCATAGCCTCCTAAGATCGTCGGAGAGCAGATCGTAAAGTTCCTCCTTGATTACTTTGCACACAGGATTCCAATGCTTTGTAACTTCCGTAAAGGGCAATGCAGGAATATCGAGTCGGATCTCTCCATCGTCACTGCGTTTCAGGATACAAAGCTTTTCAAATTCGGGAATCAGCTCGTACAAAAGCTCGTTGTCGGTCTTTACATCGCAAGGAAGGAGGGAGGCGTAAAAGCGCAAGATGCTTTGTAACGAGCATCTGTACTTGAATTGATTGTACGCCCAATGCGCATCTCCGAAAAGTGATTGACAGTCAAACATCTGGCAATCGTATTTACCGTCACTGCTTTTACTGTACCCAACACATACGGGACCCGAGCCATCGTATGGATTATCCCGCTTCTGTCCGTGCTCGTAAATGGTCAAGGTCGCGAGCCATCTTCCTGCGTTCGGACGCTCAGGCGGTTGTTTGGGAATGTTTTCGTTGTCGGGACGGCTCTTGCTCATGACCTCGTTCAACATCTGATTCATGATGAAGAGGAGCATTGTCGCCTTTTGCTTATCGGACATTTCGGCAAAATCGTCACGCTCTGTAAGCGGCTCAAGATGCTTCCAAACAATATCCCACACGCAAGGTGCATATTTCTCTGCAAGCTTTTCCTGGGCAGGGATGTCACCGAATGCATCCTCATATCTCTGCACAAAACAACGAGTGTAAACAAGTCCGCCTACCGTCTTACCCATCATCTCTCCTTTAATCAAGACTTCAATAATAGGCTCAATATATGCGCTCGGCATACCCATCGTATCGGCAATACCTCGCACCGATACGGGGGTTCCATAAGCAAGATTCAGAATATTGGCTTCAATATCCGAGCGCATAAGTGAGAACGGTTCTCCGCAAAGACCGCCGTTGCCCCATATTCCAATGGATGCTGTCTTCGGTTCATAACTGATCTGCGAATATTTTTCCATATTTTCAAGTCCCTCTTTGATCTGCTTGCGTGCCGACGAAAGGCGCGATAATACCGTTCCGTGCGGAATACCGAGTTCCCTTGCGATCTGCTCTACCGTTTGGCCATGAACATAATAGCGCACCGTAACTTCACGGTAAATGCGGATCAAACGCCCAATCTCTCGACGCACCGACTCGTATTCTTGGGTTTGGCACTCTACCTCTTCTTTTTCTGCAAACTCGTCGCAGGTTTCGCTGATAGCGCCGTCCGTGAATTCCACTAACTCTTCCTTGTATTTTTCGCGTAGCCAAGAATTGTATTTGTTTTTGAGAACTGCAGACAAAAAGCCCTTAGGATGATCCACCGTATCCCCTTTGCTGACTTTTACGATCAGCACGGTAAGCGTGTCTTGCACCAATGTGTCAATATCCGGGCAGTCGTTATAATGCTTTTCGGCGAGCTCATAGAGATATTCCAAGTATTCACCGCACCGCTTTTCAAAATCTTTGCTAAATCCGATCATAGAGGTTTCTCCTTTCTGCCGCTATTGGCTGTTTTCATCCTATTAGTTGCAGAAATCTGTATTTGATTCACTGTTTCAATAAAATTGTATCATAAATTTGTGAATTGGTCAATGACGAAATAACCGGAATGTTATTTTTCAACGGCAATTATATTTACGCAGACTTCCTTTGCTCCATTTCAGATTTCAAAACCGAATTATTCTTCCATTCCTCAAATTCTTTCTTGCCCGTCTCCGATAAAATTGAATGTTGACAAACAGTTCGGACATTCAATCGTGCGCTTCATCAAAACAGCCATAGTCGAAAACGACTATGGCTGTTTTAAAGATCTGCAGGCCGCCAGAAAAGGCATGGTGTTTCTCCTCTTCATGCCGCGAAAACACTTTGGAAAAAGAAACCTAAGAGGTTCCCAGCTTGAGAGGAACGGAAGGGAACGCTATTTCAGGGCAGAAAGCGCCCCCGAAAAGGGAGGCTTTTGAACGCTTCAAAGCCTTCACAAAACCGTTTCAGGGCAAGTCTCAGGCCAGTTTCAAGAAAGTTTCAGCAATTTTGAGGCATTCTTGTAAAGGATCTGTGCCTTTTCCTCTTCGGTCAGAGGAAACGATTCCAACAGATCTATATACCTTCTCTGATCCTGCCAAGGCGAATCGCTGGCAAAAAGAATTTTGTCTGCGCCGTGACTGCGGATCATGGTCAGAAGCTGTGTTTGTTCAATGGTTTCCAGCATAAAAGCCAGATCCAGATACACCGGCAGGCCCACCAGATATTTTTCCACCAGATCATATTGCCCAAGTCCGCCCATGTGGGCCAGATTGATAAAGGGCTCTTCCTTTGAAAAATCGCCGCCCTTCTGCCAACCGAACAGTTCGGCAAGCACTGCGGCGGATTTGTCCGGCGGGCAGTGAATACAGTCCGGATAGGCCGGGTCCTTGCCGCAATGGATGGTGACGGACAGCCCTCTTTTCCGACAGCCCAAAAGAATTTTCTTATATCCCGGATGATCGATCATGGCTCCCTGATAGTCGGGGTGCAGTTTCACACCCCGCAAGCCGGCCTCTTGGATTCTGTCCAGTTTTTCTTCAATATCGGTACATTCCGGATGGATTCCGCCGTAAGAACAGAAGCCGGGGGTGTTGTTTACTTCCACGGCGAAGCTCAGTATACTTTCAAACTGAGACGGCTTGGTCATCACCGGCAATACCACCGAAAGGTCCACGCACGAACGGGTCATTGCTTCCTTCAGACCCTTCAGGGTTCCGTCACTGTATACCGGATGGTTTTCCACGCTTTGAAGGAGCGCCACTGTCCGGGCCGCAATCTTATCCGGATACACATGGGTATGTACATCAATTACCATAAATCGTCTTCCTTGTTGTTTTTCTTTCATTCTACATCTTTTTGTTCGGTCTTGCAAGAGGAAAACCTTCCTTTTTTCAACATTTTCCCGATCCAAAATCGGAAATGTATATTGACTTTCAGAAAAAAGCATGTTAAACTGACCTCGAAAAGCCGTGTCGATGGCTTCTTGTACGGTCTTTGGTTTTCCGGTTCGTAAGATGAGATCCGATTCTAAAACACAACAAGAAAGGAATGTTTCTATGAAATCCACCGGTAGAATTTTCAGTCTTTTGCTGGTTCTTTGTTCGGTTTTGTCCCTGTTTTCTTCCTGCGGAGCCGAAACCACCTCTTCTGCGACAGGAATTCCGGAAACAACTTCGACCTCCGGCTCTTCCTTTTCTGTACCGGCTTCCGGCTCATCCATTTCAGAAACCCCAAAGGAGGAATCGGATTTGAAAGTAAATTTTCAATACACCGATGAAGGATACACCGATCATGCCGCTCTTTCCCGCAAAGCCGCCGCAGACGGTATGGTTCTTTTAGAAAATAAAAATCAGGCTCTGCCTCTGAAAAAAGAGGACACTGTGGCTCTGTTCGGCAAGGGGCAGATCCATTTCTACAAGGGCGGTACCGGCTCCGGAGATGTGAACGCCCTTTACACCGTGCATCCCCTGGAAGGTCTGCGCAACAAGGTCAAAGAAGGAAAAGTGGGGCTTTACGAAGAGCTTGCCCAAAAATATGAAGCGAACACCTCCTTTAAGCCGGATGAATCCACCGTGAAAAAGGCTGCGGAAACTGCCAACACCGCCATTCTGATCATTTCCAGAAACACCGGGGAAATGTACGACCGGAAGAACAATCCGGGCGATTTCCGCCTTTCCAAGGAAGAGGAAACACTGTTAAAACAGATTCTTGACGCCGGCTTTTCCAAAACTGTCGTGGTTATGAACATCCCCTCCGTCATGGATCTGTCTTTCATCAACACCTACCCGGACATCTCTTCCCTGCTCATCGCATGGCAACCGGGCATGGAAGGGGGCAACGCTCTCGCGGATGTGCTCTGCGGCGATGTAAACCCTTCGGGAAAGCTGACCGATACCATTGCCACCAGCTATAAGTATTATCCCAGCGCCGACACCTTCAATTCGATCTCTTCCTCGGAAGAATACCGGGAAGATATTTATGTGGGATATCGGTATTTTGAGACCTTTGATCCGGAATACAAAACGGTCTTGTACCCTTTCGGGTACGGACTTTCCTACACCGACTTTGAGTTCGGGACGCCGACTGTTGAGCACAACTCCACCGATCTTCGGGTGAAAATTGAGGTGAAGAATACCGGTGCTGTTGCCGGCAAGGAAGTGGTACAGGTCTACTATTCCGCTCCGAATGGAATTTTGGGAAACCCAGCCAAGGAGCTGGTTACCTATGCCAAAACCAAGCTTCTTGCCCCCGGTGAAAGTGAAGAACTGGAGATGAGTTTTGCCCTTTCCGATATGGCCGGCTACGACGATACCGGGAAAATTGCTTTGGCCGCCTATGTGCTGGAGCAGGGTTCCTACAACATTTACGTGGGCAACTCGATAAAGAATGCGGGGGAACGGGGCGTTTGCCACACCTACATTCAGTCCGAAAACCAAATTGCGGAACAGTTCTCCACCAAGTTGGCGCCCACCGTCTCTTTAAAGCGTCTGACCGCTTCGGGAGACTACGAAACCCTGACCCCGGCAGCAAGCGGTATGAATCTGTCCGGTGTGCAGAGGATTCTTTGCACCGACTATGCCAACGCTTCCGAAACCGTTTTCCTTTCAAGCGGAAAGTATAAAGGCACCCTTGCCGCAGGAATCTCCTCCTTTACCCAAAACAACACCCTGACCTACCTTTTGAACTGCCCGGAAGAGGGGGATTATACCTTTATGCTCTATGTGGGCACCGCCGGTTCTTCCGTGATCGAAGATTGCTTCCGGATTTCCTGCGGCTCCGAGGCGGTCACTGTCGATTATACCTGCTCCGGAAGTCTTTATAACCCGACGGCAACCGCGGCGGCCACGCTGCATCTTGCAAAAGGGCAAAACAAGGTGTTTTTGCGGAACTTGGGCATTTCCGGAAATCTGCTTTTCTCGCATTTCTATGTAGCCTGTCCCGGAAGCACTCTGACGGGGAAAGAACCGGCTCCCGAATGTGTGGAATTTGTCGGTGAAGAAAAAACCGTTGACTCCTTCAAGCAGGTATACGAGGACCCGACCCTGCTTTCCTCCTTCATCAAGGGAATGACCCTGAAGGAACTGACCAATCTGTTCATGGGGCATGGGGCCACAGTCCCCGGCGGAACGGGAACCATCGGCACCTCTTCCCTGCTGAACATCGCCGGAATGAACACTGCTGACGGTCCTGCCGGATTGCGCCTTTCCAAGCCTCAGACCGCCTGGCCCATCGGCACCCAGTTGGCCTGCACCTTTGACCGGAATCTGCTGTACAATGTGGGTCTGGCCATCGGAAAGGAAGCAGAGAAAAACGAGGTGGACATCTGGCTGGCTCCCGGCATGAACATCCATCGGAACCCTCTTTGCGGCAGAAACTTTGAGTATTATTCGGAGGATCCCTTTGTCACCGGCACCACGGCTACTGCCGTGATTCTGGGCGTACAGAGCCGGAATGTGGGCGTGATGATCAAGCATTTTGCCCTGAACAACCGGGAAACCAACCGGAAAAACTGCGATTCGGTTTGCTCGGAAAAAGCCATCAGAGAAATCTATCTGAAGGGCTTTGAAATGGCGGTCAAAAATGCAAATCCCTGGTCTGTCATGTCCTCTTATAACAAAATTAACGGTGTATATTCCAGCGAAAACAGGGAATTGCTCACCGACATTTTAAGAACCGAGTGGGGCTTTGAAGGCTTTGTTTCGACGGACTGGGAAAATCTGGCAGCAAAGGGCCTTGAGATTCAGGCCGGAAACGACATTTCCATGCCCGTGGGCGATGAAGCATCGTTGGTTGCGGCCTATTCTTTGGGCTTGGTGCAGAAGCAAGACCTGTACACTGCCGCCGAAAGAATCCTGAGAACCGTGCTGAAAAGCACCGCCATGGAGCATTTGGTCAATCCTCCCTGCGAAATCATTCCCGCAGACGGCAGCGCTTTGCGCATCAAGGCGGTGGACTGGGTGACAAAGGCCGACCGGATCGGAAGCGAGGTCTGCGAAGACATCGACGGCGGCTACAACCCCAAATTCACCGAAACCAACGGCTTCCTCACTTATCTGGCGGAGGCAAGCGAGGATGGGACCTATTCCTTCTCCTTCCGGCTGGCTTCGCCCAATGGGCTGGGTGCCTTTGACCTGTATATTGACGGTCAGAAGGTCGGCCACTGCCAGACAACCCCAACCGGAGGATGGCAAAGCTGGAAAACCTTTGAGGACAAGATCTCAACCGCCTTGAAAAAGGGAAAGCACGAAATAAAAATTCTCTTTACCGCAGAGCAGATCAACATCAACTGGTTTGAAATCTCCAAAAAGTAACCTGCATTCTCCAAATCAGAAAAAATTCAGGTCGGTCTTCTTGGCAAGATCGACCTTTAAAAAGCACTGTTGCTTCTTCCGCATCCTTTTTCTGTCGTTTTTTCATAAATCTTCCTGGATTAAAAAGCTATAAATTACAAACACTTTTCCTTGATGGAAGTACGCTCAAACAGCGGACATCCATAAAAATACCCGGAAAAACAACGGTTTTACCGGGAGAAAGGATCTTTCATGAAAAGGATACAGATTGGCGCTTTGCTTCTGGTTCTTCTGCTCCTGCTTTGTGCCTGCGGGACAGATACCACCGATCAAAAAAACACCGTTTCTCCTGACAACACGACAACAATGCCAACTTCCCCTACACCTTCGCCTACACCCTCACCTACGCCCACATCTCCGGAAACCCTCAGTCCTTCTCCAACAAACGACCTGACCTCCCCTTTTTCTCCTACACTGTCTCCGGTTTCCCCCTTGCCTACGGAAACCCTCCCTACCATCCTGACCGATATTTCTCCGATGGAATGAGGATTCATTTCTCAAACGGACGCCCTCTCTTTATCCCGGGCGTCCGCTTTTTATCGATCCGGCATTCTTTTTCCGAAAAGGATATTTACAAAGCACCAAAAGTATGCTACAATTCTCCCGGTTGCGGGACCCATTCCCGTCGGCCGAAAATTCCATTAACAAGGGAAACAAGGAATCATTCTCTATGAAAAAACGCCAAGGGGATACCCTTTCCACCGGCCATGTTCTGCTTACCCAATTGACCGAACAGACCGTTTCTTCCCGGTTGGATTCAACCAAAAAGCCGGAACAGCGCTATCACTATGAGCATCTTCAGAAGATCTTTCAGGATCATGTAAAGGATCGTTTTTTCAGTCTTTGGGAAATGACCGGAAAAAAGGACGGGTCCCACTTAGGCTACATCCAGTTTTCCTCTGCTCCCGACAACA
>ERZ779888.3604-NODE-3604-length-11217-cov-2.426895_pt1 | contig 11217 bp, 26 predicted proteins | sample MGYA00511245_ERZ779888 | MGnify/ENA primary metagenome ERZ779888 (study PRJEB29588, sample SAMEA2155255) | human gut metagenome | biome: human gut; feature: human-associated habitat; material: faeces | place: Denmark | collected 2008/2010 ... | reverse complement strand
ACCGTCGCTGCCGCCGCATTTGAGGCCGATGACCAGCTCGGAAGCGTCCACCGTCTGCCGCTTGAAGGCGGAGGCGTAGGCGGTCAGCTCGTCAAGCAGCCGCATGCCCGCTTCAACCTCATCCTCCACATCCTGCGTAATCAGGAACTTCACGCGGTTGGGGTTATAATTGCCGAGCACCTTCTTAAATTCATTGACGTTGTTGTTTTCGCAGCCGAGGCTCAGCACGAGCACCGCGCCCGCGTTCGGATGGCGAACCATCGAGGCGAGCAGCTTCTGGGTGTTCTTGTGATCTTCGCCCAGCTGGCTGCATCCATACGGATGGACAAAACAGTGAATGCCGTCCACGCGGTCGCCGTAGGCTTCCTGGTCGTAGTAGAGAAACACCAGCTTCTTCCCCGCCCGCTCCGCCTCATACGCAGAGTTGAGGGAGAACTGACACTCATGCTCCCCCAAAAATCGGCGAAGGGCTTCCCGGTTCGGGAGTCCGTTCTTTGGGATGGCGACGTTCATTTTCATCCCTCCTTTTCAATCAATAGGTCATACAGCTTCGCTTTGAGCCGAATTATCTCGCTCTCGGCCGCCTCGGCCCTGTCCTCAGCTTCATCTCTGAAGCTGACCAGTTCGCATTCCCTGTCGATCATGTCTGCGATTTTCCTCTGGAGTTTGTCGTTCTCTTCGTTTGCCTGGATGACGGCCATCTCCTTTTCGCTGAGTTGCTTTCGCAACCCATCCATTCTCTCGGCCATCTCTTTCAGCTGCTCCTGGAGTTTGCTCACATCTTCGGCGAGTCCAGACGCTCTGTGTTCTGCGCTTTGCCATCTCTGGCGATTGCTCACTGCGAAGTCGTTCTCGATGTTCTCTCGGGCATCCTCGAAGCACCCGTCAAATGCGGTGGCGATGTAGCTGTCAGCGCCGAGCGCAGATACGATCTTCTCGATCTGCTCCAGGGCCTTTCGTTCCTGCTCTTTCGTTACCATATCATTGGCTCCTTTTCTTTTGGCCAGAGGCTTTCCAGAACTACTGCTCCGGCTACCTCCCGGCCGGTATTGATTTACCGTAACTTTACTATAACTTACCGGCCTATAATGTCAATATGTTTTCGTTGATTTTCTAAAATATTTTTACTATAATTCGCAAACGGATATGAAGCTCTTGGATGGCAGTAGAAACAGTTTTGGCGGGTTTTCCGTTAGGTGGTGTAATTATATCTGGCCGCTCTGAAAAGCTCGTGGGAACATTTTGTATATACGGCGGGCCCATTTTTGTGCATTATGGAGAGCTTGAGGGAAAACAAAATCCCCCTCCTGGCCGAAGCCAGAAGGGGGTCTGCGTCGTAGGTCATTCAGTTGTTTCGGGGGCCGCCGGCCCTTTGTGCAGATCCGTACCATACTTCTCGATGAAGGCGGCAGCGTCGTTGGAGGATACAGGCGTGATCCTGTCTTTGGCGCCCTCCCAGGACGTATACTCGGCGAAGAAGTACCGTCCTTCCTTATCGACGTAGAGCTCCATGGCCTTCCCGTCCGTGTACTCGTTCACGCCGTCAGCGTAGAAGTTGTTGGCCAGGGCATCGGCGGATTCGGTGTCATAGATGACCTTGTTCACCATGCCGCGCACCCGCCGGCCGGCGCCTGCGATGTGCGCCTTCAGGATCTCTCCGGTCTCTCTGACGGTGAACGTCACATCAATGCCGAGCACGTCCATGAACTTGAGCAGTTCATCCGCCCGCATCGAGTTCCGCATGAGCCTTGCACTAAGCTGCTGTCCGACCCAGCCCATTTTGGCGGCGGCTTCGGCCTGGGTGTGGCCCGTCGCCTTGAGGGCAGCAGCGATGACCTCCTTTGATGTCATTGTTCCACCTCCGTTCGATGTGTCTTTGCTGGTATCATACACCGAAACGGAATTAAAATCAACAATTTCATCAAAACAACACATTCGTTTATGCTTTCCCCCTCGTTTCCGTAATCATCGGAAGCGGCCCTTTATAAATCCCCATGAGCTTCAGCTTCTTCAGGGCGGCCGCCTGCTTCAGCGTCACCTCCGCAGCTTCATAGTGTCCATTCCAAACCGCTATCGCCCCGGCCATGCTCAAGAGCCACTTGAGATAGTCGAAATAATACTCCCTCGGGCATATGGATGCCAGTTCATCCCGGGTGAGCCCGTGCTTTTCGCAGGCCAGGGCTATCGCCTTCTCTTGATGCGAAGGAACGGCGTATACGACCTTTCCGTCCTCCAGGATCAGGACTTCAAGATAGTTTATGTACTTGGCTTTGTGCTTTTCAGCATCGAACGGGCAGTAGATGTCATATTTATTATCCGTTTTCAACGCCCCCCCCCCCGCAATTACAGCTGCTTCTGCGAGCTTTTCTACCACCATTTCGTACATTTTTCGGTATGTATCCCTCTCCACCTGGAGAGCTATCATTTTCTCGTTTTCCCTGCTTCGGTTCCCCATCGGGGGCACATAGTTCGGGTTCGGATTTTCCGTTTTCCCGTCCTGGAGCCCAAGCGATACCCGGATGCAGCGGTCGATCTCTCGCATCTCCCTCTCCGTGCATCGGCCGATGTAGCTCCCGATCCGGCTGATGTCAACGGTCGTCACCTGCTCACAGAGCACGGTGCTCTCGTAGGGCGTGCTCAATATGGTCGTATGCGTCGGCAGGTTCGGCTTGTGCCTGGTGGTGCAGTATCCGACCTCCACCGTCTGGCTATGGAGGTTATTCTGGTCGTTCGATACGATTATCCCCGGCCTTCCAGACCACTGTTCGCAGCCAGTGGTGTACGGGTTCAGCCCAATGTAGAAGATGTCTCCCCTCTCGATCCGCATTTCGCTCACTCCACACGCTCCCCTCTCCAAAGGGCCTGGCGCTCCTCGATCTCCTTTTCTCCGCTCGGCCAATCAGGGTCAAGGCCACGGCGCCGGCGGCTTTTCTTCCAGCCCTGGTACACTTTCATGTCTCTCTCGTCGATGCTGTACCCGCATCCGCCGGAGCTCCGGTCATGGACGAGCAGCGGTCTGGGATAGCCCTGCCGCCTGGCCCGCAGCACCTCGTAGGCGCCCACCGGAGGCTCCAGCTTCCATCCGCTCTGTTTCAGATACGCCTTCAGGTCTCCGAGCATACCGTGGCGCACCGTGATCCTATTCTTCATCAGCCTTCCTCCAGATACTTTTTGGCCATATCGTGCCGGCCCCGGTCGGTGTAATAGCCGAACAGGAACTCCCTCTGCGCCTTCGTGAGCCTCACGCCCTCCTCCGGGGTAACGAAGGCCACACCCATCCCGGGGTTGTGAAGAAGCACCCATCCCTTACTTACAAGGAAGTCCCCGGCGCTGTTGAACGGTACGCCTTTCCCCCAGTCCCTGAACTCCTTCTCCAGGTCTGGCCGCTTTTCCCGGATGTACTGCCCGGCCCACCCCTGGTGCTCCGCAAACTCCACCGGATGGAACTCGCCGTTCGGCTCCAGCCATCCGTAATTGTCCTCGTGCTCATTCTCAATCCTTCTCTGCTCCAGGAAGCTACTCAGCAGCGGACTCATATCCGCCTCCGGCGGTTTCCGTTCTTCGAGCAGCCATTCGCAGTCTTCGTCCGCAATCCGGTCTACCAGGTTCTCAAGCCGGTTCTCCAGATCCCGGCGCTCCTCCTTTTCGTCTTTGAGCCGTTTCAACAGCTTTTCGGCTGCCTTGATGGCATATTCTCCATCGTCGGCAACCATGGCATAGCTCCCGTCGGCGGTGTCGCCGATGAATTGTGCCCGCCCAAGCACCACGTCCCGGGCAAGCACAACGAGCTCTTCCCGGCTCTTATCTGTCCCGCACATGCAGGCAAGAAGGAACTCCTCGACCTTCTCCCAAGGCTTGCCCTCCTCCCAAAACCATTCTCTGGCGGTCTTCGTGACGAAGGCCCCGGTCACAGTGAATGACACTCTCTTCATTTCCATCCGCTCACCTCATTCGTAATACCCGCAGACGCCATCGGAGCATTTTGCCGATCTATCGTGTTCCTCACACCAGCCATTCCCTTCAGCATCTTCATCAACGAACCTCTGGCAACCACCGCAGTTCATGCACTCCGGGAACTCCAGAGCGTTCAGGGCCATCCAGATCGCCTCGATTTGCTCTTCGGTCATACTGTCCCGGAAGCCGTATGTATCTTTCTCCAGGATCTCATGGATGGCCTTTACTGCGTCATACCTTTTCATCCTGCTTCTCCTCCCTGATTGCGTACCGGAGCAGCCCTTGCCGGAGCCGGGCCGCCACCCATCCGAACTGCCATGACCCAAACCACCCTCGATGGTAGATCTTGTCACAGAAATAGATGTGCTCCTGGCGGGCGACTTCATCCAAGGAAACAATTTTGCCTCCCGGCCTAAACTTTCGCTTCCCCATCGTCTTTCCCCTCCAGCAGCCATTCCATCTGGTATTTCTCGATTTCCTGCTCCGTAAGGCCGATCTCCTTGCGGAGAACCGGGAGCAGGTTCGACTTCGGCAGGGCCTCTGCGAGATAGCCGAAGCAGGCATCGAGCAGCTGGCGCTCCCTCTCCATGTCTTTGAGGTCTACCAGCATGTTCTCGATCCGCCTGGCCGCTGCGTGATACCCGTCCCGGTACAGCGTTTTGAGGATGTCTTCCGTGGAAGCCTCCGTGCCGCTCCCCCATCCCTCGGCGTATCCATCCATCCGCAGAATGAGGTTCTTCGCCTTATCCAGCTTCTGGGACAGCGGCGTATACGGGTTCAGACCCTCCCGCCTCTCATTCAGGATACAGGCCGCAAACTTCAGGTCTGTGGTCTTCTCCAGTTCTTCAATCGTCCACCTTTTCATTCGTATCCTCCCCCATCTGCTTCTTCAGCTCCGTAAGGTCGATGGTGACGCTGTGAACATGCGCCACCACCTTCTCTGCCAGGGACTTCCCTCGGTCATCCAGGAGCGTGGACAGTGACCGGGCGGTAAGCTGCATCGAGGCGACCACGAACGGCAGATCCTCGTAGTCGTAGCTCTCTGCCACATCCAGGAGCTTCTTCGTCATGTCGTTGATACACTTGCTGAATACCTGGATAACGCCACGGTCGTTCCCGCCCATAGACATTATCGCAAGCTGCAAGGAGTACGGCATTTCAGGCATCTCTTTCATCTTCATCATCCTCCTTCGGGTGCCAGTGGTAGTAGCAGTCAGGGTTCTCGCACCGGCCATTCCACAGCGTTTCTCCGCAAAGCGGGCAGGGTTCGGCGTAGTACATTCCGCCGCCTATGTAGCTCATTCAATCGCCCTCCTATCGAATTTCGGACAGGATGATGCTCCACTCGTAATAGATATTCCCGCCTGCGGCAAAAACCTCGACGTTGTCCCATCCGTTCTCGGTGAGAACCGGGGTGTATCCTTCTTCTCGGAGCATATCCGTGATACCCTCTACGGCCTCCGTCACGCTTCTTCTGGCGTCCTCTTCGCTGAAGAACGCATGTGCATCCAGCCCTTCTGCGTAATTTCGGTGGACTACGATGACACACTCCTTCATCCTTCTCCCTCCTGGTAGTCATAGTCGATACAGCCGTCGGTGTCGTTGATGCGGGGCTTTCTCTCATGTACCAAGGCAAACCGGCACTCCCCGCTGTGATTGAACTGGCAGGAGGTCGATTCACACTCGATGCAGAGGTTCTTCAGATACACCAGTTTGCTGAACTGGTCGGTGCGGTCGATTCCGTCTCGGTACAGCAGGTAGGCTACCCCTTTGCTGTGGCGCTTGTCGAACCAGTGCCAGATCTCCTCTCGGTGGATGCCGGCACCCCATCTCATAAAGGGCTCCTCAATGCACTCGGTTTCTGGATTCATGGGGACATCCGCAAACTTCTCCCACAGCTCCTCCAGTTCCTCGTCCCGGTCGCGCAGTGTTTCGATCTCCTGGAGCCCATCCATGATTGTGCAGTAGTCTTTGTACGGAATAGAGCCGTGGAGCTCATTCAGGGCATCAACGGCCTCTTTGACCACATAGTTCATGCTCAAGCCTCCTCCCAAAAGTCTACGAAGTTCAGGTTTTCCTCTATCCAGCCCTCGATGTCGGTGACGCTTTCCGGGATCTCGACGATGTACGAAGGGCCGATTTCAGGGAAAACCATGATGCGGTATACCTCCATCACCCGAACACCGGCTCTCCAAACAAGGCATACTGGACGATGGCATCGGCGCAGCTGGCGTCGATGTTGCAGCAGTCCACCTTCCCATCCTCGATGGCCCCGTATTCATTCCCGCCGTTCTCCACCCAGAGCTTGAAGCCGTTCAGGAACTTCTCCAGTGTCAACTCCCACGTTTCGCCGGGATCTTCGATGTCGTGGATGACGAGGACACCGCCCCGGGCGATCTGCTCGTGCCCCCAGTCGGCCACCCGCTTCTCCTCGATGACCTCGGCCTCTCCGGCCCAGTAGTTGATACCGCCCTCCAGGGCCGCTACCATGATGTCGTCGATGTCCTGCTGGGTCAGCTCGACGTTGATTTCTGCCCTTACGGAAAAAGTCTTTTTCTCCATTTTCGTCCTCCTTCAGAACGTGTATTCCACATCTTCCTCGACGGGCCACTCCCGGTCGCCCGCCGGACAGCTGGGGATATAGGTTTCTCCGTCCAGAGCGAACTTCCCGATGTTGAACAGATCCTGAATCATGCCTTTTCCGGCCGGGCTGCCCTTCTTGATTTCCGCAATCTCCTTTTCAGATAACATTACGGTAACTCCAAGGCGCAACCACACTGCTTTCTTTTCCATTCAGATACCTCCTGTCGTTTTTCAGGTATTTCCTGTAATCTTATCTTACAATACCTACCGCCTGGGTCAATAGAAAAATCATCGTTTCCGTTGATTTTTCAAAATCTCCGAGGCTTCCTATGCTTTTTGTCGTAGGGCGGATGATAGGTTGATTGATGCGATCCGCTGGAAACGCTCCTATCTGCCCTCCGCCGTTGTCAGTCGTCCGCCCCCTCCCTCCTCTTTCGGAGTTCCTGGATTGACAGCTTCAAGAGCTTCCCGTATGCCTCCATTGCCTCCGGGGAGCAGGGCATGTCCTCGAACTCTATGGCCGCCATGCCGTCATCCGAGGTGACGATCCGCTTTATAACGAACTTGACCCCGTCCTGATTGATGATGTCCCCGGGGCCCAAATCTCCGACCGTCCGCATGGTCAGAGCAGCCTCTTTGAAACGATGCGCCCCTCACACAGGAGGAACGTGGTCGCCCGGTTGATGCCAGGAATGTCGGCGACCACCTCGACGCCGTCTGTGAACTCTGCGTCCTTTACAGAAACTCCGGTCAAAACATCTTCGGGCTCCACATCATGCTCGGCCGCCGCTTCGCTGTCGATGTCGAGATCCAGCACTACCCTGATCGTCTTGTCTCCGCAGCTTTTCCTCCGGTTGAATCGGCAAGTATCAGTCTCCCGGTCATAATCGCAGGGAAGCGGGTTTTTCCCGTGCTGGCACTCGTCGCAGAGCATGAGCCGGCTCCCGCAGACCGGGCAGAACGCCTTATAGCCCATCTCCTCTACGCTCCAGCGCATTTCAATCTCATTTTCACAGCTGGGGCACCATTCGGTTACGATGTATTCATCGCCCATGCCAAATCCTCCCAATCAAAATTCCCAGTACGTCCTTGTCTTTTTTGCGGCTTTTCCGGTAGTCACCCGCCCGGCGAGGATCGCTTCCTCAAGACCGCGGCCAGCTTCGTCACAGATCCCGTTCTCCAGGATGTCGCAGTCGAAGAAACCGCCACACGAGTCTCCGTCATCCCAGTCCTGTTCCGCTTCGTCCCACTCGTGGATCGTGTACCCGTAAACCTGGCCGGTCAGATACAGGTCGTACACCTTAACGTCGTCCTCCATGATTTCGATGGCCCGGTTCCGCCAGGTCTCCTCCGTCAGAGGCTTCGTCAGATAGCTCCAGGTGGACGGCCGGCCCTCGTGCTTGTACTCGGCCTTGATCTTCTGGCCGTTTTCATCGAGAACATAGTCTACGGTTTCCCGCATGATGGTGCTCTTCAGGGCCACGATCCATCCAACGCAGCTGGAGTCCCATCTATCCGCATACTGGCCAGTCCGGGCCCCGCAGGACATCGTGATACCGGAATGGTCGTACAGCCAAAGCGGCATCCATTCCGCATACGGCTCCAGGAGCCCCATGCAGTTTCTGACGGTCAGGTCATCTAACAGGTAGTAGGCCACACTGTCCCGGGCCACTCCCTGATACTCCAGGTACTCCTCCGGCTCTCCGTTGCCGATGACCGTTTTCCAGTGTGCGGTTTCGTAGATGTCGATAAGGCCGTCTTCGCCTTTGGCGAGGCGCACCCCCTTGATTTTCCCGGCTTCCGCAGCGGCCAGGATCTCCGCCTCCGGCACGTTCTCCCGGACGAGGCGCCGCCAGAAATCCTCCGGCTCCTTATCGTCCTTCTCGTCCCCGAGCCGGTATCTGGGGTGCCAGCAGGCCATGGTCGTGATGTTGTCCCAGTCTCTCCGGGGGTTAAGCGGGTTTTCCTCGAACCAGACATGCAGGCAGTACCTTTTCCCCTCGTACTCCCACTTCACGGTGTCATCATCGTACATGTGGAAAGCGGGCTTCTTTTCTTTCAGGGCAATCATATTGGAACCTCCTTCAATAATCGCCGATCAGGCTTCTCAAATTGTCGGCAGAGTCGTTCAGAGCGTCGATCTCCGTACTCAACCCGTCGCAGGCTTCCTCCGCCTTCTCGTATACAGCGGAGTTTTGCAGGTTCTCCGGGATGTTGTCCCGGCTCTGCTCCTCTTCCTCCAGGATCTCCTCGAGTCCGCTTACGGCATCCTCGATGTTTTGGATGATAAGGCGGATGCTGTCCCTTCTCTCCTTGTTCATGTATCATCCTCCTCGTCTGCGACCTCGTCCACCGCCGATGACGGGTTCTGCCAGTCGCAGTACCAGAACAGGCGCTCGGCCAGTTCCCGGTCGCCGCTGCACTCCTCCAGGAAGTCCTTCCCGGTGTAGCAGTAGCCGAGAACCGAGTCCAGCTCCTCCGGGTCTGTGATCGGCCGGTCGAGCGGGATTTCATTCAGGGATACGTCCGGGATGTAGATTACATCGTCGCCGTCGGAGAACTCGCCCGCCTTGAAAATCTCACAATCCTGGCCCGGGCCGAACGGAAGCAGATCGTTCAGGATAGCCCCGGCCTGGAGGCCCGCCCGGATCTCCGCCTTTGTCATGCCGCATCACCTCTCAATTTCAGGCCGTACACGGGAACACGGTTCCTCACAGCGCCGACCTCCCACCAGCTCCCGTCCCCGTAGTAGTCCTCGGCATAGACAGTCCGCCGGTCGGTGGTGACCAGGGCGCTGATGCTCCGCCCGGTCAGATCCCGGTAGCTGAAGTTCTTTAGCGCCACCAGGACATCCACATCGTCGATCTCCGTTCCTACGGTGAGCTCGATGTCCAGCTTCCCGAGCAGATGCCGCTCATTCTCCGTCCAGCCGCACTCGTCGAGGTACATATCCAGCAGGTACACATCGTAGCTCTGCTTCTTCTTTTCACACATTGTCCCACCCCATTTCTTTATCTCCGCAGAGCCAGGCCAGACACTCCTGCATGTCCGGGAACTCCTCCGTCCAGGCATCTCCGGTTTCGTTGTCGATCCCGATGACCTCGATCCCGGTATCGAGGACGAACTTGCCAATCGGCTTCCGGGTTTCGATGATGGCCAAAGCCTGCTTCTGGCTGATATACCGATACCAGCTTCGGTCTTCGTGGATCACTCCGCACTTCTTGCAGGCCCAGAACGGAGCGCCCCGCTCGTCAATGTGGATGCTCCGAACGGAGAGCTCTCCACAATCAGGGCATGTAACCGCCTCCAGGATCATCTCGTCGCCCCCTCCTGGTACGCCTCCGCTGTCTTCCGCAGCACGTCGGCCAGCTCGAACACCATTTCCTTGATGGCATCCGCATCATCAATGAGGGTGCGGATGCTGTCCGGCACTCCGCGCTTCCCCCGGCTTTCCACCCACATCTCGGCGTGTTCGTCGGGGTCAAAATCGTAGGCGTACTCTCGAACCTTTTCCGCTACCGCCCCTTCGTCGTTCCCGACGATGGTGAAGATGAAATCCTCCCCGGCCGGGCTATACTTCTCGAACTCAATGCAGTCATCTTCGATATGTACCGCCCAGTCGATTTCCTCTGCTGCATCAACGAGCGCATCCATCAGCGCATTCACCGCTGCCACCTCCCTGCTCTTTGTAAAACTCGGCGGCCATCATATCCGCCGTCTTCCGGTCGATGCCGGCCCTCTCCAGGTTCCGGTACGCCCGCTCCTTATCCTGTCTGCACCCAGCGGTGAGCAGGGCCATAATCAGCTCGCCCATCATTTCCGCTATCACCCTTTCCGGCTTATATTTCGGTAATTGGAGCGTATCTTTACGATACAACACCTACCACCTAAGTCAATGGTGGCGGCAAATATTTTCAAAAATATGCGGAACCGTTTATCTTATTCACATACGTCCGCCCTCAAGGTCATTCAGGACGGCTTCAAGAAGCGCCTCAAGCTCCTCTGCTTCCAGGTGCTCCGTCTCAAGCAGCTGGCAGTCGATCATGTCAACGTCGTTGATGATGTGGAGCCCGTAGCCCCACTCTGCCTCCTGGAGCCCGTTTTTCAGCTCTATCACGGCCGCCTTTACGGTCAGTCCCATCTTCTCACCATAGCCTTTGGCGATGCCGATGTACCGGCTCGTTCGGTCTCCATTTTGCGTGGGCTCCCCGTTGCCGATGTCAGAGAGCATACCGTATGCCTCCGTCGGCGTTACCAGGACAATTTTCTTTTCGAGGCTTGCCCTGGCCTTTTCGTAGCAGATCTCAAGCATAAACGGGATTTCGAGATCCTGAACCTCCTTGAACTTCCCCGGGTGGCCCAGCTGGATATGCCCCCAAAGGGCCTCCTCGTCACCCTCTACCTCCATACCGCAGCAGCGGCACTTCCATTCAGACATCTTCGTCGCCTCCTATTGGATTGCTCCGCAAGCCATCAGCCGGCGGGTTTCCTGGTCTGCGAGGTGGTAGCGGAGCCACCAGTCCTCAAGGCGGTCGCTCTCCGCTTTCCGCTGCCTCTCAAGGTCATCGTTGTCTTTCTGGGCCATGGCGTAGACGTATCCCTCGAACTCACCTTCAAAGCAGACCCAGCTATCGGCCCATACGCCGCCGATCCGCCGGAGCATGGCTCGCACCGCCGTCA
>ERZ779888.3599-NODE-3599-length-11227-cov-3.255460_pt1 | contig 11227 bp, 8 predicted proteins | sample MGYA00511245_ERZ779888 | MGnify/ENA primary metagenome ERZ779888 (study PRJEB29588, sample SAMEA2155255) | human gut metagenome | biome: human gut; feature: human-associated habitat; material: faeces | place: Denmark | collected 2008/2010 ... | reverse complement strand
GCTTTAAAGAAATTATCAAAATTTTAAGGTCTGGCCATTATACTTCCGCCAAAGGAGAGATGATGAAAATCGGCGTTTTTGATTCCGGGCTGGGCGGACTGGTCATTACCAAGGCGTTTATTGAAACAATGCCGGGTTTCGATTACCTTTATTATGGCGACACGGCTCATTTGCCGTATGGAGAAAAGACTTCCGGGCAAATTTTGGCATACACGCTGGAAGCGGTTAAATATTTAATCGCCGAAGACTGCAAGCTGATCATTATTGCCTGCAATACGGCCACGGCCATTGCCTTGCGTTACCTGCAACAGCGTTTTCTTCCGGTTTATGCCCCGAAAACCAAGATTCTCGGCGTGGTTATTCCGACCGTCGAAGAAGCGGCTTTTCCCGGAGCGGGAAAAGCAGGCGTCATTGCAACCCAAGCCACCGTCCGTTCTCATATTTATCAGACCGAGCTGCTGAAACTTAATCCGGATTTGAAAGTTCAGGAAATTGCCGCTCCCCAACTGGTTCCGATGATTGAAAACAACGATTTCGGACAGGCCGAAACAATCTGCCGCAGCTATGCCGGCCAATTTGACGCTATTGACAGCCTGATTCTGGGCTGTACGCATTATCCGCTGATCCGATCTACGATCCGGGAAGTTATGGGAGAAAAAGTAAGACTGGTAAATCCGGCATATGAGACGGCTTTGGAACTGAAGAATCTTCTGCAGAAAACAAATATGCTCAGTACCGGACAGCAGGAAGAGGAATTTCCTTATCGATTTTATGTAAGTGATCTTGCAGATGAGTTTAAGGAATTTGCCAATTCGATTCTTCCGTATGATGTGGAAATGACTAAGAAAATTGATATTGAAAAATATTGATAATTATCAGAATCAGGAGAGATATATGAAAAAAGATGTACTTATACATGTACGCGGACTTCAGATGATGGATCCGGAAGAGGAACAGGAACCAATCGAGATCGTTGTCCCGGGACAGTATTATTATCGAAATGGAAGTCATTATCTTCGTTATGAAGAAATGATGGACGATACGGCAGAACCGACGGTCAACTATATCAAGATGTCGGCGCAGGGTGTGGAAGTCCGCAAGCAGGGGCAGGTAAATGTACATATGGTTTTCGAACAGGGTAAGAAAAATATGACATTTTATTCTACACCGTTTGGAACACTTCAGATGGGGATTGCAGCTACCGGTTTGGAATTGCAGGAAGAAGAGGATAATATTCATCTGAAAGTTGATTATGCACTGGATATGAATGAGGAACATGTGGCTGACTGCTATCTTACGGTTCAGGCACAGTCCAGAGATTCGGAGAATCTTATATTGTAATAAGTATTGATAGAACTAAAGAGAAAAAAGAAATGCCTGGGAGATGATTCTCTCAGGCATTTTGCATGTGTCCTTATTTGTTGAGTAATCTTTTGAAAAAGCCTTTTTTCTTAGGAGCCGGTGTTTCCAGGGAACCACGGATTCCTTTAACGCCAACGATATATAAACCGCTGACTTCGGCCTTGACTTCTTTTTTGACCGGAATCTGATCAAAAACTTTTTCATCTGCGATCAGAACGGAGATCTTTGGTCCGACTTTTGCTTTAACGATTGGCAGTTTGGAACGGCGCATCAGCTTCGGTGCCTGGTCGATCACCATCTGAGGAAGACCGGATTCTTTTAACGGAAGTCGCTTCTTATCAATAATCAGCATAGAAACGGTTTGCTTAGCAGCTTCAATCTGGGCCTGCTGTTCTTCTTGTTTCTTCTGAGCCTTTTTTCCAAAGAAATAAAGAGCTATCAGAGCAGCGATCAGAACGACCAGGATCACAAGAAGGACGATGGTAAGTGTACTCATAGATACCCTCCTCAATATGTAATTTACAAACTTATGTCATGCGAATTATATTCTAACATCATTTATTACAAAAGGCAAACAAATTCATAAAATTCCATAAAGAACAGGAAAAGTTATAGCAAAGGTACAGAGAAACAGGTATAATAAATTTACGGTTTTTAGAAAAATCTGAAAGATAAATTTATTTGTGGGTACACTAAGAATTACAGAACAAAGGCCCTGGAGAGTTAGTATGGAGAAGAAAAACGACAGAAATAAAAATACCAGTCAGAATAAACTGTATTCAGATGAAATAAAAGAAATGGAACGTTTGTCAGAAGAGCAGGAAAAGGCACTTCGCGAGAGACGCCAGGCAAGAAAACATCGCATAAAAAAGCAGGAACGAAGAAAAAAACTGATCGTATTGGGAAGCATGGCCGTTGTTACCGTAGTGGTAGCAGTGAGTGCAGTCACCGGAATCGTCAGTTTTGTGACCAGAGAAAGCAGGCAAAGTCAGGTTTCATCAAAAAAATCAGCAGAAAAGGACTCATCGGAGCCGACTTTGACAGATACGGTGAAACAGAGTCGTTCAGATCTGGAAGTGGATGAGAGAACCCCGGAGGAAATTCTGGCAGATGCGAAGCTTCTCGCAGTACAATATGATTATGACAAGGCAATCAGCCTGCTTCAGAAATACAGTGGCTATAAAAAGAATACAGAAATGCAGGATGCGGTAAAACAATATGAAGAAATAAAAGCTTCCTGTAAGTCCTGGCCACTGGAAGAAGTTACACATGTTTTTTATCATACACTGATCAAAGATCCATCTAAAGCATTTGATGGAGACTATAAAGAAGCTGATTACAATCAAGTTATGACAACGATCGATGAATTCAACAAGATTACAGAGACTATGTATGAGAAAGGCTATGTCATGGTCAGTATCTATGATATGGCTAAGGCAGATGCTGATGGCAATATAACAGAAGGAGAGATCCTTCTCCCGGAAGGGAAGATTCCGTTTGTTCTTTCACAGGACGATGTCTGTTATTATCATTATATGGATGGTGATGGATATGCATCGAAGCTGGTTGTTGATGAGAATGGAAAAATCCGGAACGAATATATAGAGGATGATGGAAGCGTTTCTGTCGGAGATTATGATATGGTTCCGCTGATCGACCGTTTTGTAGAAGAACATCCGGATTTTTCATACAGAGGGGCAAAAGGAATTGTGGCACTTACCGGTTATAATGGTATTTTAGGATATCGTACAGACCAGAGCTATGAGACACGTCCGGATGATCTGGATGCCAATAAGGTTGAATGGCTGGATGCACATCCTGATTTCAGCCTGGCGAAAGAAAGAGAGGGCGCTAAGAAAGTCGCAGATGCCATGAAAGCAGAGGGATGGCTTTTTGCAAGTCACACCTGGGGGCATCAGAATGTAGGGCAGATAGGACTGGAAACACTTCAGACCGATACCCAGAAATTCAAAGATAATGTAGATCCGCTGATCGGAGGTACAGATATCATTATCTTTGCGTTTGGTACAGACCTCTGTGGACCGGAGGATTATCACGGCGATAAATTCGAATATTTAAAAGGTGCAGGATACAATTATTTTTGCAATGTAGATTCAAGTAAATATTATGTACAGATAAGAGAGCGGTATTTCCGTCAGGGGAGAAGAAATTTGGACGGATACCGTATGTATTACCACCCGGAGCTTCTGGAGGATCTTTTTGATGTAAAGAGTGTTTTTGATCCGGTAAGACCGACACCGGTGCCGCCAATGGCATAACTGATAAAAGGGGATAAAGAATGAAAAAAAGAGCATTAATACTTACAGCAGTACTTACTGCAGCAGCACTGACAGGGGGAAGTGGTTATCTGCCGGTTACAGACGGCATAAGATCTAAAATGATACAGAACGTTTATGCAGATGCAGAGGATTCAAAAGAATCTGCAGACACAGAAACTTCTGATTCTGTGCTTGATCAGGCAACGATCATGTATCAGCAGTATAATTATGATGAGGCAATCAAATTGCTGAAAAAGCAGGATGATTTTACAAAAAATAAAGATTACATGGATCTTGCTGCAAAATGCCAGATTGCGAAAAAATCACTGGTTGAATATCCTCTTGAAAAAATCACACATGTATTTTTTCATACATTGATCGAGGACACATCCAGAGCATTTGATGGAGATTCAAAATCCGGAAATTATAATCAGGTCATGACAACAGTCAGTGAGTTTAATAAGATCATTCAGATCATGTATGACAAGGGCTATGTACTGGTAAGTCCACATGATATGGCAACGGTAAATAAAGACGGTACGATGAGCAGGGGCAAGATCATGGTTCCGGAGGGTAAGATTCCGTTTGTCCTTTCGCAGGATGATGTCAGCTATTACCATTATATGGACGGCGATGGCTGTGCATCCAAACTTGTACTTGACGAGAATGGAGAGGTAAAGAACGAATATGTTGATGCTGACGGAAATGTTTTAGTCGGAGATTATGATCTGGTACCGCTTCTGGATTCTTTTATCAAAGAACATCCGGATTTTTCCTATCATGGACGTAAGGGAATCCTTGCGATGACCGGTTATAACGGAGTACTGGGATACAGAACAGACAGTGCATATAAGACCGGCGAAAACCTTCAGGATGACCAGAAGAAATTCCTGGAAGATCATCCTGATTTCGATTATGACCAGGATGTAAAAGATGCGACCAAAGTGGCAGATGCCATGAAGGCAGAGGGATGGGAATTCGCAGGCCATACCTGGGGACATATGAATGCAACAGAGCGTTCTGCTGAGGATCTTAAGACAGACGATGAGAAATGGAAAGCAAATGTAGCCCCGATCCTTGGAGATACAGATATGATCATCTTTGCGTTTGGTGCAGATATTGGTGACTGGGAAGGTTACTCTTCTGATAATCCGAAATTTCAGTATTATAAGAGTGCGGGTTATGACTACTTCTGTAATGTAGATTCCAGTCAGTACTTTGTACAGATCACAGATCAGTATTTCCGACAGGGAAGAAGAAATCTGGATGGTTACAGAATGTATTATAACCCGGATATGCTGAGCGATCTTTTTGATGTATCTGAGGTATGGGATTCTTCCAGACCGACACCGGTACCAGAAATGTGATATGCAGATTTGAAAGGAGTTTTATTATGAAGAAAAAAACAGTTGCAGCGATGTTGGTAATGTGCATGGCTTTATCTGCTACAGCATGTGGCGGATCTGATACAAAAGAAACCAAAACCGAGACAACACAGGATACAGGGGATAAAAAAGATTCTGCATCCTCAGATAAAAAAACATCTGCTTCGGCAGTCAGACTGGTGTCTGTTTCTGATGTTTCAAAATATGTTACGATTGGAGAATATAAGGGACTGACACTGGACAGATCATCAGTTACTGTAACGGATGATGATGTACAGGCAGAGATCGATTATAATCTTGAAGAAAACGGAACAGAGGTAAATGACGGAACAGTAGAAGAGGGCGATTCGGTAACGATTAATTTTACCGGAACGATAGACGGAAAAGAATTTGATGGGGGTTCTGCAGAAGATTATGATCTTGTGATTGGCGAGGGCGGAATGATCGATGGATTCGAGGATGGAATCATTGGCATGAAAAAGGGAGAGACAAAAGAACTGGACCTGACTTTCCCGGATGATTACTATGAAGAATCTGTTGCCGGTAAACCGGTTGTGTTTAAAGTTACGCTGCAGAAGTTCACGCGGCCTTCCGAACTGAATGATGAGTGGGTAGCTGCCAATACAGAATACAAGACAGTTGACGAGTATCGTGCAGCCGTCAAAAAAGAACTCGAAGAAAATGAGACAAAATCGGCAGATTATGATCTTTACAGTAATGCCTGGAGCGAAGTACTCGCAAATTCTGAAGTAAAAGAATATCCGGAAGAAGATGTGGATAAGGCGGTTGAAGCATACAAAAAACTCAATGAAAATTATGTCAAAGAAGCAGGTATGGAAATGTCTGATTTCCTTAAGGCTCAGGGAATGTCTGAAGAAGATTATGAGGAAGACTGCCAGCAGTATGCAGAATCCAAAGTGGAACAGAACCTTATTGTTCAGGGAATCATGGATGCAGAAGGACTCAGTCTTGACGATGACGATATACAGACATTAAAAGACGAGCTGTTATCAGAATATGGCTATGAGAGTTTTGATCAGCTGGTTGCATATTATGGTGAACAGGAAGTAAATGAATCACTGGCACTGATGCGTGTGGAACGTTTTATAGTGGATAATGCGACAGTAAATGAAACTTCTGCAACAGAAGCTGATGTGGCAAATGAAGATGCAGATCCGGAAAGTGAAGACACCGGAGTTGATGCTGCAGAAGACACTACAGAAGATAATGCGTCAGAGGAAGATAGCAGTGACACTGCAGAAGAAAGTGAGGAAACTGCATCGGAAGATGATGTGGCAAATGAAGGATGATCATAAAAAATGGAAATGTTTTTCAGGAAGATGGAAGTTTTTGCAGGGAAACACTTTATATCAGAAATCACAGACTGACAGAGGCATTTGAAGAAACATCTGAAGAGGAAGTTATAGATGCCGAGGGTCTTATGGTCATTCCAGGTCTTGTGGATATTCACAGCCATGGAGCATATGGGGAAGATTTTTCTGACGGTGATCCGGAAGGCCTGAAAAAAATCTTAAGATATGAGAGACAAAGTGGAATAACATCATATTGTCCGACTTCCATGACACTTCCGAAGGAACAGCTTAAGAAGATTTTCAAAGGGATCAGGGAAGCAGAAAAGTCCGGCGATGGAGCAACGGTTGCAGGTATCAATATGGAAGGACCGTTTCTGGATCCTGTTAAGAAGGGCGCACATGTGGAAGAATGGATCACAGAACCGGATGCAGATTTTGTAAAGGAATTGAATGAAGTATCAGGTGGAAGAATCCGACTTGTAACACTGGCACCTAATGTAAAAGGAGCTATGGACTTCATACGGGAAATGAAGGAAGAAGTACAGATATCTCTGGGACATACAGCGGCAGATTATGAATGTGCGGCAGAAGCAATGGCACTGGGAGCACATCACGTAACGCATCTTTATAATGCGATGCAGCCGTTGGCTCACAGAGAACCGGGACTGATCGGAGCGGCTTCGGATGATCCGGAATGTATGGTTGAACTGATCTGTGATGGCTATCATATTCATCCGGCTGTAATCAGAGCGACATTCAGAATGTTCGGACCGGAAAGAGTCATTTTGATCAGTGATTCCATGCGTGCAACAGGGATGAAAAACGGTACATATGAGCTTGGTGGACAGGAAGTAACTGTGAAGGACCGCAAGGCAGTGCTGAAAGACGGAACACTTGCAGGATCTGCGACAAATTTATTTGGCTGTATGTGCAAAGCAATAGAATTTGGTGTGCCTGTAGACCAGGCGATTTTTGCAGCCACGAGAAATCCGGCAAGAAGTATTGGGATTTATGACAGAACAGGGTCTGTTCATACAGGTAAAGAGGCAGATATTCTTCTGTTAACAGAGAATTTTGAATTAAAAAGAGTTATCTGATATACCTGCTGAAGTATTGGATCATCATTCACAGAATAACTTGATTTAGTTCAGGAATTGTGATTGTATTTCAGAATTAAATGCGTTATGATAATAAATAGACAAAAAAGTTATAGAAAATACAGCAGGTGGAGTAGATGGATAAAAGGGTATTGCGTGAACGAATGCGCAAAAAGCAACAGCAGATAAGACGTCGTCAGATGATGAAAAAAGGCGCGTATGTTGTGGCTGTGATACTCGTATTCATATTTGTAATACGGGGAATTATTCTTCCGGTCATTAATCGGGTCGGAGGGAAAAATACAGATAAACCGGCACAGGTACAGGCAGAAACAGATACGAATGCGAATACCAATACAGGAGATTCAGGAACTGAGACACAGATAGAAAAAGACACAAATGCAGCAATCCGTAAACCGCTGAAGGGTGCGAGTGATCTGACAAAGGCTTCTCAGCTGACTGCTGGCTGGCATGAGGATGAGAACGGCAAATGGTATCAGAACGCGGATGGTACATATTATGCAGGCGGCCTGCAGGAAATAGATGGTTCTACATATTATTTTGGAGACAATGGTTATGCACAGACCGGATGGGTGAGCGTTGGATTTGACGATTACTATTTCAATGATGATGGAACTTATGATCCAAGTCAGCACAAGACCAGAATTGCATTTACCTTTGATGATGGCCCGGGAGAGTATACCGATGAACTTCTGGACTGTCTGGAACAGAACAATGCACATGCAACTTTCTTTATGTTAGGTCAGAATGTAGGCAGCTGGGAGTCAGAAGTTCAGCGAATGGCAGACATTGGATGTGAGATCGGATCTCATTCCTGGGATCATCCGAATCTGTATGATCTTGATATGGATGCAGTTGCCAAAGAGTTTTCAGATACAGATGCAGCTTTGGAGAAGGCATGTGGACAGAAGGCAAGTGTCGCCAGAGCACCATATGGAAACTGGAGTGATGATATCATTTCTACAGTCAATAAGCCATTCTTTACATGGTCACTGGACTCTCTGGACTGGAGCTATCTTGATGTCAACAAGGACTATGATGCTGTTATGAACGGAGATCTTACAGACGGTTCTATCATTCTTATGCATGATATTCATGAGCCATCTGTACAGGCAGCGATCAAGATGATCCCGGAACTGGTAGCCAAAGGCTATAAACTGATGACAGTCAGTGAGCTTGCAGCAGCCAAGGGAGTTACTTTACAGAATGCAAACTATTCTGATTTCTGGGACAGTTCACTTCAGAAGGGTATCGTTGCAGGATATAACAGTGGTTCTTCTGACGGAAGCAGTGATGGTACAGCGGTATCAGATGGTACTACCTCAGATGACGGCTCAACAGATAGTTCTGATGTAAGTGATACAGGATCTTCGGACAGCAGTGATGTCAGCGATGGAAGTGATGATAGTTCAGATGATTCTTCCGAAGATGACAGCTCAGGAGGCGATGACTCTTCCGGGGATGGAAGTTCATCAGATGACAGTTCCGGAGATAACAGCTCAGACGATGGATCTTATGATGACAGTTCCGGAGACGGAAGTGATTATGCAGATGAGGACTCCGGAGATGGGTATGATACAGGATATTAATTCTGTATCAGGAAATAAAAATATATAAAATAAGAATCCACAAAAGAGGACAAGTTCGAAAGCGCAATCGGACAAGTCCTCTTTTTTGTGTACTTGTAATTTCTTATTTTAATTGACGGGAACATTATGGATTGGTATAATATGTCTATAAAAATGCAAAATATCAGCATGATAAATGTGCATAATGCTGATGGGAGGCGCAGAGTTGTAAAGAGTGCCGGAATAAAATAGCTGTTAAGGGAGGTACGTTTGAATGGGAGAGAAGTTGCAGTTTACAGAGCTGGATCAGTATCTGTTCGGACAGGGAACCCATTATGACATTTACAGGAAATTAGGAGCCCATCCGACGATACAGAGGCGTAAGAAAGGTGTATATTTTGCTGTGTGGGCACCAAATGCCAGATCAGTTTCTGTTGTTGGAGAGTTTAATAACTGGAATACACAGGCAAATCCAATGAAGAAAGTCGGACCAATTGGGGTATATGAGACATTTATACCCGGAGCAAAGGTTGGAGATCTCTATAAATTCTATATTATCGGCTATCATGGTGAAGAATTATACAAAGCCGATCCATATGGGAATGAAGCAGAACTGAGACCTGGCACTGCATCCAGAATTGCGGATATTTCTGATTATAAATGGAAAGATACTACCTGGATGAAAAGACGTCCGGAATTTGATGAAACCAAAGATCCTATGGCCATTTATGAGGTACACCCCGGTTCCTGGAAGAAACATGAAGCAAAAGATGAAGATGATCCGGGATTTTATAATTACCGTGAACTGGCACATGAACTTGCTGCCTATGTAAAGAAAATGGGTTATACACATGTAGAACTTATGGGAATTGCCGAGCATCCGTTTGATGGCTCATGGGGATATCAGGTCACAGGATATTATGCACCAACCTCCCGTTATGGCTCTGTTCAGGATTTCAAGTATATGATCGATTATCTGCACCGTAATAAGATTGGAGTTATTCTGGACTGGGTACCGGCACATTTTCCGAAAGATGCACAAGGCCTCGCAAATTTTGACGGTACAGCAGTATATGAACATGAAGATCCGAGACAGGGAGAACATCCGGACTGGGGAACCAAGATTTATAACTATGGCCGTCCGGAGGTCAAAAACTTCCTGATTGCCAATGCACTCTACTGGATTGAAGAGTGTCATGTAGACGGACTTCGTGTTGATGCAGTAGCATCTATGCTTTATCTGGATTATGGAAAGAAGGATGGCGAGTGGGTTGCTAATAAATATGGTGATAACAAAAACCTTGAAGCAATTGAGTTTTTCAAACATTTGAATACCGTTGTACTTGGAAGAAATCATGGAACGGTCATGATAGCAGAAGAGTCTACCGCATGGCCACAGGTTACCGGAAAAGCTGAAGATGGAGGACTTGGATTCTCTTTGAAATGGAATATGGGATGGATGAATGATTTTCTTGAATACATGAAATTGGATCCATATTTCCGTAAGGACAATCACAATAAGATGACATTTTCTATGACTTATGCATACAGTGAAAAATATGTCCTTGTCATCTCGCATGATGAAGTCGTACATTTGAAATGTTCTATGGTTAATAAGATGCCAGGCTATCCGGAAGAAAAGATTCGTAATTTGAAAGCTGCGTATGCATTTATGCTGTTCCATCCAGGCAAAAAACTTCTGTTTATGGGACAGGAATTTGGACAGCTGCGTGAATGGAGTGAGGAGAGGGAGCTTGACTGGTATCTTCTGAATGAAAAACCACATCAGGATCTTCAGGAGTTTGTAAAGACGCTTTTACATATGTATACAAAGTATCCTGCATTGTATGCAGGGGACAACGATCCTGACGGATTTGAGTGGATCAATGCAGACGATGCATACAGAAGTATTTTCAGTCTGGTAAGAAAATCTCCTACAAAGAGAAATAACCTTCTGTTTGTTGTAAACTTTACGCCGGTTGACCGCCCGGATTATCGTGTCGGTGTTCCAAAGAAAAAACAGTATAAACTGATCATGAATGAACATGGACTTTTGGAGAAACCGGAGGTATTTAAAGCAGAAGTACAGGAATGTGACCACAGAGAGTTTTCGTTTGACTATCCACTGCCAGGATATGGTGTTGCGGTGTTTACTTATTGATAATTTCATTGTGAGAATTAACCAATTTTGCGCATCGATAA
>ERZ779888.3598-NODE-3598-length-11227-cov-5.741944_pt1 | contig 11227 bp, 10 predicted proteins | sample MGYA00511245_ERZ779888 | MGnify/ENA primary metagenome ERZ779888 (study PRJEB29588, sample SAMEA2155255) | human gut metagenome | biome: human gut; feature: human-associated habitat; material: faeces | place: Denmark | collected 2008/2010 ... | reverse complement strand
GATAGTAAGTTATTTAATTTATTTAGATTTAAATCTTTAATTTTACTAACAATATTCTCAATTCTAGTATTAAGATTATAATTTTCTAAAGCAATATCTAAATATTTAAAATAATTATTACCTTTAACTAAACATATTAAGAGTAATCTATTATCTTTAGAATTAATTTGTAAACTAATACCTTTTCCTATTAACATATTTTTAACTTTAGAGTATGCTTCTTTAGGAAAAGATACTACATTACCTTTGGTTATCTTATAGCCAAGAAAGTAATTTAATATTATAGCATCATCACCATAAACACGATAAAATAGTCCATCTTCGACTATTAACAAAGAGCCTTTATGCTTTTTCTTTCCCTCTTTAGTAGTATAAAGCCCCCTCCCATACAATTGTTTGTTTCTTCGCTTGTAAGAGTTATAATCTCATACCCTGAAAAAGCCTCGACCGATTCATAAAGTCCAGTTTTTTTGACTTCTTCAAAACTTAAATCAATTTCTTGTTCTTTCCTCATTTTTTCTCCTTCTTTTGTAAAGTAATACTCTACATTTCTATTTTTTTTTGATTTACAGAGTGCGTGGGAGCGATACATGCTCCAACACGCACTTAAATCCAGTTTAATTTCCCAATGCTATTTGAAACGGATCAGTTTTTGTCCCTGTCCCCCTCAAATAATAGACATTAGAGTTTAGATATAGGACTGGGCGGACGCCATACCCAACGTTAGCAACGTTGCCGTACCCGCCGTAGTACACGCCCGCGTGGATGTCGACATAAAACACGCTATAAGCATCACTAGAGTAAGGCGACACTGTCCATTCCAATCCATTTTTTAGTATCCAGGCACTCCCACCACAAGCTGTTTTATTATAACCACCTATACCTAGTGATATACTAGAATGATTACAACTAGAGTTTTTTACTGAATATCCATAATCACTGGCATACATTAATCCTACTTTGGCTGTTGTTACAATTGGTGTACCACTCGTTTTTACTGTTGTGCCTCTTTCTGTTTTATATCTTACTTCTGCTGTTTTATCATATTCACTCCCACCTAAATTCCATGTTGCGGTTTCTATATAATCTAATACGTTTTTTAAGCCTATATCGGTGAAATCACAAGGTTTAGTTACTGATGTAGAAAAATAGTTACAAGTTCCTGATGTAGAATTTAAATATAAATTATTTAATATATTAGTATTTAGTTCCCCTGTAGTCCAATTATTAGTATTATCTTTATCCCAAGCAAAACTTCCTATTACATCATTTCTTATTATTTTTACTGTATTATTTGTTGATGGTGCCCTGTTACCTAAAGATGTATCACTTGTTGTTGGAGTACCTCCAGGAAATGCTCCAATTATTCTCCATAACTCATTATTAAACCATACATAATTATTTACTTCTGTATCTGTTCCCTCATATCTATATTCTGTATATGTTTCTCCATCATCAAAAGTATGATCTTCTTTAAAGATATTATTTGTTCCATCTGTATTATTCCATAATGATATTATTTTATCATATAGTTTAGGGTAAGTATTAGTATCTTCTGTAAATGTAGCCGTACACTCTGAATAATTAGTTAAATCTTTAATTCTAAATTCCCAATTTTTAGTATTAAAACTAGATGTAGCATTACTACAATTAGAACTTACATTATATAATCCTCTTTTAAAATTACCTATGTTACTTTTTACAATAATATCTGAATAATCAGAGACAGGACAATAAGTTTTTTCTTCTCCATTTTCTATTCTTGTAATGCAATCTTTTGCATTACAACCGTCAGATACTTCACTAATATTATAAACTGTAGTTATTTTATAACCACTAGGATAGTTATTACTACCATATGTTATGCTATCTCCAACACTTGTATTTACTACCCCTATTGTAACATTAACACTAGTATCTCCTGTGTTAATTAAACCAATATATACTGTTTTATTACTACCATTAGTTAAGTTACCACTTGTGTTTGGAGCTGATGTAGTAGAAGATGTATCTTCCACTAATTCTGCTATAATTGTATCAGTTAGATTATCATTAGAAGTATAATATATTTCATAATATACTTCATTTTCAGAATTATTTATAATATTAGCATTAAATAATACATTATTATGTGCTCCAACATTAAATGATTGAGTTCCATTAATACCAAAATCATATGTTACATTACTTTCTATGCTTAATACTTTATCATCATTAATATCTGCAGTAAACATAGCATATGTTACATATAATCCTAAAGAAATTAGTATTAATACTAATACTCCGATAAGATATAAATATCTTAAAGGTATTTGTTTTTTTAATATATTCATTTTATCACCAACCTATTTTTTTAAACAGAATGTTGCTATTCCATTATCATTTGATGCTTCAATACAATCATTCATATCAATAATATCACATTTATTAGTTACATCAATTAAACTATATGTACTAGTTATTTTGGTTCAATAAAATCTAGTGTGAAGTAAAATTTGCATAGATTGATGCAATATAAGGGAAAAAGTAAGATTTTTATGTATTAAAATTTTTATCATGCTTTTTCCCTTATTTTTGACTATTTTTGAATTATTTTAAAAATAGCATTTGGAGTAAAAAACTAAATTGCTATTTTTTTACTTTGGAGTCATTTTTATGTTTCATTGAACCACTAATTTTACCATTAAATATATATAATATTCTTCCTCTAAATAATTCAAAACTTTTATATCCAAATGCTATTCTTTTAATTACCTTTATTTTATTATTTGTACCTTCTGTATATCCATTACTATACCTCTCATCTATAAATGAATTTAATATATATTCTTTCCATCTTGATATTGTTTTTGCAGTTTCTATAAATTCAGGTATATTCTTTTCTATACATTTACTTATCCATTTATTTATTTGAGTTTCTACATTCATTTGATTAGGGTGATGAATAATATCCAAAAATTCTTCTTTTAAATAATATCCTTCCATTAAATCATTCGATATTTTTAATATATCATCTAATATATCTATTGGTAAAGTATCTACCATATGACCATTTTTATATCTTTTAGTAAATACCCACCAATTTATCTCGTTACTATATTTTCTTAGTAGACTAACATTCTTTTTATTTTTTAATAATTTATATTCTTTACTCTTTTCTCCATATAACTTCTGCAATCTTATTCTTATATCATCTAGCGCATCCATAATATAAGTGGTATAATGAAATCGGTCAACAACATATTTTGCTTTAGGAAACATTATTTGTGTGACCAACAAATATGGTTCGTACATATCTGATATTACGAACTCTACAGAATACCTATTATTGCAATGAGTGAAATATTGTAATAGGTATTCTTTTTTTCTTTTTGGTAATATATCTAATACTTTCTTATGTATTGGATCATTCAATATGAATGCATATTTACCTTCCTTAGTGTCAGCTTTAAATTCATCAAATGATATAACTCTTGGTAAATTAACTACATATTTAGGCATTCCTGAAATTATATCTAACATTTCATTTTCCACAAATGTTATTGAAACTCTGTTTTTCTCAGCAATATATTTAAGTGACAAATTATAATTTAACAAATCTTTCCTTATTTGTATTTTTACTTTATTTGATATATTTCCTTTACTTGTGTTTATATTTAATTGTTCAGTAAATATTTTATTACAATTGTAACAATGATATCTTTTCTTATGTATAATTAAATCTACCTTCGAGCCACAGCTATCTAAATAAACACTTTTTATTGGTTTCAATTTATCATGTACCGAACTAGTAAATTTATTACATATAGGACATCTAACTTTCTTCTTTCTATTTTCTATATCTAACTCAATTAAACCATTACCCCTTTGATTAACATCAAGTATTTTAATTTCTTTGCCATTTAAGCCAATTAGTAAATAATAATCTTTCACTTTTTTTACCTCCTTAGCATTATTATTTACTTTATAATATCACATGAAAAAGAGATGATAAATCACCATCTCAACTTCACACTAAATTTTATTGTTTTTTAGGTTCAACATCACACTAGATTTTATTGTTTTGTAAAATTAAGCACCAGATAATTCTTAAAATTACTTCACACTAGATTTTATTGAACCGAATTTTTACTTATTAGTTTTACTTTGTCATTTTAAGCAATTTATATTGAAATAACGATAGACCGAATGCACATAAACCAATTGACATGATTATTGAAATTGGTAAATCTGCTGTCTTAGGATTATCTGGGATAGTTGGTGTTGGTTCATCAGGTACTTCGCAGTTTTCACAAGACCATTTTGCACATAAAACAATATCACTATCTACTGGAGTACTAAAATCATATCTTACATTGTTCAACATCCAATATAAAAACTCAGCATCACTTCTAACTGGATCTTCAGGTTTTTGGTCAGTCACAGTTAAACCTTCCATAACTCTAACTATTACCTTTTCTTGTCCATAATGAGAACCTGTAAAAGTACCACCTGTTGCATCAAATGTTACTGAATATACATCAGCAGCATAAGTATTTTTTAAAATTAAAGCAGTAATACCAAATACAACCATAATAGCACCAAGAACTGCAGTTATCACATATCTCTTTTCTTTCATATAAGTTATCCTCCTTATTTTTCTAATATAAATATATCATATTTATTTTTGTTTGACAATACCTTTTTGAAAAAAGATAATCTAAAAGAAAAAGAAATTGAAATTTTATAATCTCAACTTCTTAGAATAGTTACTTTGACATAGTGAATTTTTATTCACCCACACTATTACAAAGAATCCTTTTAATTTATAAAGCCACCATTGCTAACGTTAAGATAACCATTGAAGCTAAAGCTATCGTTAATACTACTTTAATTGACCATTTAAACCACGTTGAATAATCAACACGGGCAAGTGCTAGTCCACCCATTATAGCCCCACATGTTGGAGTAATTAAATTAACTAATCCATTCGCCGCAACTAAAATCATAATGTTTGTTTCAACACTGAATCCTAGCTGATAAGCTAAAGGTCCCATAATTGGTGTCGATAAAGATGCAAGTCCTGATGATGATGGTACTAAGAATGATAAACCTACATGTAATAAGTAATTAAGTGGAGCAAATACTACAGCAGGTGTACCCTTTAATGCTTCAGCCGCATTATAAATAATATAATTATCTAAATATGTTGTTTTCATAAGTACTGAAGCTCCACGCGCTACCGCGATAATTAGAACGACACTTAGAATATCTGATGCTCCTTCAATGAATGCCTCAACAAGTTCATGTTCTTTTAATTTACCAACTATACCAATGATAATTGCCATAACAAAGAACCATACTGCTCCATCTAGGAACCACCAATAACCAAAGCAATTTCCTGTTAAGAATGCTGAGAAATGTGTACCAGCATCAGCAACAGAAGCAGGTATTACCCCAAAATCAACCCAAGGAATAAAACCTATAATCATAACTACAAATGTTAAACCAAATAACCATAATACTATTTTTTGTCTAGTAGTAAGTTTAGCATCTGTATTTAAATAATCTTCTTTAGCAAATGCTTTATCCATAGCTTTTTGTTCTTGTAATGATAAGAACGTTGAGCCCTTATCAGCTTTTACTTTCTTAGCATAATTTAAAACAAATAATACTGCAATAATATAAGATACAATCCATAAAGCAACACCTAACCCAATAGTAATACCCTGATTTACTTTAATTCCTTCAGGTAATGCACTTATTGCCGCGCCTACCGCAAATGGGTTAATCGTAGACCCAAGAACACCAACACCAGCTCCAAGCAATACCGTAGCAGATGCCACGATAGTATCCATTCCTGCTGCTACCATCGTAAATGCAAGCAAACCATAAAACGCTACGGTTTCTTCCATCATACCATATGTTGTACCACCAATTGAGAAAATCAACATTAGTATTGGAATTAAGATAAGTTCTCTTCCTTTTAATTTTTTTACTAAGACTTTTATTCCCGTTTCTAAAGCACCTGTTTTAGTAACTATTGCTAAAAGTCCACCTAATACTAAGATAAATATGCAAACATCTGCAGCATCTTGAAATCCTAGTATTGGGGCAGATAAAATATCTGATATTTTTGCACCAACAACCCCACTACCATTTACTATATCTTCACCAACAAAACTAGCTTTTGGTAGTAAATGAGAAATAATTCCCAATAATACTATAATTATAAATATTATTGAAAATGATGTTAAAACAAACTTTTTCTTTTTTGTCCTTGCCATTTTAAATTCCTCCTATTTTTTTATTCTGGTACCTGTTTTACCTTTTAAAGCCTCAAGAGCTTTATCTAAAGATGTTATTATTGCAAGTTTGTTATCACTATTATTTACAAAGTCTACACAAGCAAGTATTTTAGGCAACATACTACCCTCCGCAAACTGTCTATCTTTAATATAAGTATCTATTTCTTTAGTATGTATTTCATCTAATCCTATTTCATTATCTTTCTTATAGTTTAGATAAACCTTATCTACCGCGGTTAATATTAGTAAGATATCAGCATCAAGTTCTCTTGCTAAAGCAGAACTAGCATAGTCTTTATCAATAACAGCATCGATTCCTTTTAACTCATTATTTAAGATTACTGGAATACCTCCCCCACCAACAGTGATAACAATGTTACCAGCATCAAGCATATTCTTGATAACATTTAATTCTAGAATGCTTTTTGGTTTAGGCGAAGGTACCACTCTCCTATAACCACGAGAAGCATCCTCAACAAATTTATAACCAGTAGAAACTTCTAAACTAAGAGCTTCTTCCTTGGTATAAAACATTCCTACAGGTTTAGTTGGATGATTAAATGCTTCGTCTTTTTCATCCACTAAAACTTGAGTAATGATTGTTGCACAATCTTTTTTGATATTATTTTCCCTTAGACAATTAGTTATTGCTTGTTGTAGATGATAACCTATATACCCTTGACTCATTGCCCCACACTCTGCAAAAGGCATAGAAGGTATAGTAGAATCATTCTTTGAGGCATTTTCAAACGCTAAGTTAATGATTCCTACTTGAGGTCCATTACCATGAGCAATAACAACAGTATGTCCTTCTTTAATAATATCTACTATATTTAAAGCCGTTTGTTTCACTAATCTTAATTGTTCACTAGGAGTCTTACCTAAAGCATTACCCCCTAAAGCAATAACAATTTTACTCATGATTATCCTTCATGGTGGCATATATCACGGCTTTAATAGTATGCATTCTATTCTCTGCTTCTTCAAATACTTTAGACTGATTGCTCTCAAATACTTCATTACTTACTTCCATTTCAGGTAAACCAAATTTCTCATATATATCTTTACCTATTTTAGTATTTAGGTCATGGAAAGATGGTAAACAATGCAAGAAAATAGCGTTTGGATTTGCATTATTCATAACTGTTTTATTTACTTGATATGGTTTTAATAAATTAATTCTCTCATTCCATACCTCATCAGGTTCTCCCATTGATACCCATACATCGGTGTATATTACATTGGCATTCTTAGTACCTTTCATAACATCTTCTGTTAAATTAATAGTACTACCATTTTTTAAAGCAATTTCCTTACAAATATTGATTAATTCCTGAGAAGGCCACAAAGACTGTGGAGCACATACAGTAAAATTAATACCCATTTTGGCACTTACTACCATTAAAGAATTACCAACATTATTTCTAGCATCACCCATAAATACCATATTAATACCTTTTAAATGTCCAAATACTTCTTCAATTGTCATAACATCCGCAAGCATTTGAGTTGGATGAAATTCATTAGTAAGTCCATTCCATACAGGAACACTAGAATACTTAGCTAAATCCTCAACTATTTCTTGAGCAAATCCGCGATACTCAATACCATCATATATTCTTGATAATACCCTTGCCGTATCTGCGATAGACTCTTTTTTTCCCATTTGACTACCAGTAGGCCCTAAGTATGTAACATGCATACCAAGATCATAACCTGCTACTTCAAAGGAACACCTTGTCCTAGTTGAATCTTTTTCAAAGATAAGAGCAATATTCTTACCTTTTAAATACTCATGATTCTCACCATTTTGTTTTTTCTTTTTAAACTCTTTAGCTAAATCTAATAAATATCTTATTTCTTCTTCTTTATAATCTAATAATTTAAGAAAATCTCTACCATATAAATTCATTCCTAATCCTCCCTTATAAGTGGCATACTCATACAACGTGGACCACCTCTACCACGTGATAGTTCAGCACTTTGCATTTCATATACCTTTATTCCATGTTCTCTTAAAATTTCATTAGTAATATTATTTCTATTGTATACTACTACTACTCCCGGAGCAATACATAATGTATTAGTACCATCATTCCATTGTTCACGTTCGCTTGCTATTTTATCACCGCCAGCACATGGAATTAAGGTAATTTCTTTATTTAAATATTCTTCTAATATTTTCTCTAAACTACCTTTTCTTTTTCTAACTTTTACTTCTTCTTCATTTTCACCCTTAGTTATTTCAAATACTTCTAAAGTATTCATGATACCAGGATGATATGTAAATTTATCATAATCTATTTGGGTAAATACTGTGTCTAAATGCATAAAAGCACGACATTCTGGAATCTTAAAAGCAAGCACCGTATCTATCTTAACATTTTTATCCCTAAATAAATTCTTAGCAAGCATATCTATTGCTTCTGCACTCGTTCTTTGCGAAATACCTACTGCTAAAACATGCTCATTTAAATTCAAAATATCTCCACCTTCAATACTAAATGGATTAGTCCTATCATAATACTTAGTAACTTTATCCATATATTTTGGATGATAGTTAAAAATATATTCAGCATAAATAGTTTCTCTATTTCTAGTAGCAGAATACATCTTATTTAAAGATATTCCATCTCCTATTGAAGCAAAAGGATCTCTTGTAAAATATAAATTGGGTATTGGATCGGCTAAAAACTCTCCCTCTTCACTAACTAAATCTACTAAAGAATTTTCAATATCTTTCTTAGTTCTAGATAATTCACTTACTTGAATTCCTTCCATTGTCTTTAAAACTAACTCTTTCATATCAGTATAACTATTTAAATATTCAAACATTAAATCTTTATACATTGGTGTCCTAACACCTGCTTCATATATAAATTGTCTTATAAAACTAGGTTTTAGTTGAGGATTTAACTCTAAAGTTTCAGCCATTAAATCTTCAAGATAAAATACTTTAATATCATTATCTCTAAGTATCTGTACAAACTCATCATGTTCTGCTTGAGCTTCTTTAAGATATGGAATATCATCAAAAAGTAATCTACCTAAAGTATCTGGTGTCAAGTTAAGTAATTCCTTTCCCGGTCTATGGACTAGAACTTCTTTTAAAGGTTTAATTTCACTTGTTACATGAATCATCTTATCTCCTACTTTCTACTATATAATTGTAACATACTTTTTTTAATTTGTTAACTCATTTGTTAGAAAATCATCAAGTTTTTTATTTTTATGATTTTTAAAATCAAATGGTGCCTTAGTATCAACTTCTATTTTACCATTTTCTATAAATATAATACGCTCTACTATCTCTTTTACAAAACTAAGTTCATGACTTACTAAAATAATAGTCATATGTAATTCCTTTAATTTTTTTATAAGTTCTAATACCTCATTAGTCATTTTAGGATCTAAACTGCTTGTTGGTTCATCAAAAAGAATAAGCTTAGGATTCATTATTAAAGTTCTAGCTATAGCCACTCTTTGCTTCTCACCACCCGATAAATTACTAGGAAATTCATTCTCTTTATCTAAAATATTCATATCTTTAAGTAACTGTCTAGCTCTCTTTTTAGCCTCATTAATATTAAGTATTTTTAACTTTACTGGTGCTAAAATAATATTATCTAAAACACTTAAATTATTAAATAAATTAAATTGTTGAAAAACCATACCTACTTTTTCATAATAGTTTTTAATTGTCTCAATTTTAATATTATCAAATAAAATCACTCCTGAATTAATAGTTTCTAATCTACTAATACATCTAAGTAATGTACTTTTGCCACATCCAGATTCCCCTATAATACCTATAACTTCACCCTTATTAACAGTAAATGATACATCATTTAAAATTATATTTTTATCATAACTTTTAGTTAAATTTCTAACTTCTAGCATTATTTAACTTCCTTTCCATGACATTAATTAACCTAGATAAAAAATAAGTCATTGTAAAGTAAATAATAGCAATAATAATAAGAGGGAAAAAATAATCATAAGTACGAGAAGCAATAATATCTGAAGCTTTAGTTAATTCACAAATACCAATATAACCTGCAACAGAAGTTTCTTTTAATAAAGTAATAAACTCATTACCTAAAGCAGGCAATATATTCTTAATTGCCTGAGGTAATACCACATAATACATAGTTTGAATATAGTTTAATCCAAGTATATTAGAGGCTTCAAACTGTCCTTTATCAATAGATATAATACCCGATTTAATTATCTCAGATACATATGCTGATGAATTTAAACCAAAAGCAATAATACCTACTAAAATAATATTGATATTAACACTTTTAAAAATAACATAATATATTATCATTAATTGTAACAAAACAGGCGTTCCTCTTATAACTAAAACATAAAAATCACATATTCTTCTTAAAATTTTAAACTTACCCGTATGAATATTAGCATTTATTATTAAAGCAATAATAGTACCTAATAAAACACCAATTATTGTTGCAAAAAGAGCCATAATTATTGTATTTCCTAATCCTTCTAATATATATAAATACCTATTTTCATATATTAATGAATAGTATAAGTTTTCAAATACCCCATTAAAAAAATTATATAAAGATTTCAAACAAATCACCTACTTTGTATGTTTAATTACATATTCATCAATTTTACCCTCATTAATTAAATTATTTAATACTTCATTTACTTTATCTAATAATTCAGTATTACCTTTCTTTATCGCAATACCATAAGTATCTTCAAAAACATAACCATCTAAAATAGTAAGATTAGTATTCTTCTTAACTATCTCTTTAGCAGGTAATTCATCCATAACAATAGCATCAACCTTATTACCCTTCAAATCTTCAACCATAGTTAAATATTTCTTTTGTCTTAGAAGTTCAGTACTCTTGTGTTTATCAGTAAAATAAGTATCAGCAACACTACCAAGTTGAACTGCAACTTTT
>ERZ779888.3580-NODE-3580-length-11271-cov-2.853156_pt1 | contig 11271 bp, 9 predicted proteins | sample MGYA00511245_ERZ779888 | MGnify/ENA primary metagenome ERZ779888 (study PRJEB29588, sample SAMEA2155255) | human gut metagenome | biome: human gut; feature: human-associated habitat; material: faeces | place: Denmark | collected 2008/2010 ... | reverse complement strand
CTTTTTGTAAACTTCTTGTTTCTCTCCCGGCTCCGCACAATTTTCCGGCTGATAGGCAACCGCAAAAATTTTGTTTTTTGAGTCCTCAACGCCCTCTACGTCGCCGTCGATTACGTTGACGTGCGTCACTTCGAGTCCCGTGCCCTTTAGCGAGGAAGCTTCCACCGAATAAAGGTGGTGCTGCGAAGTGATTTCAATCTCACCCGTCGTTAAGTTTTTGACGGGCAGATTTGAGCCGCTGTGTCCTTTTTTCATTTTAAACGTCTTTGCGCCGTATGCTCTCGCCACAATCTGAAGTCCGAGACCGATTGCAAAAACGGGAAGCTTTCCCTTGAGTTTCTTGACAAGCTCAACCGTCTCAGGCACGTCCGCCGGGTCGCCGGGTCCGTTGGGTATAAAAACGCCGTCGGCTTTTTGCATCATTACTTCGTCAAAAGTGGAGTTGTAAGGCAGAATGGTCAGATTTATACCGCAGTCGTTCATCTTCCTGAGGCTCACGTTTCTTATTCCGCAATCTATGACCACGACGGAATATTTGGGATTTCTCGTCGGGCAATGTCTGACGTTATTTCTTGAAACTCTCTTTACCTCGTTGCCCTCTTTTTTATAGGCTTTTATTTCCTTGACGCACTCGGCTATATCCGCACCCTCGTCGCATATCATAGCCTTCATAGTGCCTTCGTCTCTTATAATGCGGGTGAGCTTTCTCGTATCTACTCCGCTGATGCCCACGACGTTGTTTTCGCACATAGACTCGTTTAAAGTCATCGTCGTCCTGAAGTTGGACGGCAAGTCGTTGTATTCGCTGACTATAAACCCTGCCAAAAAAACGCCCTTTGAATCGAAGTCCTCGTCCGTGAGCCCATAGTTACCGATTAACGGATAGGTCATGACGACAAATTGGTCGAGATAGGCGGGGTCGGAAAATATTTCCTGATATCCCACCATAGACGTGTTGAACACCACTTCTGCGATTTTGCTCTCTCCGCTTCCGAAACCTTCGCCTTTAAAGACTGTTCCGTTTTCTAAAATCAAAATTTTGTTTGGCATAGTGCCTCCGTATCTATATATTTTATTTTTCCGTTTATAACGCTAAGTAAATTAAACCCGTATAAATCCATACCGATATACGGGCTGTTTTTGCCCATCGATAAGATTTCCGATTTTTTGTAAGGGCGTTTGTTTTGGATATCCAAAGCGCAGAAAGTTGCCGCTTCGCCCTCTTTTATCTCTCCCGTCTGTATTCCGAAACGGTTTTTTGCCCCTATCCTCGTAAACCTCACCAAAGACTCGAGCGAGATATAACCCGTCTTGTAAAGAGAGGTTATCACGACGGGATACAGCGTTTCAAAACCGATTATTCCGTAGGGCGCCTTATCCCACGGCAGGGATTTTTCGTATTCCGTATGCGGCGCATGGTCGGTGGCTATCATATCCGCCGTGCCGTCCAAAAGCGCCACTCTTGCCGCCTCGACGTCCTTTTTCTGCCTTAGCGGAGGATTCATTTTAAAGTTGGCGTCCGTCTTGTCCGACGCCGAAAGTGATATATGATGAGGAGTAACCTCGCACGTTACGTCCAAGCCGTCCGCTTTGGCTCCCCTTACAAGGTCGAAACTCTCGGCGGTCGACAAGTGGCAAAAGTGATATTTTACCTTGCTCTTTTTGACGAGGCCCAATTCTCTTTCCACGGCTAAATATTCCGCCTGTTCACTGTCGCCGTATCCTGCCGCCTCGGCGTGAGAGCATATTATCTTGCCCGTCTTTTTGACTTCCTGCATCGCCTCGAGCAAAAGTCCCGTGTCGTTCACGCACTTGCCGTCGTCGGAAAAAGCCACCACCTTATCCGCTATCGACGCAATATCCGCAAGCTGCCTGCCCTGCTGACCTTTCGTCACCGCTCCGAACGGCAAGACGGTTATCTCGGCGTCTTTTTTTATAAGCTCGATTTCCTTTTGAAGATTTTCCTCACTGTCGGGAACGGGATTTAAATTGGGCATGGCAAACGCCGTGAAAACTCCGCCCTTTGCCGCACTGAGGCTGCCCGTCTTTATCGTTTCCTTTGCCTCGTATCCCGGCTGGCGGAAATGCGCATGCGGGTCAACCGCTCCGCCCGTGACGAATGCTCCCTTCAAGTCGTATCCCTCACCGGAGAGATTTTCGCCTATTTTTACTATTTTTTGTCCGTCCGTTTGAATATCCGCTATTTTGGTTTTGCCGTCGGACAGTATCATAGCGTTTTTAAAAATCATAGCCGTCCCTCCAACACCATAGATAAAACCGCCATGCGGATATACACTCCGTTTTGCATCTGTTTCAAAATTCTGCTTTTAGGGCACTCAGCCACTTCGTCGGCTATCTCTATACCCCTGTTTATAGGAGCGGGGTGAATGATTATCGCACCCTCTTTCATTGCGTCTGCCCTATCACTAGTCATTCCGTAAAGAGCGTGATATTTTGCCTCGTCAAACGCCAAAGCGTCTTTATGCCTTTCAAACTGCACTCTCAAAAGATTTATCACGTCACATTCCGCAATAGCTTTGTCTACCGTCGTTTGGGGAGCGGTATCGTCAAGCCAGATATCGGGGCCTGCAATCGAAACGCTCATGCCCAGCCTTTTCATAATCTCGGCGTTGCCGTGCGCCACTCTGCTGTGCTTTATGTCGCCGACTATGCAAATTTTGAGACCGTCGAACCTGCCGAATTCCTCGTATATCGTCATAAGGTCAAGGAGCGTTTGCGTCGGGTGGTCGCTTGCTCCGTCCCCCGCATTAAAAACAGGGATTTGGACAGATTCCAAATCCCTATAATAACCGTCTTTGCTATGGCGAATAATAACCCCGTCGACGCCGAGCGCCTCAAACGTTTTGACCGTGTCGTAAAGGCTTTCTCCTTTAGCGAGCGACGACGCATTTGCGTTAAATGAAACGGGAGTAATGCCGAGTTTTATCATCGCCATTTGAAAGCTGTATTGAGTTCTGGTGGAATTTTCAAAGAATAAAGTCGCCATCGTTTTACCGGGATAGCTGATTTTTTCGCCGTTTTTAAAGCGAACGGCCTGGTCGATAATCTTTTGAATCGTGTCTGCCTTCAGTGTGTTTAAAGTGAGTAACCCTTTCATTTAAACTTCCTTTTATCTTGTTTAGTTTATCATAATTTCCCTCTTTAAGCAATTAAATATAATACAATTTAAAGCATAAAAATTTTTCGCTTAAAGTGTTTGCCGCAAAAAAATAAAAGCCCAAAGGCTTTTATTTTAATTCCTTATCTTTAATATAGAAATATTGCTCACGGTCGGGACCGACGGAAACAACGGTAATGGGAGCGTTTAATCCCTTTTGCAAAAATCTGAGATAGTCTTTCGCCTTTTCGGGGAGAGCCTCAAACGACTTGCAAGAGGATATATCGCACTTCCAGCCGTCGAGATATTCGACGATAGGTTTGCAATCGTCGAGAATGTCGGGATAGGGAAATTCGTCCAAACGTTTACCCTCGAATTCGTAAGCGACGCAAACGGGGATTTTGTCGAGTGCGGAAAGCACGTCGATTTTGGTGATTGCAATCTTAGTGGCGTTTTGCATTTCGATGCCGTATCTCGTTGCGGGAAAGTCAAAACCGCCCACACGTCTCGGTCTGCCCGTAGCTGCGCCGTATTCGCCGCCCGCTTCTCTCAAAAAGTCGCCCTCTGCGCCGAAAAGCTCGGAAACGAAAGGTCCCTCGCCGACGGCACTCGAATAGGCTTTAACTATTCCCAAAACTTCGTCAATCTTTATCGACGGACAACCGCAGCCGATGGGAGCGTATGCCGCTATGACGTTTGACGACGACGTATAGGGATTGATGCCGAAATCGATGTCTTTGAGCGCACCGAGCTGAGCTTCGAACATTATGTTTTTCTTTTGCTTTTGCGCCTCAATCAAAAACTTGTTGGTATCGCGTATATACGGCACGAATTCCTTTCCGTAAACCTTTAAATAGTCTATCATCTCATCGGCGTCGATTTCCTCGCCGTAACCTTTGAAAAGAAGATTTTTCCACTCTACCAAATCTCTGACTTTTTCCTCGAGCTTGGTCGAATATATAAGGTCGCCGGTGTGAACGACTTTTTTCATATATTTATCCGAATAGATAGGACCTATTCCCCTTCTCGTCGAGCCGAATTTTTTGCCCTGCAATCTGTCCTCCTCGAGGCAGTCCTGCCTGACGTTATACGGCATACACACGACAGCCCTGTCGGAAATGATAAGGTTTCTCGGCGAGATGTTTATGCCGCCCTCTCTGAGTCTTTTGACTTCCTCGGAAAGGTGCTTTAAATCGATGACCATGCCTGCGCCCATGACGCAGACTACGTCTTCCCTTAAAATTCCCGACGGCAAAAGGTTGAGTATAAACTTGCCCTTGTCGTTGATGACGGTGTGTCCGGCGTTGTTTCCGCCCTGATAACGCACTACTATATCGAAGTTGTCGGAGAGAAGGTCAACCATTCTTCCCTTGCCTTCGTCGCCCCAATTTATACCTACTATCGCAGTGTTCATTTTTCCTCCTTTTCAAGCGAGGGCAAAACCTCGTCCAAAACGTATTCCGACGTCTGAACGCTCGCCCTGCCTATATAAAGACTTGCGTCCGTCGATTTGTCTATAATAGAGCCGAACTTTTTGAAAGCCTCGCTTTTTTTGAGCCTTTCGAGAAGGTCGTTGTCACCGCCGTTGACTTTGACGTTTTGAGCGGCTTCCATGCTGCATTCCCTTATCGCCTCGTGAAGCGCCTGTCTGTCGCCGCCCGCCTTTACGCAGTCCATGAGTATGTTTTCCGTTGCCATAAAGGGGAGCTCCTCGTTTACGTGACGGGCTATCATCTTGTCGTAGACTACCATGTTTTTTGTCACCTTATCCATCAAAAGCAGAATGGAATCGGCGGTCAGGAACGCTTCGCTGTTTGCAAGACGTCTGTTGGCGCTATCGTCGAGCGTCCTTTCAAACCACTGAGTGGAAGCGGTCATCGCAGGATTTTGCGGCAGAGATATCAAAAATCTCGACAGAGCGCAAATTCTTTCGCTGAGCATCGGATTGCGCTTATATGCCATTGCCGAGCTGCCCACCTGTTTTTTGCCGAAAGGCTCCTCCACCTCTTTTTTGCTCTGCAAAATTCTGAGGTCGTTGGCAAACTTTGACGCACTCTGGGCAATGCCCGAAAGAGCGGATAAAATTTCAAAATCGTATTTACGGGTATAGGTCTGTCCGGATACGGAAAACCATTTGTTAAAGCCCATTTCGCTTACAACGAGCTCGTTGAGTTTTTTGACCTTTTCGTGGTCGCCCTCGAACAGCTCCAAAAAGCTCGCTTGCGTTCCCGTCGTACCCTTAATGCCTCTCAGTTTGAACGTGTCGATAATCCTCGATACGTTTTCGAGATCCATCATAAAGTCCTGAACGTAAAGAGTCGCCCTCTTTCCCACGGTAGTGAGCTGAGCGGGCTGAAGATGAGTAAACCCGAGCGTGGGCAAATCCTTATATTTGAGCGCAAAATCGCAAAGATTTTTTATGACGACAACAAGCCTCTGCTTTAAAACTTTAAGCGCCCTGAACATCTGAATGAGCTCGCTGTTGTCGGTGACAAAACAGCTGGTGGCGCCGAGATGTATAATCGGCTTTGCCTTGGGGCATTGAAGTCCCAAAGCGTAGATATGGCTCATGACGTCGTGGTGAACTTCCTTTTCACGGGCGAGCGCCTCGTCGTAGTTGATATCGTCGAGGTGTTTTTCAAGTTCGGATATCTGCTCGTCGGTTATGTCGAGTCCCAACGCCTTTTCCGATTTTGCGAGCGCGAGCCAAAGTCTTCTCCAAAGTCCGAAACGGGTGTCGTCGCTGAAAATCTGTTGCATTTCGACCGAAGAATAGCGTGTCGCGAGCGGATTTTCGTAAAACGGTTTCATATTATCTCCTTACAAAATAAAATACGCCACAAGGTGTCCTCGATTGGCGTATTGCTGATTGTCTTTGTAACGTTTTTCACTCATTGATTATACCTTTTATCCCGTATAATGTCAAACGATTTACAATCCTAAAAAAGCCTTGGCGTTTAAATAGAGAATTTTTTCGTTGTCGCCGTCGGAGAGTTTTAAGTTGTAAAAGGATTGCAATTCGGAATCGTGTTCCCACATGGGGTAGTCGCTGCCGAACATAAATTTTTCGACGCCCATGGTATTGATTATGTTTTTCGCCTTTTCCGGAGCGAGTTTGAAAAGCGTGCTCGAGGTGTCGAAAAACATATTTTCAAGACCTTTATATACGCCCACCTCGTCCCATCTGCTGTATCCGCCGAAGTGTGCGCCGATAGATATCAGTTTGGGGTGGCGCCTTGCCACTCTCGCCATTCTGAGCGGTGTGGAATAGTCATACCTTGCGTCGCCCGTGTGAAAGAGAATGGGCATTTTGCCCTCGACCGCTCTGTAAATTTTTTCTGCTCTATCCTCGTCAATGAAAAACTTTTGGAAATCGGGGTGAAGTTTGATACCGTGCAAGCCTAAAGACAGCACTCTTTCCACCTCTTTTTCTATTTCCTCTTCTTCCATATCCGGATGCAGAGTGGCGAAACCTATAAACTCGGGGTGCTTTTCGCACTCGCCGTGGATAAAGTCGTTTATCGACTCCACCTGAGACGGCTTGGTTGCCGTCGAGTGCACGACGTATCTTTCAACACCTATTTTACCGCCGCTCGCCAAAAGTCCTTCGCTTGTTCCGTTGCCTCCCGCCATAGGAATATCGTAAAAAGAACCTATCGAATCGACTGCCTTTTGCGCTATTTTCTGCGGATATATATGTGCGTGCGTGTCAATAATTTTATCCATAATCTATCCTTTAACTATCCTTTAGGCATTTTATTCCTTTCGACAAAATTAGTCAATCGTTTAAAAATATTTTTTCCGGCTTTTTAAAACCTGTCTGAGGCGCCGTAAAGCCGAAACGGCCAAACAAATTTTTGCGTTTGCTCGCCGTATATTTTCCGCCGTATGACAAAAGATAAAGCTAAGGACAATATGAAAGTAGAAATCGAAAAGGACCTGAACACTTTAAAACGGCTTTTGTGCGACAGCGACGACGTCACCTTTAAGACGTTTGAAACCTCTATGGGTAAATCGGCGGGAGCTTATATCGACGGTTTCGTCGATAAGCAGTCGCTGTATTTCGCCGTATTAAAGTGCCTTTACGACGCCCCTCTTTCCGTTCCCGTATATGAAAAACTTTGTCGGCTGCCCATACCCGAAAGCGTGGATATGTTTGAGGATTTAAACGAGGTGCTGTCTAAAGTTTTGAGCGGTAACATTGTCCTTTTGATAGACGGAGCAGAGGGTTATTTTTGTATGTCTTTGAAAAAGACTTCCATGCGAGCCATTTCCGAGCCTCCTACGGAGAGCGTCATAAGAGGGCCGAGAGAAGGGTTTATCGAAGACTATAAAACAAATATAACCCTTCTTCGTCGCAGAATTAAAAACGGCAATCTCATAGTAAGTGAAACGGCGGTCGGCAAGCAGACGAATACTTCCGTTGCCGTTTGCTATATAAAAGGAATAGCGGACGAAAAGGTCGTCGAGGAAGTGAAAAAGAGAATTTCAAAAATAAAAATCGACGGCGTTCCCGACAGCTATTATATCGAGCAATACCTTTCCGAGCAAAAGTATTCGCTTTTCAACCAGGTGGGAATATCGGAAAAACCGGACGTTATTTCCGCAAAACTTTTAGAAGGCAGAGTGGCGGTCATCGTGGACGGCTCGCCGTCCGTGCTCACCGTGCCGTTTTTGCTGTTTGAATCGGTGCAGGATTCATACGACTATTACAGCAACGATTGGCGTGCGTCGCTTATAAGAATATTCAGGATAATAGGAATGGTACTCACCATTTTCCTGCCTGCCGTATACGTTGCCATGGAAACCTATCACTCTCATTTGCTGCCGTTGAAATTTTTGATATCCCTTCTCGGCGCAACGAGCGGAATACCCTTTCCGCCGCAGATTGAAATGCTTTTGGTGCTTTTGCTTTTCGAGATACTCAATCAGGCGTCTATACGTATGCCGAGGTTTTTGGGCATATCCCTTTCTATCGTGGGAGCGATAGTCCTCGGCGAGACTGCGGTAAAGGCAGGGCTTATCTCCTCGCCTGCCGTTTTGATAATCGCTCTGTCGAGCATAGGAATATTCTGCGTGCCTTTGCAGCTCAATTCCGTTTCCACCTTGAGAGTGCTTTTCGTGTGCGTAGCGTCGGTAACGGGATTATACGGCGTTATAATCGGTGCGATAATAACGGTGGGATATCTCGTTTCGATAAACTGTTACGGCACGCCGTTTACTGCGCCGTTTGCGCCCGTCGTAACACCTGACCTTGGCGACGGATTTTTGAAAGCGGAAAACTTCAATCAGACGACACGCCCGTTTTCCATACCGAATACGAACAGGAGAAGAAAATGACTTCATACGGAATACCTCATACGCAAAACGAAATATTGCCCTCGCAGAACGCCGTGATGATTTTTTTGACGTCCTTTTTTTTGAAGCTGTCGTCTCTTCCCGCCCTCATTGCAAAAGAGCTTGACACTTCGGCATTCATAGTCATTGTTTTCTTTTGTCTTTTTGAGCTTGTCCTCTCGGCCGTCGTCTATTTTTTACAGCTTGACGGCGCAAAAGACGCCATAGACAAATCAAGGCTCAAATATCCGCTTTACGCACTGATGTGCCTTTATTTTTGCGCCAAACTGTTTTTTTCGCTGGGATTTATCGTAAACTTCGTTACAAACTTCCTGTTTGAATCGATACCCGTTTACGTTGTGATTTTGACCTTTTTGCTTCCCGTGATATATCTCGGATATAAGGGAATAAAGACGATAGGAAGAACGGCTCAGTTTTTCTTTGCCGTAACGGTTATCTGCCTGTTTTTACTTTTGGCGTTTTTAAAGATAAACCTTGACATGGGCAGACTTTTACCGATATTTTCCAAACCGCCCCAAACGGTGTTTGAATCGATGTTCGGCTACGGGCTGTGGCTAGGCGACTCTCTGCCGCTCGTGTTGTGCAAAATAAAACGTCCCAAAAAGTTTTTGATGCCCATCTCCTGCGCCGCCTCTTACGGTCTCATTGTCGTAGTGTCGATGATTTCGGTGGCCGCATTCGGCTCGGCGCTGTATATAAACCACAATCTGTTCGTAAACCTTGCCGTGTTCAATCAGCTATCAAGCGTGCTCGGCAGACTTCAGTATCTGAGCATAATCCCGTGGATGGTCGCCTCAATCGTCTCGAGCAGTATTTTGTTTTGGTCGGCGTCAACCTGCGCTCAGACTTTCGTCAAAAACGAGATTGTATCAAAAGCGGCAGTTGCGCTCATTATCGTTATCGCTTTTTTAGCCATAGGTCACAGCGACGTGCTCATCGACAATTCCGTGGGATATTTAGGATACGTTATGACGGGCGCCATTGTTGTGATTGCGCTGAGCGTGCTCATAATAAACGCCGTAAGGAGGAAGAAAGATGCGAAAACTGTATAAGGCAAAATGGCTTATCCTTTTGATATTCATCTGCCTTTTCACCTTTTTGGGCAGAGTGATAGACAGCTTTTCCGTATCTCAGCTTACGGTTGCGGTGATAATAGGAATAGACCGTAACGAAAGCGGATATTCCGTCACGGCGCAGACGGTTTCGGCAAGTTCGCAAAGCTCGGGACAAAGCAACGTAACCTACGTCACCGTGACGTCGGAGGGCAAGACGGTATCCGACGCAATATCTGAGCTAAGCAAGAAAACCGGCGGCTTTTTGTCGCTCGCCCATTGCAACGTCGTCGTGATGAGCGAAAACGCCCTGCTTAAAAATCCCGACGCCGTGCTTTTAAGCCTTGTCAATTCGCATATGCTTCCGCTTAACGCCGTGATAATTTCAACCTTGGACTCGCCTTCCGAAACAATCAAGGCAAAAATCCCTACGGGAAGCTCCGCCTCGCTCTATCTTCAGGGACTTACGCTGACAGAGGAAAAAAATTCGATAACCAAAAACAAGATAAACGAATTTCTGACCGACTATACTTCAAAATCCGCATCGTCGCTTTTTGCGCTCTCAACAAAGGAAGAAGTTTCAGACGAGGATATTATATCGCAGTCGCCTGCCGAGGGCACATCCACTTTGAATCTCGACTCAAACCTCGCCGTAACGGCGGACGGTAAATCCCTCGTTTTGGACGGCGGAGCGTCGAAAGGCGCTATCCTCATCAGGTCTAAACTTAAATACGTGCCCTTCACCCTCGAGTTTAAAGGGTTGCCGCTCACCTATGAAATTTTAAAATCGGAATGCGATTTAAAATGCGAAAACAAAAAAGCCTCTGCCAAACTTAAGGTGTCGGCGGCGATAAAGGAAGTTCATTCGGAAAAATTCAGCGAGTATCTGCTCGACTCCGATTTTAAAATCGCTCTTAAGGCAGAAATAGAAAAGCAACTCAAAGAATATATGCAAAACGCTTTTGAAATTTCAAAGGAAAACGACGTCGACTTTTTAATGATAAAAAACAAAGCGTATCAAAAAGAGGGTTTAAACTTTGTCGATAAAAACTTTTTGAGCTCTATAAGTTTTTCGCCGTCGGTGGAATTAAAACTCGAAATGAGCTAAAGCGGTCAAACGCTGTCTTTAACCGCTTTTAGTTTGCCGTCTCACTTTTGCCCGGTTTTGTTTTATTATGCCGAAAGCTGTGCCCCTTGCTCTTTTTTGTCTTTAATCACGCAGTCAAGGGCGAAGCCTTTCGCCCTTTCGACAATAGCTTTATCCTTTTGCCTGCCTCACCGAGCCGCTCAAAGCGTTTTACCGCCTGCGGTTTGACAAAAACATTATGTATAAAAGCATGGACGGCAAGGCAAGCGACTTTCTCTCGAGCGTGGGCACGCTCTTAGTTTCGAGATTATCCCCTGCGCCGTTTTCGGGGGCTTGGCTGTCTGCGCTTTTTGGTACTTGGCTATTGCCTTCCTCTGAAACGTCGGCTGTTTGTTCCGCCTCGTCCATTTGAGCGTAATCCGACCTGAACCCGCCGAGATTTGCCTTTTCTATTTCCGAATTTAACGCCCTGACCTTTTGCTTGATTTTTTCATACTCTAACGCCATTTTTTCCATAGTAGCTTCATCGGGTAATAAAAAATCCATATTTAGCCTCCGTTTATAATATTCGCATAAGGCTTTTTTCGTGAAAAAAATAAAAAATAGTTAAATGCGGTATAAATTGACTATATCGAACCGTTGTTGTATAATTTTTG
>ERZ779888.3573-NODE-3573-length-11289-cov-6.475877_pt1 | contig 11289 bp, 8 predicted proteins | sample MGYA00511245_ERZ779888 | MGnify/ENA primary metagenome ERZ779888 (study PRJEB29588, sample SAMEA2155255) | human gut metagenome | biome: human gut; feature: human-associated habitat; material: faeces | place: Denmark | collected 2008/2010 ... | reverse complement strand
ATGTGTCTGCCGTCCTTCATTGCGTCCGTCCCTCGCTTTCCGTCATCAGGAATTGTCCGAACTCGGTAAAGGCGTACCAGTTCGTGCGGTCAAAACGGCTCTCGTTGAACTGTCCCTTGGTGAGCACCCGCCCCTTGACCAGCCGTTTCAGGGCGTAGCGGATCTCATCATAGGACAGAAACGGGAAAAAGCCGGTCATCATCTGCACCGAACAGCGCATCCAGACCTTGCCCTCGTGGAGCTGCGGCGACTCGGTGCTTTTCTGCTCGATACAATCCCAAAGGAAGCAGGCCAGCACCGCCGCATTGACTCCGTATTTTTTCGCTATGTCCGAATCGAAGAAATGAACCATAATTTTTGCCTCCTTTTTGTTTTTCGGGATATGTAAAAGGGGCAGCGAATTTCGCTGCCCCAAGGCTTACTTCTTCTTGGCTCTGATCTTCAGGAAGATCAAAGCGCCGACGATAAATACGACCAGTCCGATCGCCAGAATGGTTTTCAGCTCCATTACTCCGCGTCCTCCTTTCTGCGTTTTCTGAATCCGACTATGCCCAGCACAGCAGCACCCGCAGTGGAAGCACCGAGCAGGGCAAACCACAGGGCGGGATTGCTGTCGTCCCCGGTTTTCGGTGTGTCACGAAGCTCATTGTGCATCTCCACCTTCGTCACCGCACCTTCAAACACGGATGCCGTCTTGTCGGCGGGCAGCACATAGGCGGAAGATGCGCCGTCCGACACCTCGGACACCACATACTCCCCGATACGGAGATCATCAATGATGATCTCGCCGTTTTTATCCGTCGTGAATACTCCGGCATATCCGTTCGGACCGGTGACACGGAACGAGAATCCCTCGACCTTGCCGTCCGAGGAAGTCTTGATGATTTTTAGAGAGCCGACCTGCGGCGCATTGACAAAGCCTTTTCCGGCTTCATTCTCCACGGTCACGGTCTTGCCGTCCTCGGTGATCTCGAAATAGTAAGTGTTGCCGTCCAAATAGAATCCTTCCGGTGCTTTTGTTTCTTTGACAAAATAGCCGCCGTAGAGGAGGTCTGCCATCTCGTACACGCCTCCGGCAAGCTCGGTCATTGTGCCGAGCAGCTCATCGGCTGCGTCAAACACCTTGTCTCCGTTGCTATCCGCATAAACCTCGAACACAGCGCCGGACAGGTGGTTATCGGGGTAGTCTTTATCTACCTTTGTGAGCTGCACATTGCCGCGAATACGGGTGTTTTCGATTTCCACCTCAATTACCGCGCCGTCCTTGTCGATGACCGCGTTGTAAACGGTATCCGAGAGAACAAAGCCTGTCGGCGCTTCGATTTCACGGACGGTATAACTGCCGTAAGGCACACCGGTAAAGGAAAAACCGCCGTCCTCCGCAGAGGTGGCGGTCAAAAGAGCAGTTTCGGCGGTAAACTCGGTTTCATCGCTCTTAAACAGACCGACGACCGCGCCGCCCAGCGCCTTGCCGCCCTCGTCCTTTTTCAGCCCGTGGATCTCGCCGCGAATCAGCTCGTTCTCGATGGCCTTGCCGTCATTGACCTTGATCTCCACCAGCGCCGTGTCCTGTCCGGCATAGTCAAATGCAACGGCATACTTCGCATCAGAGATGAGATAGTGGCTGTCGGCGGCGATTTCCTTGACATACAGCTTTGCGCCTACGGGAATATCCGTTACAAAGCTCGCCCTGCCGTTTTCATCGCAGCCTGCGATCTCCAGCAGTCCGTCAGCCGGAATCACCGTGCCGTCTGCGGCGGCAATGTCCTCGGCGGCATAAAGCCCGAAGGATACGGCGGTAATTTCGCCGTTTGCGCCGATGCCGAACAGCTCGTCGGTTTCAAGCGTTTTGGATAGCTCCACCTTGACCTTCGGGCGCTCGTTATAGAAGCTCGCTGCCGTTTCGGTAATGCTCACTTCCTGCCCCGCATAGGTCAGCTCGGCGGTGTGGACTTCTCCGTTTACGACCATGCCGTAGGGCGCTGTGATCTCACGGATTTCATATTTTCCGAGATAGAGTTCCTTCGTTGCGGCGATCCCGTCTGCGCCGGTGGTAACGGTGTCTACGACCTCGCCCTTGGCATAACGCAGCGTGCCGTCCGGCGTGATAATATCCTCGGCGGCTGTGATCTCATAGACTGCTCCCGCAATCCCTTTAACCTCGTAAACAGGCTGATACACGCCGCTGCTTTCGGTGACGGTGGAGAACACTTCGCCGGTTTTCGTGATATTGATCATGCCCTTCTGCGCCATGTTCGGGCGCTCGACTACAACAACGGTAACGGCGCTTTCCTCGCTGGAATTGTCCTCCGTCACATCAAAATATACCGGCTCGCTGTTCAGCACATAGCCATAGGGCGCGCCGATCTCGACCAGCGAATAGCCTTTTCCGTAGGGCAGTTTTTCGGGCGTCACGAGATAGCCGTCTGCATTGGTGTAAAATACATCAATGGCGGTGGGCGTCGGGTAGGTGTAGGTCATTTCCACATTACTGCCGTCCGGGTTGTAGATTTCAAAAGCGGCTCCGGCATACGGAATGACCTTGCCCGTTTCCGCGTCGGTCTTGATGACCTTGATATAGCTCTCGAAGTTGGCGTTGTTGATGAGATAGCGGTAGGTCGCGCCGTTCTGCGAGATATACACATCAAAGTTCGGCATCAGCTCTCGACCGTCCCAGCCTGACACCTGATGCACCGTATAAATGCCATAGGGCAAATTCTTGGTCTGGGCAAAGCCGTTCTCATCGCAGATGAGATAGTCGCGTTCGGTTTCTTTCGCTTCGTCATAGCTGCCTGCGGATTTAAGATAAACCGCAAACTCCGCGCCGACCTCCGGCGTTTCGATCTGTGTGCTGCCATCGTCCGTGTGCTTGATAATGGCAATATTGCCCTTAACGATGATCTCTGTTGCATCCACGGCGGTGCTGTTCAGCTCGATGGTATAAAGCTGCGGCTCCGCGCCCACATGGTAGCTTGTGCCGTCCAGCAGATAGCCCTCGGAGGGGTTGATTTCGCGGATGCTCCAGTCATCGTCGCAAACATAGTAGGCGGTGGTAAACTGGCCGTTTGCGTCCGTGGTATAGCTGTCGATGAGGGTGTCGCCCTTATACAGCCCGTAGGTCGCGCCTGCAAGCGTGGCGTCGCCCTGCGGCAAGCCGGTTTCGCTGTCGGATTTGGTAAGTGTGACATTGAACTTTTTGAGGATGTTCGTAAAGCTCTTATTCGTCACGGTGTTCCATTCAACAGCCGCCGTCTGCTTTTCGGGAACGACATAGCGGATAGCGGTGTCCACTTCCTCCAGCGTGTAACCCGTGCCGATGAGAACATCGCTGAAATACGCCTTGCCCGAACTGTCGGTAACGGCGTATTCATCGACCGCAAGCCCTGAAAGAGAAATGCCGTAGAGGTGGAAGGAAACGCCCTCGTTCAGCCCATCCTCGCTGGTTTTGGTAACGGCAAGGTCGCCGCGTTTAAGGGTGTTGTTGAAGTTTACGTTGGCAGTCTGCCCGCTGACGATGGTAACGCGGCGGGTTTCCTGCGGCTCGTATTTGTCGATGGCCTGCTCGGTAACGGTGTAGACGCCGGGGTTGAGGTCGGAAATCTCGATCACGCCGTTTGCGTCGGTCGTTCTTGTGGTGTTGACGCCCTCGCCGGAAATTGTGAAGCTGATACCGCCCACCTTGCCGTCCTCGGAGGTTTTGATGAGCTTCATACTGCCGGTCATGACCTCAAGGCTCATATATCCCGTCACGGGATCGTCTACGGTCGCGCCGTAGGTGGCGAAGTCCTGCGTACCACCACCGGATACGCCGTCCGTCCAAACCACAACGCCGCTGCGCTGGGCTGTTACTTTTTCCGCCTTAATGGTCACAGAGCCTTTGATGGCCTGGGCGGAAGTGATGGTGAGCTGGTTGCCGTCCACGGAGAAATTCAGCCCGGTGGTGCTGCTGGAGAAGGTGTAGTCACTCAGCACACCGTTGGTATCCGTGAGAGTGAGGGAATACTGCTGGCCGTCCCATTTCAGCTCATAGGCACCGGCGTCTGCGGTGCTGCTGAAAAAGCTGGGGAGCATAGTGTGGCGCTTGACCGCGCTCTCAATGGCGGAATAATGGCTGAAAATCTCGCTGTACAGCGGATGGTCGGCGCTGATATATTCCGTCACGTTGTTTTTGCCCTGGGCATTGGCGTCCACATGGTTAAACTGGCTGTCGCGCTCACCCACGACAGTTTCCCAAACAAGAAGCTGGGTAGCGATATATCCCGCGATCTTGCTGGCGTCCTCCGGGTTCCCACTCATCCATGAGGTGCTGGCGTTGCCCTGCCAGCCATAGGTCATAATCCGCCCGATATATTCCTTGATGGTGTCCGGTGGAATAGTGGGGTTCAGATCGGACGGGTAATCATCCCAGAAATCCTCGCCCCGGCCAGTAAACTGGTCGCCGGAATGAACGCCGACGCCGGGTTCGATACAGTAGATGACTTTCCCGTTAAAGGAATCCTGCGTGTGGATGGTAAAACCGTTATTTTCGCCGGTAGACCATCCGCCCAGGAAATTCATAGCAGAATGTCCCCAGCCTGCCTTGTTGGGGTCGCTGGCACGGGGGAACTCTACCATATACGTCGTCATGGTTTCCCCTGCGGCAAACGCTGTGGTTCCCGTCCCTGCGAATATGCCCAGGCACATGAGCATGGCCATGAACAGGGACAGGGGCTTTCTCAATGCTTTCATCGTGTTACCTCCTTGAAATGGCCGCAAAAAAAGCACATCGCTCTGGATGTGCTGCTTGCGGCTGGATTCTGTTTACGTTCTAAAAAAGAGAGGCGCGCCAATCGTTCTCCACCTTATCCGTTCTGTCTGCCAAACCTGTGGATTCTTGAAAGAACCAGCCTCCCCAAATATCTTCTTTTTTAGGCTGTTTAGGTGGTATGAGGGGGTGAGGTGTGGAGAGGGGGAACAGCGAAAACGCCGGTTCCCTGCAAATGGGCGCACTGCTCCCTTGGCAGTAAGGTTATCTCTCTAAACTGCGTTGGCGCTTGCGGTAGAGTTCCAGCGCCTTAACAATGGTGTCCTCGATCTTCTGCGTGGGCGTCCCCGGCGCAAAAAACCGGCTGATTTTTTCCTTTGGGATTTTGAACTGTTCTTTTTGATTGGGCTTTTCCTCCTTCATAATGGAAACAAGGGCGTCTTTGGCCAGCCTTTCATCGCCGGTCTTGGCTTCGGACATCTGGCGCATTTTGATGGCCTGGGCGTGGGACGGGGTGCAGTCCATCTCGTCCATGATAGCGAACAAGTCGGCCTGTTCTTCTTTTCGCAGGTAGGACAGCTCCACCGCTGGGCGCATGGCAATCTGGAGAGTTTCCTGGTCTTTGAGAACCGAGTTATCTACCAGTTCCAGAATTTCCGGGATAAGGTGGGTAAGGCGGATATATCGACGAATTTGGTCTTTACTTTCGCCTACTTGTTCCGCCAACACATCTCTGGATTTCATACCTTTTAACTTGTGCGCCACTGGCTCACAAGTTAAATCCGTCCGCTGTCCCTGCCTTTTCATAGCGTCCAATTTCATTTTGTAGGCAAATGCCTTCTCCGAGGGCAGGATCTGCTCCCGCTGCAGGTTGGAGTCCACCATGATAATCGTGGCTTCATCATCGGTGAGCTGCCGCACAATACAGGGGATTTCCGCAAGCCCCGCTAAATCCGCCGCCTTTTTCCTGCGGTGTCCGGCCACCATTTCATAGCCGCCCGACCGTTTGGGGCGCACCAGGGCAGGGACTAATACGCCGTACTGCTTCACGCTTTCCGTCATTTCCTGCATGGCTGCGTCCATGCGAACCTTAAACGGGTGATTCGGGAAGTCGCTGATTTCCGAGGGCGAAAGATTGACAACTTTTTCAAGCCGTGCCTCGGCCCGTTCTTCCTCCGTGGAAAACAAATCATCGACTGAGGGAAGATTGAAGTTTAGCCCGCTGCTTTTCGCCATCCGCCAGCACCTCCTTTGAAAAATCCGCGTAAGCCTGGGCCACCTTGCTCCCCTTGTCGTAGGCGTAAATACTCTTGCCTGCGGCGCTGATCTCTGCGGCTTTGATGGCTACGGGAATCTCGGAACGATAAATTTTCAACACGCTCCCGTAACTCTGCCGCAGGGTATCCGCTGTCTGTTTGGCAAGGTTTGTGCGCCCGTCCACCAGCGTGAGCAGCACCCCGTCCACTTTCAGAGCTGGGTTGATCTGCCGCTTCACTTTACCTATGGTTTTCATAAGCTGGGTCATGCCCTTGGCGGGGAGATAGTGGGCCTGCACCGGGATAATCACGCTGTCCGCCGCAGCCAGGGCGTTGATCGTAATCATACCCAGGGACGGCATACAGTCAATGAGAACTACGTCATAGTGCTTCTTGGCTTCATTGATATAGGTTCTCAGCGTAAACTCCCGGCTCATGGCGTTGACCAGGCTCATTTCCAGTGCGGACAGCTCAATGTTGGCGGGCATAAGGTCTACGCCCTCGCTGTGGTGCAAAATGCCCTCATCCGTGGTGAATGGCTCATCCCGGATCACCTTTTCCATGACGGTGGCCAGGGTGGTGGGCAGGCTGTCCTGGTCTTGCCAGCCCAGGCAGGTGGTGAGGTCGCCCTGGGGGTCTGCGTCAATGAGCAGCACCTTTTTCCCCAGACGGGCTAAACCAATGCCCAGGTTCACCGTCGTGGTGGTTTTGCCTGTGCCGCCTTTCTGGTTGGCCAGCGCGATCACGCGGCCATCCCTGGGGCGGCTTCTTTGTTCCGGCATTTTCATGTCCTCCTTCTTCATAGATTTAGCCGCCCGTTGGCAAGACGGACGGCTATGTATGGGGGAACTCCGAAAGATGGGCATGAAAAAAGCCGCTTACTCTTGCTGAAAAGAATAAGCGGCTCATTAAGCTGCGATATGTAATTTTACATCTTCTTCACCGGGGCGCACATGGCTTTGAGCAGAAGTTCATCCAGGCAGCCGGTGTCCCGATTTTCACGGAGCATAGTATTGCGCAGGTGATTAAGGCTCTGAATCACAATACTGTTCTCGGCTGGGGTGAGGTATATCTTGAATTTCCGTTTTTTCATAGGGCGTTCCTCCTTTACGCTTTCATTATATGTAGAAAGAACGCTACACCGCAAATGTGCGAGTTCGTCCACTTGAAACGTAACAGCGGCAACTCAGAAGGACAAGATAAACTGGATTCGGTTTGGTCAAATCCTGACAAATCAGGACATCCCCTTCAAAAGAAAAACCGTTCACAAAGGCCGTCATGGAATCGAAAAAATGAAGGGGAAAATGCCCTCTAAAACACCCCGATTTCGGCTCGCAGTTGCCCCATTTTTTAATCATAACGGGGTCAAAAAGGGCCTGTTGCCCCATTATTAATCAAGAAAAACCGGGTCAGGCGAGGTCAAATCCTTCCAAAATCGGACAAAGGACAACAGACTTTTTGGAAAGGAAAAAGCCCGGAAAACCGCATGGTTCCGGGCTTTTTGAGCATTTTTGAATTGGTTTGTCGGGCCTGTTATCTCTTGGAGAACTGCGGCGCGCGACGGGCAGCCTTGAGGCCGTATTTCAATCGTCTGAGCGATGATTTTCCTTGATATTCCGGGCTTTTTTGAGCCTCGGCCCCTCGGTTGTCCTATTCCTTAACCAAAAAACAGGCCACTTTTACGAGGGGACAGCTTGATGAAATGCAGAATTTACTACATCGAATAGCTGTTCTGGTTTATTATACTTTACTCTTGCATAGATGTCCATAGTTGTCTTGCTGTTCTCATGTCCGGCAAGGTACTGGACCGTCTTGGGGTCAACACCTGCATACAGAAGATTGGTGATGTAGGTATGCCGCAGCAGGTGCGGTGTCACATCGAAGTCCAGGCTATACACAATGTTGGGATTGTTTTTCTGATGTCCTCCCAGACTCGGCTGAACAGTGTACTTGATGCTCTGTCCGTTCACATACTTATAATAGGTACGCTCCTTGGTAGACCGAACAACGATGTACTGCCAGACACGTTTGAACTGCGAATATGACAAGGGCTGTCCCTCACTATCGGCAATCACATATTCCGATTTGGAGGCAGCCTTGGCTTCCCGCAGACAATTCACAAGGCATTTGGGAATGGGAATATCCCTTCTTGCTGCTTTCGTCTTAAGCGTTGTAGAGATAACCGGTCTGTTATGCTCTGATCGCCATGCGCGCCGCACAGAGATATATGGAGTGGGTGCATCGAGGAACACACAATCCCATTGCAAGGCGAGAGCTTCTTCTCGGCGCAGACCGGCATATAAGCCGATCATGGTAAACAGATACGGCGGAAGTCCTTTGACGGTTTCCAGCAGCACTTCCACCTGCTGGTCTGTCAGCGAATCTTTCTTTTGGGTCGGTTTCCCTCCTTTTGCCGAAATCCCCTCACACGGATTGTATTCCAGCAACTGGCTCCGCTCTGCCGAGTAAAAAATGCACTTGAGGAGCATATTCACCGTATTGTGCAGGCTCTCGGACTTATTGGACAATGGGATCAGCGCCAGACGAATATCATCCGCTGTTACTTCCTCCATATACATATCTCCCAAAGGCTTGATAATGTAGTTCTTCATATTGGAGGCGTAGCCCTTCAGTGTAGCCGGCGACACTTTTGCGGATTGCATCAACAGCCACTTCTCACAATACTCGGCCACAGTAGGATGCTCCCGGTGGAAGATGATCTCCGCTACCTGGCGTCTCGCCTCCTGCTCTTTATCGTACAGTTCCTCGCAGGTAGTCCCATACAAGCTCACCTGCTTGCCGTCTGCGTCCAGAATCCGGGTTCTGTAATACAGGACACCCTTTCGTGTGACGGTTCCATATTGAGGTATGTTTTTTTTCTTCTTTGCCATAATTAATTTCCTTTCTCGCGTGGTGATGTATCTACACCTCCTTTTTATCAGAGATTTCAAATTGAATCAAAGATACGGCCAAGGAAAAACTAAGAGCGAGACATCCTTGTCTCGCTCTTACTTCATTTTCTGAATTGTTCGGAACTTACACAGCGTCCCATAAGTCAAAGGCACAGCCCATTGCTTTGACAAGATCATCCGGCCTGTTGTATTTGACCTTTGCGTAAATGTCCATCGTGATTTTGCTGCTTTCATGGCCCGCCAAATATTGTACCGTTTTGGGGTCCACCGAAGAATGAATCAGATTGGTGATGTAGGTGTGCCGCAGCTGATGCGGTGTCACTTCAAAATCCAGGCTATATACCACATGGCCGTTATTCCTGGCTTTTTCTCCAAGTTTCGGGTAAAGCATATATTTTACATACTTTCCGTCCACAAGTTTTCTGGCCATTCTCGGCTTTGCAGTCCGCGTCACAATATACTGCCACAGCCGCTTAAACTGTGTATAGGATAGCGGATCACCGTCCCGATTGGCAATCACATAATCCGAAGTGGATTTTTTCTTTGCATCTTTCAGACATTCAACCAGACAGACCGGGAGAGGAATGTTTCTTTGTGCCGCTTTGGTCTTTAGCTCGGTAAGAATGACCGGCCTGTTATGTTCTGTGTGCCATGCCCGCCGTACCGTTAAGTACGGAGCCTCTGCATCCAGATACACAGAATCCCATTGCAGCGCCAGGATTTCTTCCCGGCGCAGACCGGCATATAAACCGATCATCACAAATACATAGGGCGGCAAATCCCGGATCGTGTCCAAAAGCCGCTCAACCTGTTCATCCGTCAATGCCTGTCTTTCTTCCTGGGGAACTCCTCCCTTTGCATCCAGGTATATGGTCGGGTCCTCGTCAATCACATGGCTCTCCTTGGCCGCCCGGAAAATGGACTTGCAGAGAATCACCACAGACTTATAAACCGAAGCCGACTTCTTGGAAACAGGTACGAGGGCAAGTTGGATGTCATCCAGGGATACATCAGCCATTCTCTTGTCTCCCAGCCCTCCAATAATGTGCCGCCGCACCTTAGAGGTATAATCTGTCAAGGTGGTGGCCCGAACATGGACGGACTGCATCAGCAGCCACTTCTCACAGTACTCAGCAACCGTAGGCGATCTTCGACGAAACGTAGTACTGTCAATCTGCTCTAACGCCTCCAGTTCCTTGTCATAAAGCTTTTCGGGCGTCTTTGCATAAAGCGCCACTCTGTTTCCATCCGAATCTTCGACTCTGGTTCTATAATATTCAATGCCGTTAAGCACGACCGTACCATATTGAGGAATTGCCCTTTTTCTTTTTGCCAATTCCGTCACCTCCTAAGAATAATGTCCAGCGCTGTACCTTTGTTTTATCAGACATATTAGGTTCCAGCAAGGATACGGAACAGCTCAAGCTCGGACACTTCGCAGCTTGCGGTATGTAGCGCTTTTTTCCACTGGCTTTGCACGATGGGTGCATTTTGCGATATACTCCTGAAGGCCAGCATCTGTAAAGTACACGCAACCATTTTGCACATACTGAACATAGGAAATTAGCCCACTGTTTCGAGCTGCATCCAAAGTGGCAATGCTAATCCCCAGTAATTTGGCAGCCTCTTTCCGCGAAATCAATTTTTCCATAGGTGGTCCCCCTTTCTGTCAAAGATGTGGTTGTTGCTTTCAAAATCACATGAATGCGCTGGCAACCGAAGCTGCCAGCGCATGGTATCTGACTTTGAAAAATTTACTCGCCACATTTGCCACGCACCCCTGGCGATGGGGACATTCCGGTCTCCGCTGGCGCGGCTGTCATAACTCCACAGCGTCGTTTTACTCGTGCGCCGCAGAGTTCCCCCCAAGTCTTTAGGAGGCCGTGAGGAAGTATCTTTAACCCCTATGCAGTCATCGCGCCCTGAAATGCCACTTTCGGGTATCAGGCTGACGTGGATCGCTCGGAACAGTCCTATTCATCACCTCCTGGGGCTGTCCATCTTCGCGGCGTGCCTGATTCGCTCGTACATAGGTTATGTACCGGAAATGCCGTCTATGAAATTGTCAAGCTCCACATTGGGAGAATGTTCTTCCCTCAATGGGTAGGCACTGATACGCTTCATTTGTTAAGTGTTATTCAAAAATTTTTTTATTTTTTTAAATCTTTGTGCAACAGCACTTCTGGAACAATGCCAAAGACGTGCTACATCAATTTGACGATAACCATCCACAAAAAGTAATGTCAATAGCTCCAAATCTTTCTTCGACAGCTTCTTCAATCTCAACAGTAGTTGTTCGTTTTCCACCGAAGCCAACCATCCATATCGCGTTTGATCAATCTTATCAACATCCCATTGATAAGATAACGATGCAAAC
>ERZ779888.3568-NODE-3568-length-11312-cov-1.961979_pt1 | contig 11312 bp, 11 predicted proteins | sample MGYA00511245_ERZ779888 | MGnify/ENA primary metagenome ERZ779888 (study PRJEB29588, sample SAMEA2155255) | human gut metagenome | biome: human gut; feature: human-associated habitat; material: faeces | place: Denmark | collected 2008/2010 ... | reverse complement strand
CTTTGGCCCCCTCTGCGAGTCGGCTCCCGCCCGCAGGCAGAGGAAAAAAAGAAGAAACTGGTATAGATTGAACCTATAGCAATGCGCATAAAACCCATATTTTACAATGATATATGAGCGGAATTAACGCTACCACGATCACATAAAACAAGAATCATAAATTAATAACCAGATATCGGAATATTCGCTCTCACAGGGATGGTTTACAAAATGCGTTATCGGTCTCAGCACCCCTATAGCATCAAGGAAAAGCAGATGAAGAGGGAAGTGTTGTCCGTTAAAGAGAAAATTGGTTATGGCATGGGAGACGCCGCCAGCCACATTATTTTCGATAACGTAATGTTATATATGATGTTCTTTTATACCGATATTTTTGGCATTCCTGCCGGATTTGTCGGAACCATGTTTTTGGTCGCTCGTGCACTGGATGCGATTTCCGATCCTTGCATGGGGTTGTTGGCCGATCGAACGCGCTCTCGCTGGGGTAAATTTCGTCCGTGGGTACTGTTTGGCGCACTGCCATTTGGGATCGTCTGTGTACTGGCCTATAGCACGCCAGATCTCAGTATGAACGGAAAAATGATTTATGCAGCAATTACTTACACCCTACTTACCTTACTTTATACCATCGTTAATATCCCTTACTGCGCATTGGGTGGTGTAATCACCAATGACCCGACTCAGCGTATCTCGCTGCAATCCTGGCGTTTTGTGCTGGCGACCGCGGGAGGCATGCTCTCTACTGTGCTGATGATGCCGCTGGTTAATTTAATTGGTGGTGATAATAAACCACTCGGTTTCCAGGGCGGTATCGCGGTCCTTTCCGTGGTGGCATTTATGATGCTGGCATTTTGTTTCTTCACCACTAAAGAACGCGTTGAAGCACCACCTACAACGACGTCTATGCGGGAAGATTTACGTGATATCTGGCAAAACGACCAGTGGCGTATTGTCGGTTTCCTGACCATTTTCAATATTCTGGCGGTATGCGTACGCGGCGGGGCGATGATGTATTACGTCACATGGATTTTGGGTACGCCGGAAGTGTTTGTCGCTTTTCTTACCACTTATTGCGTGGGTAACCTGATTGGTTCCGCACTGGCGAAACCGCTGACCGACTGGAAATGTAAAGTCACTATCTTCTGGTGGACGAACGCCCTGCTGGCAGTGATTAGCCTCGCGATGTTCTTTGTTCCTATGCAGGCCAGCATCACTATGTTTGTCTTCATCTTCGTGATTGGTGTGTTGCATCAACTGGTGACACCTATCCAGTGGGTAATGATGTCCGATACCGTCGACTACGGCGAGTGGTGCAATGGTAAACGCCTGACCGGGATCAGTTTTGCTGGCACGCTGTTTGTGCTCAAACTGGGGTTGGCCTTCGGCGGCGCTCTTATCGGCTGGATGCTGGCTTATGGCGGATATGATGCGGCAGAAAAAGCGCAGAACAGCGCCACGATTAGCATCATTATCGCGCTATTCACGATTGTTCCGGCGATCTGTTATTTGCTGAGCGCGATTATCGCTAAACGCTACTACTCACTCACGACGCACAATCTGAAAACCGTTATGGAACAGCTGGCTCAGGGCAAACGCCGTTGCCAGCAACAATTCACCTCTCAAAAAGTGCAGAACTAAGGAACGGCAATGAAAATTAGCGACGGAAACTGGTTGATTCAACCTGGCCTCAATTTGATTCACCCGCTTCAGGTGTTCGAGGTTGAAGAGCAGGGTAATGAAATGGTGGTCTATGCTGCCCCTCGTGATGTGCGTGAACGTACCTGGCAGCTTGATACGCCTTTATTTACGCTGCGCTTTTTCTCCCCACAGGAAGGTATTGTCGGTGTACGGATTGAGCATTTTCAGGGGGCGCTGAATAACGGTCCTCATTACCCGCTCAATATTTTGCAGGACGTGAAGGTCACAATCGAAAACACAGAACGTTACGCTGAGTTTAAAAGTGGCAACTTAAGTGCGCGTGTCAGCAAAGGTGAGTTCTGGTCACTGGATTTTCTGCGTAACGGCGAACGTATTACCGGTAGTCAGGTGAAAAATAATGGCTACGTGCAGGACACGAATAATCAACGAAATTATATGTTTGAGCGGCTGGATCTTGGCGTTGGCGAAACAGTTTACGGTCTGGGAGAGCGCTTTACTGCGCTGGTGCGCAATGGCCAGACGGTAGAGACCTGGAACCGGGACGGCGGCACAAGTACTGAACAGGCGTATAAAAATATTCCGTTCTATATGACTAACCGTGGTTATGGGGTACTGGTCAATCATCCTCAATGCGTCTCTTTTGAAGTGGGATCGGAGAAAGTCTCCAAAGTGCAGTTCAGCGTTGAGAGTGAATATCTCGAATACTTTGTTATCGACGGCCCGACGCCAAAAGCGGTACTTGATCGTTATACCCGTTTTACTGGTCGTCCGGCGCTGCCGCCCGCGTGGTCCTTCGGCCTGTGGCTAACCACTTCATTTACCACCAACTACGACGAAGCGACGGTAAACAGCTTTATCGATGGTATGGCGGAACGCAATCTGCCACTGCATGTTTTCCACTTTGACTGTTTCTGGATGAAAGCCTTCCAGTGGTGCGATTTTGAGTGGGACCCGCTGACTTTCCCGGACCCGGAAGGGATGATCCGCCGCCTGAAAGCGAAAGGGCTAAAAATCTGCGTCTGGATTAACCCCTATATCGGGCAAAAATCCCCTGTCTTTAAAGAGTTACAAGAGAAAGGCTATTTACTCAAACACCCGGACGGTTCGTTATGGCAGTGGGATAAATGGCAGCCAGGTCTGGCGATTTATGACTTTACCAATCCGGATACCTGCAAATGGTACGCCGACAAACTGAAAGGTCTGGTCGCGATGGGCGTTGATTGCTTTAAGACCGACTTTGGCGACTGTATTCCAACCGATGTTCAATGGTTTGACGGTTCCGATCCGCAGAAAATGCATAACCATTATGCGTACATCTACAACGAACTGGTGTGGAACGTGCTCAAGGAAACCGTTGGCGAGGAAGAAGCCGTCTTGTTTGCCCGCTCGGCCTCCGTTGGTGCGCAGAAATTCCCGGTACACTGGGGTGGTGACTGTTACGCTAACTACGAATCAATGGCGGAAAGCCTGCGCGGTGGTTTGTCTATTGGCCTTTCAGGTTTTGGCTTCTGGAGCCACGATATCGGCGGCTTTGAGAATACCGCTCCGGCGCACGTTTACAAACGCTGGTGCGCGTTTGGTTTGCTCTCCAGCCATAGCCGTTTACATGGCAGCAAATCTTATCGTGTGCCGTGGGCCTACGATGATGAGTCCTGTGATGTGGTGCGCTTCTTCACGCAACTGAAATGCCGCATGATGCCGTATCTGTATCGTGAAGCTGCTCGTGCGAACGCGCGGGGTACGCCGATGATGCGGGCCATGATGATGGAGTTTCCGGACGATCCGGCTTGTGATTACCTTGACCGTCAATACATGTTAGGCGACAACGTGATGGTTGCGCCTGTGTTCACTGAAGCGGGCGATGTGCAGTTCTACTTGCCTGAAGGTCGCTGGACACACCTGTGGCACAACGATGAACTCGATGGTAGTCGCTGGCATAAACAGCAGCACAGCTTCCTGAGTCTGCCCGTTTATGTGCGTGATAACACCCTACTGGCGCTGGGCAACAACGAGCAACGTCCCGATTACGCGTGGCACGAAGGCACGGCATTCCAGCTCTTTAATCTACAAGACGGGCATGAAGCCATCTGTGAAGTGCCCGCTGCTGACGGTTCCGTTCTTTTCACCCTGAAAGCGGCGCGTACTGGCAACACGATTACTGTGACTGGTGCGGGCGAGGCGAAGAACTGGACACTGTGCTTGCGCAATATTGTGAAAGTAAATGGTCTGCAAGGTGGTTCGCAGGCTGAAAGTGAGCAGGGACTGGTGGTGACTCCTCAAGGGAATGCGCTGACAATTACGTTGTAATCTATTGAAGAATGCCGGATACGAATGGTTTTGTGTCGTATCCGGTAAATAATCTCACATCTGGTAATAAATATTTCTTCCATCGTATTTGCGAGCATGATCACGATTATTCATCACGAAAATGTGATCTGTGCCGAAAAATATCTATTAACCGCCCCGTTTTGTTTTATACATGTCCGGACTACGGACAGATTTTAGTATTGTTGTGAAATTATTCTGCTTTATATTTACCCTCAGAGATGGCAACTGAAGCTCTTCCACATGGGGCTTCTTAATCTGTGATAAGGGTAAAAAATGCAAATGATTACCTCGCGACAAAACAGATTATTACGATTCCTTTTACCACGAAGGGAATATACGACTATTGTTACGATTGCCGGCTATTTAAATGTTTCGGAAAAAACCATTCAACGTGATTTACGTTTACTTGAGCAATGGCTGGAACAATGGCGAATAACCGTTGAGAAGCGTGCTGGCGCAGGTGTGATGTTAGACTCGAAGAATATTACTGATTTGCTGCATCTTGATCATTTGTTGGGAGCAGAATGTGAAGAGATTGATGGTGTAATGAATAATGCCAGGCGCGTTAAAATAGCGTCGCAGTTATTAAGTGAAACACCGAATGAAACGTCGATCAGTAAATTGTCAGAGCGCTATTTTATCAGTGGAGCCTCTATTGTTAATGACCTGAGAGTGATTGAGTCCTGGCTTGCGCCGTTGGGGTTATCATTGATCCGCAGCCCAAGTGGTACGCATATTGAAGGTAGTGAAGGGCAAGTCCGACAGGCAATGGCATTACTGATTAACGGCATTATTAACCATAATGAGCCGCAAGGTGTCGTGTATTCACGTCTGGATCCCGGAAGTTATAAAGCATTAGTCCATTATTTTGGAGAAGAAGAGGTGTTATTTGTCCAGTCATTGTTACTGGATATGGAAAATGAATTAAGTTGGTCTTTGGGAGAGCCTTATTACGTTAACATTTTTACTCACATCCTTATTATGATGTATCGCAACACGCACGGGAATGCGTTATCCAGAGAAGAAGATCAAACCAGGCAATATGATGAAAATATCTTTAATGTTGCCAGTCAGATGATTCATAAGATAGAACAACGAATTGCACATACATTGCCCGATGATGAAGTCTGGTTTATTTATCAATATATCATTTCATCAGGTGTGGCGATTGATGGACAAAAAGATGTTAGCATTATTTCACATATGCAGGCCAGCAATGAAGCGCGTCTGATTACCTGGCGTTTAATTACGGTATTCAGTGACATCGTGGACTGCGATTTTAGTGAAGACAGCGCATTATATGATGGCTTGTTGGTTCATATTAAGCCGCTGATTAACCGACTAAATTATCGCATTCATATCCGTAATCCATTGCTGGAAGATATTAAATCAGAATTAGCGGATGTCTGGCGGTTGACGCAATATGTGGTGAATCAGGTATTTAAAACCTGGGGTGAGAATGCAGTGAGCGAGGATGAAGTAGGTTACCTGACCGTTCATTTTCAGGCTGCGATGGAGCGGCAAATTGCCCGTAAACGTGTATTACTGGTCTGTTCAACCGGAATCGGAACTTCGCATCTACTGAAAAGCCGTATTCTGCGAGCATTTCCTGAATGGACGATTGTTGATGTTATTTCAGCAGCGAATTTATCACAGGTTTTGCCTGACAATATCGAACTGATTATTTCGACCATTAATTTGCCTACAGTCACTATGCCGGTCGCTTATGTTACCGCTTTTTTTAATGATGCCGATATTAAGCGAGTCACTGAAATGGTGATTACGGAAAAATTACATCATGCGACATCTCGGGTCGTTGAAATTTAATGTCAGAATTTTATGAGGTATGACGAATGGACATAACAAAAATCCTGAATACGAATCGCGTTATTTTAGATATGCAAGCGACGAATAAAGCGGAGGCGATTGAAGAATTAACTAATCTTCTCAAAAAAGATGGTGCGATCGATTGTCGGGAAACCTTTATTAAAGATGTCTGGCAGCGCGAAGCGGAAGGCTCGACTGGTTTTGAAAATCATATTGCGATCCCGCATGGTAAATCTTCTGCGGTAATTAATACCACGCTGGCTATCGGGCGTACCCGGCAGGATATTCCCTGGGAAACACTGGATGGCAGTAGCGTACGCTGTATTATTTTATTTGCGGTACGTCTTGAAGATCAAAATACCACTCATATCCGTTTACTTTCCCAGGTCGCGGGCGCGCTTGCAGATGATGACATCATAGCGCAATTGCTGGTTGAGACGAGCCCGCAAAAAATCATTGATCTCTTTAGTCAGTATGCACAATCCGATGTCTACTAAATAACAGGGAGTATATCATGAATATTGTCTGTGTTGCCGCCTGCACGGCGGGTATTGCTCACACCTATATTGCTCGTGAAAAGTTAATTAAAGGGGCAAAAGCACTGGGCCACACCATTAAAGTTGAAACCCAGGGAACCATTGGTACAGAAAACGAATTACAGGCGGCAGAGATCTCTGCTGCTGACGTCGTGATTCTTGCTGTGGATGTGAAAATAAAAGGAGAAGAACGTTTTACCAATAAACGCATTGTGCGAGTAAAGACAGAGATCGTCATTAAATCGCCCGTTCAATTTCTTGAAAAGGTCGAAAAATCACTGGGAAATAAATGATCCTTATACTGGAGGGATCTTAATATGAAAGAAAATAAAATTCCGGTTTCACAGGAAATTAAAAAACATTTATTAACCGGCATCTCGTGGATGATACCCCTTATTGTGGCCGCCGGGATATGTATTGCGTTGGGGCAAGTTCTTGGCGGTACAGATGTTGGTGAAAAAACAGGAACAATCCCGTGGATGCTTAATCAGATTGGCGGCTGGGGAATGGGGCTGATTGTGCCGCTGATTAGCGCGGCAATTGCCTATTCTATTGCCGATCGTCCCGGATTTGCCCCGGGCCTGATTGTCGGCTTTCTCTGTGGGCAAATCCATACCGGATTTATTGGCGGTATGTTGGGTGGTTTCCTGGTGGGCTACACCATTTTGCTACTTAAACGCTATATTCGCCTGCCGCAGTCGATGCAAGGACTCATGCCAATCATGGTGTTGCCGGTATTAAGCACCATTATCGGTGGGCTGTTAATGATGACGCTGATTGGTAAACCCATCGCCTGGTTACAAGAAGCACTGATTCATTTGCTCGAGTCGATGCAGGGCGGATCGCGCTTCCTGATGGGGGCCATACTTGGCGCGATGGCAACCTTCGATTTCGGTGGTCCGGTCAACAAAACCATGTCGCTGTTTTCCGATGGCTTGCTGGTCAGTGGCGTCTACGGACCAGAAGCCGTGAAATTTGTCGGCTCAATCATCCCTCCGTTTGGCATCACACTTTCGTTCTTACTGACACGCCATAAATACACCCGTGCGGAGCGCGAGGCGCTGAAAGCCGCGTTTCCGATGGGGATCTGCATGATCACTGAAGGAGTCATTCCGATCGCCGCGCGTGACCTGTTGCGAGTAGTGGGATCTTGTGTGGTGGCATCGGCGGTCGCGGGCGGCTTAATCATGGTGTGGGGCGTGGAGAGTCCGGTTCCACATGGCGGCATGTTTGTTGTGCCTCTGTTCACCCATCCTCTGCTGTTTTGCCTGGCGCTGGGTATAGGCACGGTGATTTGTGGCGTGATGCTTTCACTCTGGAAGAAACCGGTAACGGAACGCGACGAAGAGTTTGACGAACTGAGCGATCAAAAGCTGAAAGATGAAGAGATCACTTTCACCCTCGAATAACCGGAGGCCCTATGTTTGCCGATATGAAAAGTATGGTGATGAAAGCCTGGCATGAACATTACGCCTTGCTGGCGATCAACTATATGAATCTGGAAAGTGCTCGCGCAGCTATCCGCGTGGCGGAGAAGAATCGCGCTCCAATCATTCTCAATCTCTATCAGGGGCATCTGGCGCATTTTCCTGCACCCGTCGCGGCGGCAGTGGTTAAAACGCTCGCGGAATCTGCCTCAGTACCGGTCACTCTGGCGCTTGATCATGGCAAAAATCCGGACTGTATTCGTCAGGCGTTTCGTGCTGGTTTCAGCGGATTAATGATTGATGCTTCTGCTTTTCCCCTGGAGGAAAACGTGCGCCAGACCAAGGCGGTGGTGGAACTCGCCGCCAGCGCGCAGCTCTGCGTTGAAGGCGAACTGGGCCATCTGGCAGATGCGCCGCGTTACGACCAGGCCGCCAATGCAGACATGATGACGCAACCCACTGATGTGGAAGCGTTTATCGCGCAGACAGGCATTGATCTACTGGCCGTCTCGGTAGGCACGGCGCACGGCATGTACGCGCCTGGTGTTGTACCTGCTATTGATTTTCAGCGTCTGGCGGAGATTTTCCACTGCTCGAGCGTGCCTCTGGCATTACATGGTGGTAGCGGTACGCCGTTCGATCAGCTCCAGCTCTGTACGACTCTGGGGGTAGCAAAAATCAACGTGGGGGCGGCCATTTTTGAACGGGGGAAATCCGCGCTCCTGCATACCCTCTGTCACGATATATCCATTGAACTGGTGGACGCGCTGAAAGCTATGGAACTGGCCTTCGAAGAAGCGATTACACCGTATTTACAGGCGAGCGGCTCTATCGGCAAAGCCTGATTCATTTTCTGTCATGGCCTTTATGCCAGTGCAATAACGCACCGGCAGGGCGGACTACACGCTGAAACTGGAGATTTAACATGTTAGTTTCGATGAAAGAATTACTGCAACCTACCCGCCAGCACGGCTTTGCCATTGGCGCATTTAATGTGGCGGATAACTGTTTCCTTCGCGCAGTCGTGGATGAAGCAGAAGCGACAAATACTCCGGCGATTATTGCCATCCATCCCAGCGAACATGATTTTGTGGACGATGCCTTTTTCGCTCACGTTCGCGAAATTACCCAGCGTAGTCCGGTCCCGTTTGTACTGCACCTCGATCATGGTGCCTCTGTAGAGCATGTTTTGCGTGCGATTCGCTGCGGATTTACCTCAGTAATGATCGACGGTTCGCTGCTGCCGTATGAAGAAAACGTGGCGCTGACCGCAGAAGTGGTTCGCCTCGCTCACGCGGTTGGAGTGTCGGTTGAGGGTGAACTGGGAACCATCGGACAAACAGGAACGTCGGTAGAAGGTGGTGTTTCACAAGTGACCTACACAGATCCGGCGCAGGCCGCCGATTTTATTGCTCGTACAGGTGCCGACACTCTGGCTGTGGCGATTGGTACAGCGCATGGCATCTATCCAAAAGGGATGCAGCCGAAGCTGCAAATGGACATTTTGCGCGACATTGCCGGACGTATTGATATTCCGCTGGTGCTACACGGTGGTTCGGCAAACCCGGACGCGGAGATTGCTGAATCAGTTACGCTCGGCGTCGGCAAAATCAATATCTCCAGCGATATGAAATACGCCTATTTCCAGAAAGTGCGTGAAATTCTCGCTAAAGAGAGCTGGTGGGACCCGAACGTCATCTATCCGGATGCGATTAACGCGGCGCGGGAAGTCATTCGCCACAAAATGAAACTGTTCGGTTCGCTCGGTAAAGCATCACTGTACTAAGCCAGAAGGGCGGGGTGACCCGCCTTTTACGCAACAAGGAACGAGATATGCACTATCTGGGGTTGGATATTGGTGGGACCAAAATCGCCGCCGTCGTCATGGATGCGCATGGCTGGGAGATTCGCCGTTACCGCTGCCCGACGCAAAAGTCGACATATCAACAATTTGTCTCATGCGTTGTGGCGTTTATCGAGCAGATTAGGCGGGACGTTCAACGACCGATGCTGACAGGGATCGCCTTACCCGGCAGTATCTCGCCACTCACTGGCCTGATTAAAAACGCGAATATTCAGGTGATTAACGGTCATGCGTTACAGGCTGATTTGCAGCAATTGCTTGGGCAACCGGTGGTGATAGCCAATGATGGTAACTGTTTCGCGCTATCAGAAGCTTGCGACGGTGCCGGGCAAGATTATGACGTGGTATTTGGTATTACGCTTGGTACGGGCTGCGGCGGTGGCATTGCCATCAAGCAACGACCGTTTATAGGGGCCTGGGGAAATGCTGCCGAATGCGGTCATATCACGTTGCCAGGCTATACGGAGCAGGAAGATGGTCCATCAGTCAGTTGCTATTGCGGCAAACACAACTGCGTGGAGTCGTTTGTTTCCGGCAGCGGTTTTAGTGAACGCTATCAACAGATGACTGGTAACTTGCTCACTCCTGCGGCGATTGTCACCCTGGCACAACGTGGTGATGCTTGTGCCATGCAGCAGGTGGCACGTTTTCGCCAACAGCTTGCCCGCACGCTGGCAACCATCGTTAACGTTGTTGACCCTGGCGTGATTGTGATCGGCGGCGGGCTTTCGAATGTGGAACTGCTTATCACCGCTCTGAACGCAGAAGTTGCTCCACTGGTTTTCACCGATCAATTCACCACTCCCATTGTAAAAGCACAGCACGGCGACAGTAGCGGAATGCGTGGCGCTGCCTGGCTTGCTATGCGCAACGGAGCAGGCAATGAAACGTTCACAAATTAATTATGTTATTGATAAAGCACATGCCATTGCGCAGACCTTCCGCGTTTGTTTGCCAGAGTTCGCCTATTTTACGGTGGATGACTGGCTGCAGCTGGAACGGGATAACTGGCAAGAAGTGGTCGACTTACAGCTCGGTTGGGATATCACCGATTTCGGCAGCGGCGATTTTGAAAAGATCGGCCTATTCTTATTTACCCTGCGCAACGGTAATTTGAAAAATCCCGATGATCGGCGGCATATCCAAAACCGTATGCTGAGAAAATGTTGCAGATCCAACAAGATCAGCAGACTCCCTGGCATTTTCACACCCACAAAATGGAAGATATCCTCAATCGGGGCGGTGGAGACTTATGCATGCAGTTGGCCTGGGCCAACGAAGCCAATCTCTGTGATGATCAACGAGTCATTACCGTGAGTGTTGATGGTCAGCGGCGTACCATGAAACCTGGTGAAACGCTGGTGCTAAAGCCGGGGCAGGGCATTTGCCGCCGCGTCTGTATCATCGCTTCTGGGCGGAAAAAGCGTTTGTTCTCGGCTGGGAAATTTCGATGGTAAATGATGACCAACACGATAACTATTTTCTTGAGCCGGGAGGACGTTTTCCGGCGATAGAAGAAGATGAACCGGTGAAATGGTTATTGTGCAGTGAGTATGGAATTTTGCGCTAATAACGGGGAACGCTAGCGCTGATATCCGCTAGCGTCCTTATTTTTACTGCACCGGCTCCGTCGACGTAACTTCACCACTGGAAACTACGCCCGCATTCATG
>ERZ779888.3565-NODE-3565-length-11324-cov-2.996628_pt1 | contig 11324 bp, 6 predicted proteins | sample MGYA00511245_ERZ779888 | MGnify/ENA primary metagenome ERZ779888 (study PRJEB29588, sample SAMEA2155255) | human gut metagenome | biome: human gut; feature: human-associated habitat; material: faeces | place: Denmark | collected 2008/2010 ... | reverse complement strand
ATCCGTAGTCAGACGCTCTATCCAGCTGAGCTACGCGCACATTTCTTATGTTTTGTACGTCATCTGTACCGTACTTGATATACTATACACTAGTATTTTCAAAAATGCAAGCATTTTTTTCAAATTTTTTAATTTTTTTTATTCTTTGACATAATAAACGATATGATATGGCAGAACTGTTAACGAGAAGGGAGGCTTAAGAGGATGAAAAAGAGCAAAACGAACATTTTCCTATACCCTGAAAGAACTGCGTGACACTCTTATTTCAAAGTGCCACGCAGCCCATTATTTTAGATTGAAACTATGATCTGATTACAGTAAGCTCTCATACAGCTTCGTAATGTCCTCAACACTTGTCTCCTTTGGATTGCCCGGACGGCAAGCATCATCATATGCAGACTGTGCTAAGAATGGAATATCTTCTTTCTTAACAATATCCTTGAGATCTGTAGGGATTCCAACATCTTTGGAAAGCTGTTTTACAGCATCAACGGCTGCTTTACGATACTCTTCCTGAGACATATTCTCTGTACCTTCAACACCCATTGCCTTTGCAATATCACGATATTTCTCACCTGTTGCCTCTGCGTTATACTCCATAACAGTAGGAAGAATGATCGCATTTGCGATTCCATGTGGTGTATCATACAATGCGCCAAGTGGATGTGCCATAGAATGAACAATTCCAAGACCTACGTTGGAGAAGCCCATTCCTGCAACGTACTGACCAAGAGCCATTCCCTCACGTCCTTCCGGCGTATTGTCTACTGCTCCACGAAGAGAACGTGCAATGATCTCAATTGCTTTGAGATGGAACATGTCGGACAATTCCCATGCTCCTGCCGTAATGTAACCCTCAATCGCATGTGTTAAAGCATCCATACCGGTTGCTGCAGTAAGCCCCTTAGGCATAGAAGACATCATCTCGGAATCGATAAATGCCACAACAGGAATGTCATGCGGATCTACACAAACCATCTTGCGATTCTTAGCTGCATCTGTAATAACGTAATTGATTGTAACCTCTGCAGCAGTTCCTGCTGTCGTAGGTACTGCAAAGATCGGTACGCTCTTATTCTTGGTATCTACAGCGCCCTCTAAGCTGACAACATCCTCATGCTCAGGATTATTGATAATGATACCGATTGCTTTCGCAGTATCCATAGAAGAACCGCCGCCAATAGCGATCAGATAATCTGTTCCTGCATCCTTAAATGCCTGTACACCTGTCTGAACATTTTCAATCGTTGGATTTGGTTTAATATTTGAATACAGCTCATATGCCATACCATTTTTCTCAAGTACATCCAACACTTTCTGTGTTACACCAAACTTTACCAAGTCCGGATCCGAACATACAAACGCTTTCTTAAAACCACGAATTTTAGTTTCTGTTGCAATCTCTGCAATAGCTCCTGCCCCATGATACGATGTCTCGTTTAATACAAATCTGTTTGCCATACTAGAATCCTCCTGTAAAATAATAAAAGTAATTTTGTTGAAATTGCACAAATTTCTGTGTATTTTCCAAAGTTTCTAGTATAATTATACGAAATTTACTCATAAAAAGCAAGATTCACTTTGTGAAAACTTTATAAACTACACGTCGTTATTTCACACGCAATTCATTGCGCAGCTTGCGAATCTTTCCCTGGAACTGCAAATACATATCGTATTCTCCAGGTTCCAGTCCATCCACCTGCACAGCAAAGATTTCTTTACGTCTGCCCATACGCAGTTGCGAATAATCTTGTACATATGTCTTATGTTCACCCTTAAAATACAGCTTTTCAACTGCACCAGGCAGCATCGAATACTGCAAAAGATTCTCGCACAAATGCACGTTACCGAAGAAGGTACCACGAATACGCTGATCCGTTTTTTTCGGCATTGTTCCATGAAATTCTTCCGGTGTTGGGAGCTTACCAAACTCTGTCTGATCATGCAGCCCCATCCCCACACAAAAGGAAGGAATGTCCGGATGAAACTCCCAAGCCCACAAAAAGTTTTTAGTCAACTTAAACGTCTTCTCAACTTCGCCGTTTTCGCCATTGACCAACTGGATCTGGGAATGAAGTTCTGTCGTACGGTCTTGCGTGATACCTGTCAAATGGAAATACTTGTTGTATTCTTTTGTATAAAGGGCACTACCAAACTGCATCGTTTTCAAACAGTCTTTCTTGCTCTCCTGTACATATGTGCCGGCAGCCTCATCGATCGACACACGAAGCACCGCAGAATGTTGTGCATCATTGTAACCGCCATCTACCGCCCCTTTAGTACCTGTGCTATAGATCAACAATTCGTGCTCATCCATCCAAACAGCCTTATCCGGTCTTCCCATTTCGATATCAGCACCCTCTGTTGTCAAAGCGATGGCTTCCAACTCTGTATCCTGCCAGATTGATTTTGGTGCCAGCACCCAATCCAATTTGCCACTCTCCAGATCAAGCTGTGCGATCGTGTGTATACGCTTTAATGTCAGCAAAAGCTTTCCGGCGCGGTACTCCATCGCTGAAAAAAGCAGCCATTCCTTACCGGTGTGGTATTTTTCTCCCAGCAAGTCAATCAGCTTAATGCGGCGTACGATCTCACCGGTATTCATATCCATCGTAAGAATACAGTCATTATAATGCTCTCCATCGGACGAAGTCACAAGATACAACGAACTATCGTGCTGTGCTAATGCAGTACCGATCGGTTCATTCAAAATATATGTGCGATACACTCTGCCCATATAATCCATTTCATGATAACGGCACGGCTGGATCTTGCCCATGCTGTTTACAATGTTAGCTGTTCGATCTGCCAACAGAACATGACCATTCGGCATCGGTATCATACCCATCTTATAGGTACGAAGCTGCATTGAATATCGGATCGCACCATCTGCATCAAAGACCAATGGACTAAAAGCGGCACCGTTGACTGCCAGCAGCGGCATTGCTGCAGATTTATCTCCCTCTACTTCCATCACAAGATCCTTTTGGTTTTCAGGCACTTCTGAAACAAAAATACGGATCACTCGATGCTTTACAACTTTTCCTTCTCGATCGATCAGAGACAGATCTACCGTATTGCTACGTTCGAAATACAACCCCAAGATTGCCACACGATGTCTTGTTGTATAGCTGGATTCACCAACAAAATCATTGCCATTATCTCCGAACACACGATAGCGCACCTTGTACTCCTTGGAAGAGTTGAACAGGATAAGGGCTGTCTGTTTAGCCACTCCATATGGATTTGGAATAACCAGCACGTGAGAAAATGTGTACAAATGTCTGTCCAAGATCCGCTCAAAAGCGTAATCGCGCAACTGTGCCAAAAACGCCCGCTTTGGCTCTTTTCGGTACGGCGTCATAACCTTACGGTTGTCATACTGCGCCAACTCACGCTCATACATGCGATCCATTTTGTTGAGATCACTTTCACTCAATGTGACCTTTGTTCCTTTTCTTACTTCAACAAATAATTTTTCACGTAAGTTCATATGCTCTCCTCTTTATAATTTCATAGTCAACTGAATACGCTGTTTTTTGAGATCAACACCCATTACTTTGACATCAACGATATCTCCGACACTGACAACATCCAACGGGTGTTTGACAAATTTCTTATCCGACATTTCGGACACATGTACCAATCCATCCTGATGAACGCCGATATCTACAAACGCACCAAAATCAATAACATTTCGAACTGTCCCCTTAAGGATCATGCCCTCTTTGAGATCTTTCATCTCTAACACATCTGTTCGAAGGATCGGTTTTGGCATTTCATCACGAGGATCTCTCGCAGGTTTCTCCAATTCCTTCAAGATATCAACCAGCGTGATCTCACCAATACCAAGCTCGTCAGCCATTTTCTTTTTGTCTTTCACACGCTTCTGCAAACTGCCGGAGGCTTTGTTCTCTGTCGGTGTTTCTTCCGTCTCACCGCTCGGCAGGTCTATCGAGCCAAAGGCTTCCGCAAAGGCTGCGCCAAAGGCTGTGTGCGTATTGCGTACAACAAACTGCTGTTTCTTTTTCTTTGGAGCGGTTTTCTTCTTGGCTAATGGGGACTGCTGTTTGGCCGCTTCCGTCTGGATCTTTTTGAGTTCTTCCGTGTCAATGCCAAGCTTATCTAATAATGCATTGGCTGCATCATAAGTCTCCGGATGAACGCTCGTTGCATCCAATGGATTTTTTCCATCCAAAATACGCATAAAACCTGCACACTGTTCAAAGGCTTTCGGTCCCAGTTTTGGTACTTTTAACAACTCTTTACGTGACGTAAACTTTCCGTTTTCTTCACGATACGTAACGATGTTCTTTGCGATCACTTTGCTGATACCGGAAATATACTCTAACAGTGAAGCGGATGCTGTATTCAGATCCACACCAACTTTATTTACACAATCTTCCACAACACCGGATAATGTTTCCCCTAACTTCTTCTGATTCATATCATGCTGATACTGTCCTACACCGATAGACTGTGGATCGATCTTCACCAACTCTGCCAGCGGATCCTGCAAACGTCTTGCGATCGACGCTGCACTTCGCTGTCCCACATCAAAATTCGGAAATTCCTCGGTGGCAAGTTTACTTGCGGAATAAACTGAAGCACCTGCTTCATTTACAATAATATACTGCACAGGTTCTTTGATCTCATGCAGCATATCCGCAATGATCATTTCCGACTCGCGGGATGCCGTTCCATTGCCGACGGAGATCAGAGAAATTCCGTATTTCTGGATCAGTTTTTTCACCTCACGTTTTGCCTCTTCGACCTTGTTCTGCGGTGCTGTCGGATAGATCACCTTCGTATCTAACACTTTACCGGTTGGGTCTACCACAGCAAGTTTACAACCGGTACGAAATGCAGGATCCCAGCCCAAAACTGTCTTACCGGCAATCGGCGGCTGCATCAAAAGCTGCTCTAGGTTTTTACCAAATACTTTGATCGCACCGTCTTCTGCCTGCTCAGTCAACTCATTACGAATCTCGCGCTCGATAGCAGGCGCGATCAAACGCTTATAACTGTCTGTCACTGCCTCTTCTAACACCGGCGTTACGATCTCATTTTCCTCTGTGATCGTCTTTTTGCATAGATACGTAAGAATACGTTCTTCCGGAGCCTCCAGTTTTACCACTAGGAATTTTTCCTTTTCACCACGATTTAACGCAAGAACACGATGACCGGCAATCTTTTTAACCGGCTCCTGATATTCATAATACATCTCATAAACAGACTGCGCCTTTTCATCCTTGGCAGTTGATGTAAGGATACCTTCTTCCCGTGTTATATCACGGATATATTTACGATAATCTGCATTATCAGAAATCTGCTCGGCAATAATATCTCTCGCTCCTGCAATCGCATCTGCAACATCTTTCACTTCTTTTTCCTCAGATACATACTGCTCGGCAATCGTTTCTAACGGCTCTGTCACTTCTTGTGCCAAAATGATCTGCGCTAATGGCTCTAATCCCTTTTCCTTGGCGATGATCGCTCTTGTACGGCGTTTTGGACGATACGGACGATACAAGTCCTCCACGAGCACCTGTGTCTCTGCTGCAAGGATCTGTGCCTTCAATTCATCGGTCAATTTTCCTTGTTCTTCAATCGTTGCAAGAACCTGTTCCTTTTTTTCTTCCAGTGTACGCAAATAAGTTAATCGCTCACTCAGATTACGGAGTTGTTCATCATTCAACGAACCATGTGCTTCTTTACGGTATCTGGCAATAAACGGGATCGTATTGCCCTCGTCGATCAGTTTTATGACCGCCTCTACCTGCTGCGGACGAATTTCTAACTCTGCTGCTATTTTCTTTACAATATCCATAGTATCCTACATTCCTTTCTATACGCACTTTGCCTATGCATCAAGAGTAAAATAGGCAGCCACTCGATACGCGGCTGCCCTTCTTTACCTTGAACTCTTAAATTTTCCGCGCTGACAATATTTGATGTTCTCCGTCAATTAACGAGACAATGCAAATGCATCATGAACTGCCTGTGCAGCCTCATTGACGTACTTCTCTTCTACGAGAACGCTGACGCGGATCTCGGAAGTAGAAATCTGCAAAATGTTTACTCCTGCATCATACAATGCTTCAAACATCTTAGCTGCAACACCTGCATTAGACATCATTCCGGCACCGACGATAGATACTTTGGCAACGTTAGTGTTCACTGTTGTCTTCTCGCATTTCAGACTTGTGTTAGCATGTCTTTCCAATGTCTCCATTGCCGTGTCTGCCTGATCTCTGGTTACTGTAAAGCTGATGTCCTGTGTTCCGCCATGCTCTACAGACTGTAAGATCATATCTACATTGATATTGTGATTTGCTAAATGCTGGAACAGCTTAAATGCTACGCCCGGCTTATTCTCTAATCCAACTACTGAAATCTGTGCTACATTTTTATCTGTGGCTACACCACTTACTAACATTTTCTCCATTTTACTTTCCTCCTTTACTACAGTTCCTTCACTTGTATTCAAACTAGAACGTACTACCAACTGTACGCCGTATTTTTTAGCCATCTCAACAGAACGATTGTGCAATACACCGGCACCAAGACTGGCTAATTCCAACATCTCATCGTACGTGATCTCGTCTAATTTACGAGCATTTGGTACGACGCGTGGATCTGCAGTAAAGACACCATCTACATCTGTATAAATCTCGCAGGCGTCTGCATGTAATGCAGCTGCCAATGCTACTGCTGTCGTATCGGAACCACCTCTTCCGAGTGTTGTGTAATCATCAAACTTATTGATTCCCTGAAATCCTGTAATTACTACGATACGACGATTATCCAACTCATTACGGATACGCTCCGTATCAATTCTCTTCAGACGAGCATTACCATACACTTCTGTCGTATGCATCTGCACCTGAAAAGCATTCATGGAAACTGCCGGAACACCAAGAGAGTCCATTGCCATTGCCATAAGTGCAACGGATGTCTGCTCACCTGTTGTAAGAAGCATATCCAACTCTCTGCGGGACGCCTTCGGATTAATATCCTTTGCCATATCCAACAAAACATCTGTCTGTTTGCCCATTGCAGAAAGAACGACTACTACCTGATTTCCTTTTTTGTAATCTTCAATACAACGCTTCGCCACATTAAAGATCCGCTCTTTGTTGGCAACGGAAGTACCACCAAATTTCTTAACAATTAACATATCTATCCTCTTTTCTGCTCATATTACTGAGCGGCTTATTATTTCGTCTCCGGAACACGGATCTTATTGATCACATTGCCGAGTGAATCTGCTGCTGATGCATAAGCTCCCTCTGTGATCTCTCCCGTGATAAATGCATATTCGTCCGCATATCCGGCATCAATCTCTGTCACATCGCCAAACGCTTCTTTGACCTTAGCTGCATTCTGTGACTTATCTCCACGCAAACGCACGAAGAAGCTGCTCTTGCTCTCCTCAAAAGGCTCTAAAGCAATCTTCTCGGCACTCCACTGTACCTCAACGCATTTTCCTATGTTTTTAGCGACTTCCATAACATCGGAAACGACCGCACTGGCTGTTGCCAGCTTGCCGGCGCCCTTTCCATAGAACATGACATCTCCAACCATATTTCCTTTTACTAAAATAGCGTTAAATACATCGTCTACGCTATATAATGGGTTCTCCGGATAGATCAGCACCGGTGCAACTTTTGCGCTGATGCGATCTCCATCTTTCTTGCTGGAACCAAAAATTTTTACTTTGGCCCCGATCTTACCGGCATATACGATATCACGGTCTGTGATTTTGGTAATTCCCTCTGTATAAACATCGTTAAAATCCAGTGTCTTGCCATAAGCAAGAGAAGTTAAGATTGCGATCTTGCGGCAGGCATCATATCCTTCCACATCTGCAGTCGGATCTGCCTCTGCATAACCAAGCTGCTGCGCCTCTTTGAGCACTGTGTCAAAATCAGCTCCCTTATTGGTCATCTCTGTCAAAATAAAGTTCGTTGTACCGTTTAAGATACCGGAAATCTCCAATATCTCATCCGGATTCAAAGAACTCTGCAGTGGGCGGATAATCGGAATACCACCACCAACACTGGCCTCAAACAAGAAACTTACATTGTGGTCTTTTGCTATCTGAATAAGCTCCGGTCCAAAATCAGCCACCAACGCTTTGTTGGATGTGCAAACACTCTTCCCGGCCTCCAAACTAGCCTTTACAAACTCATAGGCAGGGTGTAATCCTCCCATCGTTTCTACAACCACATGAACCTCCGGATCATTTTTGATCACTTCAAAATCATGTACCAGCACTTCCTCTACCGGATCTCCCGGAAAATCTCTCAAGTCCAGCACATATTTTGTACAGATCTCATCCCCGATGCGTTTTGCGATCATCGCATTGTTCTCACGAATAATATCAAAAACACCGGATCCGACTGTTCCGTAGCCTAACACACTTACGTTAATCATAGTTTCCTCCATTTCTCTGCCAATGTATTTTTATTTATGTCAGATGCCCCCTTACAAAAAGGAGCATAGAGCACACTGCTCATTTACTTTGTGATCCATGCTAAATATGCATTGATAAACGGATCCAGATTGCCATCCAAAACGTCTTGCACATTACCGATCTCAGCACCGGTACGATGATCTTTGACCATGGTATACGGCTGCAGCACATAGGAACGGATCTGGCTTCCCCAGCCAATCTCTTTGGATTCGCCTCGGATACCGCTCGCCTTTTCCAACTGCTCCTGCTGTTTTAAAATATACAGCTTTGCCTTGAGCATCTGCATTGCCTTATCCTTATTCATATGCTGTGAACGTTCATTTTGGCACTGTACCACGATCCCTGTCGGGAAATGGGTAATTCTAATTGCAGAAGAAGTCTTATTGATATGCTGACCACCCGCTCCACTGGAACGATATGTATCGATACGAATATCATCATCTGCGATCTCAACATCAAGATCTTCTTCGATATCCGGCATGACATCACAGGATACAAAGGATGTCTGCCGTTTGCCGGCTGCATTAAACGGTGAGATTCTCACCAAACGGTGCACTCCATGCTCTGATTTCAGATAACCATACGCATTTGCGCCATTGATCTGCAGCGTAACTGATTTATAACCCGCTTCATCACCATCCAGAAAATCCAGCATTTCAACTTCAAATCCATGCTTTTCTGCAAAGCGCTGATACATACGGCACAACATACTTGCCCAGTCGCAGCTTTCTGTTCCACCGGCACCGGCATGAAGCGTTAATATTGCATTGTCTTTGTCGTATTCTCCACTCAAAAGTGTTTCAATACGCAGGGATTCGTATTCCTGCTCAAATTGCTGCAGTGAATCTTCTACTTCCTCCAACACGCTGGCATCATTTTCTTCCTCTGCGATCTCGATCAACATCAAAATATCATCGCGGGCGCTCTCCAATGACTCATAGCGTTCTATCACGGATTTCAGCTTTTTGGACTCCTGCACGATCTTGGCAGAATGTTCCGGGTCATCCCAAAATCCCGGATCTTCCATTGTCTTGTCCAGTTCTTCCACTCGATCTCGTTTATTAGCGAGGTCAAAGTGAATTCCCCATTTCAAGCAGTGGCTGTTCATAGTTTGCAAGCATCATTTTGACTCTGTCAAACTCTACCATACCAACTCACCTCTTTCTATATTTTATCAATTATATCCTTCCGGCTCACGATCCGTGAACCGGAAGGCACTATAATACTTATTATGCACGGCGTCCGCAGCACTGTTTGTACTTACGTCCGGAACCGCATGGGCACGGGTCGTTTGGCTGTACCTTCTTGGTTGTACGGCGCTTTGGCTGTGCCGGCTGAGACTCATCCTTATTCGTTCCGGTAACCTTAGCAACCTGCTCACGCTCTACTTTCTGCTCGATCTTGATATGTGTGAGCGCTTTTACAGTCTCCTCTGTGATCGAATCAATCATTGCATTGAACATATCAAATCCGGCGAATTTGTATTCCACAACCGGATCTCTCTGTCCATATGCCTGTAATCCGATACCTTCACGAAGCTGATCCATATCATCGATATGATCCATCCACTTGTTATCAATAACTCTCAACAGAATAATTCGCTCAACCTCACGGATCTGATCCGGATCAGGGAATTCTGCCTCTTTTGCCTCATATACCTTAACGGCTTCCTCTTTGAGTTTCTGTGCCAGATCCTCTCTGGTACCATGTTTTAACATCTCGTCGTCAAGCTGAATTCTCTTCAACGGTATGATCGGAAGCAAGACATTATTTAACTCCTGTACATCCCAGTCTTCTGCACTGCCATCCTCCGGAATGACTGAATTTACGCAATTTTCCACTTCATCGGTGATCATCTTGTAGATCGTATCACGCATACTCTCTCCATCCAGAACACGACGACGCTCTTTATAGATCACTTCACGCTGCTCATTATTAACACGGTCAAACTCCAGCAAATTCTTACGAATACCAAAGTTGTTACCCTCAATCTTCTTCTGTGCATTTTCGATCGCACTGGAAAGCATCTTGTGCTCTACCTGCTCTCCGTCCGGCATAGCATCAAACAGTCCCATGATTCGCTCTGAGCCGAAAAGACGCATCAGATCATCTTCCAAAGAAATGTAGAATCTGGATTCACCAGGATCTCCCTGACGTCCGGCACGACCGCGCAACTGGTTATCAATACGACGGGACTCATGTCGCTCCGTACCGATGATCTTCAGACCACCAAGTTCCGTAACCCCATCGCCAAGCTTAATATCGGTACCACGACCGGCCATATTCGTTGCGATTGTAACAGCACCCTTCTGTCCGGCATCCGCAATAATCTCTGCCTCCAACTCATGGAACTTCGCATTCAAGACTTTATGCGGAATGCCTGCTTTCTGAAGTTTAGCACTCAGATACTCAGAAGTATCAATTGTGATCGTACCGACCAAAACAGGCTGCCCCTTCTTGTGAGCCTCTACAATGTCAGCAACAACGGCATTGAACTTGTCCTCTTTGGTCTTATATACTGCATCATTATAGTCAATACGCGCAATCGGCTTGTTGGTAGGGACTTCAACAACGTCCATCTCGTAAATCTCACGGAACTCTTTTTCCTCAGTCAGGGCTGTACCGGTCATACCGGATTTCTTCTCGTATTTATTAAAGAAGTTCTGGAACGTGATCGTTGCCAGTGTTTTACTCTCTCTCTTGACCTTAACATGCTCTTTCGCCTCGATCGCCTGGTGCAGACCATCCGAAAAACGGCGTCCCGGCATGATACGTCCCGTAAACTCATCAACGATCAAAACCTCATCGTCTTTTACCACATAATCTTTGTCGCGATGCATCAAAG
>ERZ779888.3558-NODE-3558-length-11337-cov-4.066832_pt1 | contig 11337 bp, 19 predicted proteins | sample MGYA00511245_ERZ779888 | MGnify/ENA primary metagenome ERZ779888 (study PRJEB29588, sample SAMEA2155255) | human gut metagenome | biome: human gut; feature: human-associated habitat; material: faeces | place: Denmark | collected 2008/2010 ... | reverse complement strand
ACCCTGTAGAGGAAATTATCGTCAGTATTGTACTCATAATAGTCAAGCGCCATTTGATATATTAATTCACGCCAATCTACTGGATCCTTGCCCTCTGCATAAGAAGTATAATAAGTCTAGCCATCACGAATAGAAGTATATTTAATAGGTTTCTCAGAAATCAAAAAACGATAATGTACCGGAAGAGATTTTCCATCAACAGCATCTCTGGTTCCCCATACTGAGAAATCATTCTTTAACTTTGTAATTTGTGGAGTAATAGATATTTGAGTAAATAACTCACTATTTTGAAAATTATATGAAGTTAATTCATCCATTAACGCATGATTAAAAATTATGCCATCTTTTAATTTTTCATTGCCATTTAAATATTCATAAGTGGAAACTAAACCCGTAGAAGTAGTCTAAACAATAGAACGTTTTTTCTAAAACACAAAGTGGCCATCAAGATCATAAAAATACTCAAAGTTACCGAATATCTTAGTAATATTATCAAGCACTCCTGTAACTGCAGAACCGACCGCTGCTGTTAACTCACCAGGATAAGTTAACAATGTCTAATGATAACCAATTAAATCGCCATAATCAAATTTTAATAAATATCCATATTCTTTATTATCATTATACGCATTAGGCAAACCAATAAGAGAAAAACCAGCATCATCAAATGACTTAGAATTTGCGTTTAGAGTATTTAGTGAAGCAAATTTAAAAGAGTCATCGGACAATAGAGCATATAAAGGCACTAATTTATAGCCCCCATCGTCAGTGATTCTATGAATTAGGGTTTCGTCATCGAGAATTAACTACTCAATTTCATGCGTTGCTTTAGACATAATCATAAATAAAGTCTAATCACCACGATACTCCCATAGCTCAACGCCATACCGCTCTATATCATTGATTAAAATATTATTATATGGCTCATTACCGTATACATGAACCAGTTCTCGAATTATATCGCCAATCCATATCTTTTCCTTATTAGAAACTACAATTCGTTTATAATAAGAGCGGTCTCCCATAAAAATATTTCCAGTATCTAATTTATATTCTCCGTCTTTATCTAAATAATAATATTTACCGGCACGATATAAAGTAGCATCTACTTGAGGCTATTCTTCATACTCATAAGAAATATTTTCCACTTGCCCAAAGTCAGTAGACAAAGCAGTTAGTGTACCGCCGATATCTCCATTTAATAGACACATCTTATCCTTGCCTTGCAAATTTATAGTATATCCCGAAGCAGAAATAGAAGATGAATAGCTGGTACATACAAAAATACCTTGTTTAAACCATATTGTGCGCGGCCGGGTGCTATAGGGAGAAGCGGGGTTGCCGTAAAAGGGATTCTCCAGCCCAACCTCAAAAGAAAATTTGCTGTGAAGTCCCCAACTATATGCTGAAGTATCAATAACTGACGCCACCATAGAGAAAGAGCAAGAACGTCGAACCGCCGAGGCTCCATCAACATTAATGGAGCCTGACGTAATCTTACCCTCAATAGCTTCTATAGGCGATTCATCAAAGTTTAAAAGAGTTACTCGAGCATAGACAGTACGATCTTTTGTACTATCCAAAGCATATAAAAAATCATAATCATTCATTATCTTGCCCGCCTCTCTTCTACTGCCTTAAAATATGCATTCTTAGCATAATTATATTTACGTTCAAGGACAATTTTATTAACATACCAATCTAAATAGCTATCAGATGTGGCTTTGCGGCTGATGGGTTCATCGCGGCTTGCTAACAAGCTTTTTTCCGCCGACTAATAGGCCTGCCGCAAATTCACTAGCTCTGTATCCGATTTATTCATTTCATCTACAAAGCTATTCTCAGCCATTTCATAACTAGCTTCCATATATACTGCGGCTCCAATTGAAATGGCAAGGATCTTCAGATCTCCGCCTGAAATCTCCACGGGATGTTGCGGCGCAACAGAGAACTTCTGCACACTACCATTACTATATGTGATTACTACGTCATATAAAGAATCATTCTTAAAATAATCAATAGGTAATAAAAACGAATTTTTCTCCGACCAACGTTGGAAGGTATAATAATTTTCATTTGCGGGTTTATAAAAATACCCCAAATCAAAAACCTACATCTTAGTTCCTGAATCTGTTCGCGGGATATACCAAGGCAAATTGTCACTTGTAAAATAATAAATTGGCAAACGAGAAATATAAGGAAATGATTCAAAGTTTGTATATTCCTAATTATTATCTAAATACGTAATAACGGGTCGTTCAATATTATTACGTGTCTACAGCCAATACATACTGTCAGAGAAAATCAAATTCGTTCTATCAGCGGAAGATATTTTAATATGCTCAATTGGGCGTGGTAAGAAACGTAAATACCGAATAGCAGAAATATACTATTTTTTATTAATATTAGTAGCTGAATCTTCATTTTCTGTTAATCCTGGAGAAAGAATTAGCGGATTATAAGTATCTCTAATATCTTGATGGCCAATTACTGTGTCTATGGGCAATTGCTACACTGTTGCTTCCGTAATTTCATCAAAATCAGATGCCGTATAAGACTCATAAGCTACGGTAATAACGCCGCTAATTGGAGCCGAGCCGTCTGTAGGGAGCTTAATAGATGAGAATGAAGAGCCGAAAGGCACTTCATACATACCCGTCGCCCCAATCATAATCTTTTCGTCGTCTATAAGTACAGTAGAACCAGCTGGCGCGTGGTCTATAGAAATACTTAAAATAGCACTACCCAACTCAGTAAAAAGATTTTTACCTTTTTGAGTATCCGGAGTTATGTTAACCGAAGTATAAGAAACCACTTTATCTACAGTCTCACTATCCCCTGAAATAATCCCATAAAAAAGAAGAGTGTCATAATCACATTCTCCAATCTCATAAGCTGTACAAGAGAACGTATGTAACATACGACCCAAAGTGTCTTCAGGGGTTAAAGAAGTATTCATTAAACGAACTAAATAATTACCCTCAGTAGGTGAGCGGAAAAGTTTCGGCTTACCATCTGTCAAGAAATCTAAAACTTCCATTTTAAATTGCCGCTCGGCATAGATATTTTCGTCGGATAAATCCGTTAATGAATATGAATCAACTAAATCGCCACTCACTGTAGATTTTCGCTTAAGCGCAGGTTTAGAGAGTCCCAAATCAAAGCACTCATTCTCTAGCCGAGAAATCAAACCGGAGATTGGGAACTCTTTATACGAAACAGACCCATTGCGGAAAATAAATGGAAACTTGCCGCCAATAGTATCAGTCTTAGTTTCCAACACGTCTTTCTTAAAAGAAGATATCTTCGGATTATAACGAATCCTTAATTGTCGCTCCCCATCATAAAGAAAAGCATCTTCAAAATTGGCGGATATCTCTGTCGGCCTATTCTTCGCGGCGGCTTGCTCTGCGGCGCTCGTAGGCACCGGCCCCAATTTTGCGAATACAGGCAATGAATAAACCCCCGCATTATTAATACGTTCAATCATGTATTGATACTTGATGCCATGCTCTATTGTATAATCATTATAAGGATTACTATTAGACAGATCATAGGCTAAATTAATTTTCTTTAACTTCTCTTTTATCTAGGCTCCATCTTTTTCATAAGTCCGTGATAATAAATAAGTACCAACACGGTCAATCTTGCTATTATTATAATCTAGCTCTAAGGCAATATATCCATAATCTGGATGCGGCGTAGCATAAAACTGAATATCGTCAAGCGGCACCATAGCACGTCTAATTATATTATATACTGGCGAAGTAAGTGTCATATTATTCGTCGTTTTCACGACATACTAAACTGTATATAATTTATCTTTATCCATCCAAATTTTCGCAGAAAATAGATCGGAACTACGAATAGATTGCCCAATGTCTGTTGAAGAAACTGTATCTGAATTACTATTATGTATGTTATCGGTCACAGAATCTACTATTTTACCATTCTCATCGCGTAAATAGAAACTGTAATATTTTACACGCTCTGTCGGATCTGATGAAGAATATTCGCCCACATAATCTGTCTGCTGAGCGGCAGTACTATAAGACTTCAATCCCTGAATCTCCACCGTCGGAACTGAAGTATATTTCACTACAGCCGCTGTTGAAAAATATCCAACAATTGGATATAATTCACTCGTACTAGTTAAAGTTTCTTGCCTACAAACTTCAATCGCGCGTGTCATTTTATTAATAATCAAAGCCTAAATGTTATTAAACCCTTCTAAAGTCGTTGGATCGTATTTTTGCGGATAAGAGACATGTTGGTTATAATATTCCTTACCTCGTAATACTACTTCACTATTATCACAATCTTTAAAAATATTTAATTCAGTTTGATTATTATACAAATTGGCCTTAGATAATGCCTCAAATATAGAACGATATGTGTTTGCTTCAAGATTCGCCTGATTAACCGTTTCTATATCAATAGAAATAAAACTCGCTTTTAAAGCTGCATAGTGAGAAGCGAAATTTACATCTGTAAGTCCTTTAGAATATGCATCCACTGCATCCTGGACCTTAGCTTTTTGCTTTTCTATTGAATCAGAATCTAAATTTGCCTAAGCAGCATTTTTTAATTGAGTTATAATATCTTGCTAAAGCTACTGCAAACAAACTTGCGTCCAATAATTCGACCAATCACCGTCATTAGAAACACTATATTGCCGCAATAAGACTTCATCAGGGTCTAAATAAAATTTTATATAATTCTATAAAGCCTAACGATATAAACTTTTTAATGCCTATATAGATTCTTCAACCGTATTTGAAGTCGGGGATAAATTCTTAACTTTCTATAATAAGACTTCTTGCTCAGTTATCGCCATTCTTTCAGATGAATATCCCTGCGGCAAATAAGCTATCTACAATTTGTAATATTGCCCCACATTTAATTTATTCACTTGATCCTGCGGCAAAACAAATTTTACTTTTTGTTTTTCTATATTAAAATTACTAGATATGATATTATTAATAAGAGCCGAATTGCTAGTAAGACTCTTAATCTATAACATAAACCCCTCAATTTGGTCTCTACTAACCGTACTATTCATAGAAAATGGGACTTCAATTGAAGTCCCATAAAAAGCCGGAATAGTATTTTCCAAATTGGGAGGATATAATCTTGTTGCCATTAATTATTCCTCCTTTTTCTCCTCCTTTGGGATTTGCACTGCGCTTATCGAGGCTCCAGCTTTTTCCAATTGCTATGCAAAAACCGCTAGAGCACGAATACAATCTGCCATTACTAAAGTGTCATTACCTTTAGTTGAGATTGACATTAAACCATTAATAATCTATTGTAAAGAAATATTTTCCATTTTTCCACCTTTTATACCCAGCTATATACTTTACTCTTTATCTCTGTATTACCTTCTTCGTCTGTAACTTCACCTGAAATATGAAGACCATCATTATAAAACCCAAAAGTTACACCACCATGATCAGAACCTCCACCAAACTCCATACGTATACCTGCATCTGAAATAAAAAGCATATTCTTCTACCCCGTGTTGTCGCCTTGGAGATTTTTTTGATCAACTGCTAATCTTACACCATGAGTTATACGTTTGCCAACCATACCAGTTGTTGGCACCAATTCTCCAAATTCTTCCCAAGCTGCAGGGTTATTAGAAAACCCCGCTGAAGAATCACCATACAAGCTAAAGCCTCGTTTAATACCTACTGTGACGTTTAAAATACCCGCACCAATGCAATCCGCAGTTATTGCATTTGCTTTAATACCCAGTTTGTTATTATCATAAAAAAACAGCCCATCAGATTTATTTGCAATAGCCTCTGCAATCTCTTCTGGTGTCATTTTTAAAGACTCAGCATCTGGTATAGAAGGTCTATTGCTTAAATTATTATAATCAATTCCAGTAATATTACCTGTTAACTAAATGCCATTACTGTTAATAATTACGCTTGCTAGTCCACCAGAAGATAAACTAATGCCTTTACCATCAATATTAACTTTATTATTTTCTTCATCTGATAAAGAAATCATACCTGTCATATTAATGCCGTCACGGTTAACTTTAAATGCACTGGTAGCACCATTACTAATATTAATGCTCCCTTTTCCGCCAATTGTTACATTACCATCCCAATCAACAGAGAAATTATTCGTATTACTAATCCACAATGGATAGACATTATTTCCTGCGCCAAAATAAGCCTAATAATTACCATTCTTACAAAAAATGTTTGAATCATTTAAATTAATCAACATACCTCGACTAGAATAATAACCGCTATTATATAAAGTGGCATTAGTACCATCAAAATTAATTCGTCCTTTATTAGAACCAATAAATGCCTTTCCGTCCTCTTTAAAGGCGTATACCTATGTACCTTTATTAAATCCATAAATGCCGGTTAATCGCATGCTAGCGTCAGTGTTTGTATCGCAATAATCTCCCAGAGCTACACCAGTAAAAACCTTCTAACCAGCATCAACATTTTCATATTTTCCTGCTAAAATACGCGGAGAATAAATAATAGCATTATCCTTATCTATTTTAACCGTTCCATTATATTGTGCCATATTATCTATATAAGCTGATGCATAATGGCTAATACGACAAATCACCGGAATCGTAGCTAAGAGATACCCATAGGCAGTATATACTCGTACTCCATAAACTTGACCATCCATCTCTGACAAAAAGTAAGATAATGGAGTAAGCTCTACTTTTGAGTAGTCTGTTACTTTTTTAGGAGGTGTGTCATCAGTATATTTAACAGAACAGGCGGTTAAAGTACCAAAATTTCTTAAGAATACTTGGGTTTTGGCATTATCAATTTCGATATCCGAAGTCTAAGCTTTTGAACCACGCATATAAACAATAGAATCTTTATTACTAACTGTCTAAATACTCCAGTTAGATGGGCTAGAAACTGTAACATTTTCTGAACCAGTTAGCCAATCTGCGGTAGTACCATATGCTAATGTTAATTTATCAGTCGTCTATGGCGTTATAGTATCTATCCATGGCACTTCTGTCATATATTTCTAGTTATTATCATTATCTTCTATTAATAATTCTAATCTATATGTTGGGCTGACATCTCCGGCTAACTCTGACATACGTAAATGCGGCAGCCCGTCTGAGAGGTACACAATCTCGGTTGGCCCCTCTATAATATTATCTTCATTGTAACTTATAATCGCTGGTAAATAGCAAGCTAATTTAAGGCCATCTGGATCTGCTTGCGTCACCTTACCAACTTCTACAACACCATACGCTACGCAAATATCCTGTAAATCCGGCGTATAAGTAGTAAAACTACCAGTCTTCGTGCCCTTTAATCGCCAGTTACCCAGTGTCTCTTTTCCGTCTATTACTATATGAGGAATATATTCTCTCCCAGGGACTAAACTATGGACTTTTTCACTCGTTACTTTGCTTGTCCAATAGGCTATCACAGTATGTGAAGTACCTAAGCAATCATAATATCCAAAAGAAAGGGTTAAAGAATTCTCAAGTAAAATATCCGATGTATTACCATTGACATGGCATTTCGCTGAAAACGTAAAAGTATTCGCAGTACGCGCTGCCTCATAGTAACGAGATGGCGTAAATGCAAGTTCATATCCATTAACGGCTACCCCATTTACATTAAAAGATTTATAAATTGCATCCTATTGTGAGAATATCATAGAAGTGCGGGAGCCCGCCTGTGCGCAGTAAAAATCCTTATTACTAGCGAGCATAGCCGGTAATGTTGTTCGTTCGCTGTTTAGAGAATAACAACGGATAACAAATTTCTTTTCTTCCCATTCTTCACGTATTAAACCACTACGAGTATAATAATTAAATTGACCGTGGTTAGAAATAAAGTCTTCTCCATCATAATAGCCGCAATCAAGATATATATCATTTAATGCCTTTTGATTCGCGGAAATTAAATCTAAATCGCTATATCTCTGAGCCGTTACTTCGTCAAGCGCTTTCTTAATCTCCTCTTGAGAGATTTCTTTTTCAGCATTGCGCAAGTTATTTAATACTAATGCATTACTAATATATTGTTTATTTTTGTAAGTTATAAGAGCCTTTAGTGTCTCTGTATTCTGCGTATAGTCTGGAACAAATATTAATTCGCCTGTGGATAGAAAGTTATCTGTAGATTTACCATTAATATCCATGTAACCGATTAACTCCCATCCAGTAAGAAGCTCTGGTGGTAAAGTATTACTATTTATTACGTTACCAGCTTTGGCTCGAAACCATTGAATAAATTCACTCTTAGCCTTTTTTCCCTCAGAAGTTGTATCAAAAGAAGGAATAGACGAATAATACTTAGTCTTATCATCCTCTGTCACCGCAAAACTAAAACTAATACGCGGGGTATAACAAGTTAGTTGTGACAGCAATTCTGCGGCGGCATCTTGTTTAGCTTGTTGACAGAAGCTTGAACGATCAGTATCAGATTTCGCCTCCGCCAATCGAGAAAAGAATTTATAATTTTTTAGCCAATTATTAATTCTTGTTAATTCTGCTAAAGAAAAATTTGAAGACATGGATTGCCATGCGTTTTCTATAGCTGTTTCATCAGAATTGTTATTACAAGCTACATCTAATAATCCATCTATTGCTTCATTAAAGCGCCTCTCTATTGCAGGATTAGATTTAAGTGTTGCCGCGTATTCGGGCGAATAATAAGTATTACTGCCTGAAGTCGTCGCAATCATGCAACGAGAAGCCATGATTTCACTTTTAGTAGCACCAACGCCAACAAAAAACTTTGTCAAAAAGATATTTTTATTTGTATTTGTCGGAGCTACCCAATCCTCATTAAAATCGGAAAAATTATTTTTCTAATATAAATAAGCTTCAATCTTTATAATTGTTTTAGCAGTAGTCAACTCATATACACGAGTTAACCGAGTAGAATAAATATAATTATAAGGATTACCAAAATATTCACTACTGTCAAACTCTACTTTTTCAACAGTACCGGTGTTATCAGTAATCAATAAGCGAATACCATAATTACCATTTATAATCCCCAAAGGCTTCAAATATGAAGTAAACGTAGGCGCTAACCCCAATCTACTCACTCCGGCATAACTACCTTCCCATGTACCAATTAAAATCTCTTGTGTCAAGCTATTATTTGCCTAAATACCAAGTGACTTCCCTGAGAAGTTGATTAAAGAGGAATTAGAATCATGGAAAAATACCATATTTTCTAACTCATCTGTCACATTATAAGCACCGCTACTTTCGGTCATGCGCCGCCCTATAATAAACTTTGTTTTATTATAGTCTCCACCGGGAATTAATATATATACATCATCATTTTCTTTATAAGTGGTAAAAGCATACGCCGTAAATTGCGAATAGCCACTACCCACAGTGTAAACGCCCTCTTTTGCACGAGAAGCATCAACAATAAAACCATCAATAGTTATATCATTATTGTTAGGCTGTGACTCAGCTATAATCTACATCGCAGTTAGCATATTTTCAGCCATCTGTTCAGAACTAGACATAGTTAATCTCACTCCTTTTTCACTTTACTCTATTATATCATAAAAAATCCAATAAGTCAATCATTCATCCTTGGCCAAAATAAAATAAAGGGGCACAATTAAGTGCCCCTTTACGGTTATTTTTTATTCGCATATTGTGAAGCAAGATTGATAAGATTATCAAATGCTTGTTCTATTTCCTGATGGCTAGTAGCATTCGGGAAATTGGCCTCAATATGTACATTCTATTCTAAAGTTTCTGCGCGGGTCTCGATTCGTGGAAGATCGAATCTCCGTCCACGAGAATATAATGCTTGCGCATCTATTTGTTGTACAATATCACGAACAATATTCACTATGTCAAGCATATTAGCAGTATCAGAAGCGTTTAAGACCAATTCTTTCTGATGTAATACAGCCAATTTTCCATCTTGGCCCCACTCTCCTGTATATCCGCCAGTATCATACTTTTGAGTAGTGTTATTATATTTATCCCATAATCTATCAGCTTTTTCGCCGGATATCTATACGCCCTACTCCTAGAAATCTTTCACCATGGCCTCTTTAGAATCCCAGCTGTACTGACCATAAGAATTGGGATCTAAGCTAATCTTCATCGCGCGGTATTCAGCGTACTTTTCAGCAGAGTCCATATCATTATTTTTCAAAGCCTTGATCATAAGATCAAAATAATCCGCGTTTGAATTGAACACTACTGCCAGTTTTGTCATCTCTTTGACCCACTCCCGCAAAGCTTCACCCATTTCATCAATGGTCTTAACCAGATCATTCATATTTTTCGTAGTAGCATCAAAATTCTCTTGAGAGTTGCTAATAGCAGTTTGCATATTCTCTTGAGCTGCGATCATAGCTTTTGCAATTGCTGTTTTCATACTTCCTAAATCATTTAATACGTTTTCATCAGTTATGCCCATCGCTTTAGCCAATTCTTGATAATATTCAGTAGTTGTCTTATACTGATCTTGTATCATTGTAAAGGTAGTATCTGCGCTACTTGCAAAGTTATCATTAAATTTCTATAAAGTCTCATACTCTGGGTACATCGTGCCTAGAATAGTGTCTTTGAAATTCATGCCGCTCTATTTCAGGGCTTTATCATACTAATCAGTATAATATGATAACTTCTTCATGGTAGACTCTCGGAGCGCTTCTTCTCTTTTATTTCTTTCTTCCTGAGTCAAAGACGCGTCTGTATATATATCAGACAAAGCATCGTAGTACTCTTGCTGAATTGAAAGAATCTTCTCACCTGTATCGCGCATTGTTTCTTCCTATATATCCTAAAGGGCCCACATTTTATCTTCCACGTCTTGTTCAGCCTTAGAGACTTCTTCAGCGTCGGCTGTATACATATAACCCCAATTACCTTCATTGTCCCGTACTAGACGGACTTGCGATTTTGCCTCCTAGGCTTCTTCTAGCGCAATTTCGGCCAGCCGCAAATCATACTTAGCTTGTAATGTCTTTAATTCATACTCACTCATCTATGCATTACTATTCTGTAAAGCATTGACCTCTTCAAGTACGTCTTTTAGCTTACTCTTTGCCGCAACATTATCGGTTTTAGAAATATCCTATAATATTGTCCTATTTAATTTATTTAATTCATAAATCTTTTTAGAATTTGATAAGTATAAATCATTTAAATCAGTTAAATCACCATATCTATCAACAGCATAATCAATATCATTTAATAGACCCTTCTTTTGAACTGCTATGACTTTTTCTACAGCGTCTACCCAATTATCTTCAATAGCCTATACAATATCATTAATGCTTTCATAGATTTCTTGCTGCGTCTCTAACTGTCGCTCAGTGGCTTCTTTT
>ERZ779888.3557-NODE-3557-length-11338-cov-5.156785_pt1 | contig 11338 bp, 10 predicted proteins | sample MGYA00511245_ERZ779888 | MGnify/ENA primary metagenome ERZ779888 (study PRJEB29588, sample SAMEA2155255) | human gut metagenome | biome: human gut; feature: human-associated habitat; material: faeces | place: Denmark | collected 2008/2010 ... | reverse complement strand
CTCGCCGGTTAGCTGCCTTCCAACAGCGAGTATAAATAAACGATGTAAGACCAGTTTGCGGCGGCAAATAAAAAGCGCTCTATATTGCGCGGTGTTGTAAAGGTAGCATGTCAGGTTCATATCCTGAAGATCAGAGTTCGACTCTCTGTTGCGCAACCACTTATTTAAGAGATTCCCTGATTGACTTTTTAAAAAATATTTGTTATAATATTTATAGAAAGTCAAAATGAACCTTGAAAAATAAACACTATGATAACTCAGTGTAGATTGAATGCGATGTTCAAGCTGAGAATACTCGGATAGGGCTCGGGAGTACACGAATCAAGGATACTTGAGGAAACTCGTCCGCTTTGTTTAAAGCGATTTAAGCAAAGAATCCCAGTGGGGAGAAAGTAAAGAGTATGTGCTTCAATTATCGTACATAAAGGATGCCGTGGAAAGGTGCGTGCAATAGACAGCTTAGTGAATAGCTAAGCCGAATCCAAGTTAGGTGTTAGCTGGTGACTGTCATAGACCTTGGAAATACCAACAAACGCATGGGCGGTGATGGAGTTGAAAAATTCCTATAACTTTCTACAGCGACAGAGTAGCGGAACGCCAAGACTTGAAGAATCAAATTTAGATTGATATTCTAAAAATAAATTAATTTTCTGAATATCCCGTGAAATGTGTTTGGTAGTCAATCCAACAGTGACTATGCGGTTTCGGCCGGGGGCAAGAAGTTTTAAGACGACGGTTTTAAGGCTCAGACTTGTTTCTCACTTGTCTGAATATATGTAAAGATAAAATGAGGTAAGGCGAAGGCCTATCATAATAGTGTTTATTTTTCAGGGTTTATGGGCACCCCTTAATAAAGATAAAAAATTCTTACAATGGAGGTATGCTTATGTTTAATCGACAGTATGAAGCTATGTCCGTGAGAAGTCCAGATATTTCTGGTGGCGAGACCTGACTCGCCATAATTAAAGGAGAGCTGAGCATCTCTTATAAACTGCTCTTTAATACGCCCGAATGATGGAATTGGTAGACATGCAGCTCTCAAAAAGCTGTGCTGTGAGGCGTGTGAGATCGTAGCTCACTTCGGGTACCATAGGTCTTTATGGCAACTATACGACCTTATAAATTACTAAAGTTGCAATAATATGCTCCCGTAGCATAACGGTAGTGCAACCGGCTTATACCCGGCATAAGGCTCCAGATTAGGGCACGATCTCGGTTCGAATCCGAGCGGGAGTACCAAATATTGCTGATCCCGAAAATAAAAAAGACTGTCATGCGGGGAACCTAAAGATATTGTATTGCGCTTTAGGCTGGCAGAATCCGCTACCCTTCTATATATTAGCTAATTATAGAGACAAAAACTATTCATCGAGGAGAGTTTTTACTTCTAAAATACTATTATTATTTTTGTTAGTATTTTGCTTTTTACTTCTCGATTTTATATAGAACTAATAAATAACCTGTTTAATGCGGCCGCCCAGCTTTGCGGAGCGTTAGTTCCAAGCCTAAAAGAACGCAGAGGTGACAGATTTGAAAGGAGTTAATTATGGCAACTTATTCGTTGATTATTCCCATGTATAATGGGGAAAAATACATTGCAAATGCGCTTGGTAGTTTGCTTCCATCGGCATCGCTTTTGACAGAAGTTATTTTGGTGGATGATCGTTCCACTGATGATGGAGTTAAAGTTGCTCATACCTTTGATAATCTTCTCCCCATGCGTTATTTTGTTACTGACGAGAGTATGGACAGAGGTCCTGGCAATGCTCGGCAGTTAGGCCTTGACAATGCGTGCGGCGAATGGATTGGCTTTATGGATGCCGATGACCTGCTTGCCCCAGACGCTTTGAGATATGTTGATAAAGCCGTAAGTCAGTGTGAGGATGCACAGATGTTTATCGGCAATTTTGTTGAGAGAGAACCTCTTACGGGTCGTCATGGCGCTCTTCATCAAGAAGATCCTACTTGGGTCCATGGGAAATGGTATTTGAAGAAAATGCTTGATGAATACAACATTTGTTTTCTTCCCGATCTTTATACTCACGAAGATATTTATTTTAATGCTTTGGTCTTTGACAGGCTTAGAGCAAACGAAAAGAATTTTTATATTCTTGATGAATTGATTTATTATTGGAATCAGAATCCTAATTCGATGACTTCCAGTGAACGTTATACTCTAACTAATCTCAATGATTATCTCATCAGTGTTATTGATTCTCATCTGACTATCTTGACTGATGTAGAAAAGCCCAGCGAAGAACTCGTTGATACCATTAAAGAGATTTGCCTGTCACAGTATGTCCAAGGTTATTTCTACTATCAGGCTTTTGTTTATAAGTATGGTAGTCAGGATGAAGAGTGTAAACGTGGTTATGAGTCGCTTAAGGCTTTTTACAGAAAACTCACTGATATTTTCCATTTGACAAGAGATGAATTTCTCGATATTCTTTTTAAAAAGAGTAAGGAATTTTGTAACCAAAGAAATGGTGCAATAAAAACATTTGGGCCTTTTATTGAGGTTGATAGTTTACCTTCTTTCATTTATCAAATTGCGGCGTTTGTATAATGCCGCCAAATATTGGGGCGTGGCCTAGTGGTTAAGGTGCGTGCCTTGGGAGCACGAGATCGAGGGTTCGAATCCCTCCGCCCCAACCATATAGCGGCGTAGCCAAACGGTAAGGCGTCAGACTTTGACTCTGACAGTGTTGGTTCGACTCCAGCCGCCGCTGCCACTATGTTTCTAGAATTCTGTAATTCATCATTTCTATTAACTCCTTTCCTTTTGAGGGGCTAGAGATCTTTCTCTAGCCCTATTTTTATATTCTTCGTTTTGTCTCTCGCTGGCTCCGCAAAGCTCCGAGTTCCCCTAGAATCACCCATTAGGAATTTTTTTGGCCAAAAGTCGCTCAAAATATACGGCCTATTTTTAAAGTTATTAGAAAGGTTATAAAAATAATCTAAATCAAAAATAAAAGGAGGGTGTTATTTTAGTATGTATGGTTTAACTCATGAGAATGGTAGAGCCGTATATGGGCTTAAGCATTTTATATTAGACACAGAAGCAGAAGTAAAAAATTTGCCCACAGATGATATGCTTATTCCAGGTAGTACGGCTTTTGTTATTTCAACTTCAAATTCCTATATGCTAAATAATCAAAACTCTTGGGTAAAAGTAAATTTATCTAATAGTAGTGGCGGTTCTAGCAACCACTGATAATACCTATATTTGGGACGGCGGAGATGTAGGTTCGTAAGGAGGAAAAAATATGGCCGATGTTTATATGAAATCTAAGTTTTATTTTAAACGCGGTAAAGCGGCCTCCTGGGCTGCGCAAAACCTTATTCTTGGACCCGGTGAACCAGGTTTTGAGTTAGATACCGGAAAGCTAAAAGTCGGTAATGGCATAACGCCTTGGAATGAATTACCATATATCACTGATAATATAGTTCTTCCAGCTGAGGTTGTCAAATACCTAGGTTCTGTGAATAAATTGCCTGAAGTTGCTTATGATGGTGAAATATGTGAAATAGATGATATGTTTTATATCCATAGTCAAGGCCAATGGAAGCAAATAGGAGGCACCGCCGCCAAACCCGGTGTAGTAGAAGTTATCAAAATCCGTGATGATGGTAGCCCCAATCCAACTGTTGAATCTAATGGAATTAGATATAATTCAATAGAAGATGCACTTGCTAATATAAGTGATGGTGATTTAATTGTTATTCCTGCTAATTTTAATAGTGTAATATCAATACCCGCTAATAAAAATGCTAGTATTGAATTAAAGAATATTAATGTAAAGAATGACGAAGAAACCCCGCTAACTGTTGGATACCAGTCTACTCTAACCGTGAGTGGGGCCGGCACGATGGAATGCCGCAAGCATGCTAAGCCGACGATGATGAACAGCGGTAATATGTATATTAATGGCGGTACTTATATTCGCACACTAGATTCTAAAGAGAATGGTTATTATACCGTTGTTAATCATGGTAATATGACATTTAATGGCGGATTAGTGAGCTGTGATAAAGAGTATTCCAGCCTAATTGAGAATGGCTATTGGGATTATTCTGATAATGATCCGGTCAAGGGTTTCGTAACCGGCCAAAATGAAGCCGCGCCAAAGCTTGTTATTAATGATGGTTCATTTATGGGCGGTTTATATATTATCAAAAATGATGATAATGGCTATGCTGAGATCAATGGCGGCGATTTCTATGGTACTATTTACACTTGCGGCAAGCTGCTAACTATTAATGGGGGCAATTTCCGCTGTGATGATTATTACAATCTAAGAGCAAGAAAGCTCAACGATGGCATTAATGTCGCTGATGTTGTAATTACTGGCGGTATTTTTGATTGTTCTGCGCGTGATTAGAATATTCTCGTAGAACAAGATGCTAAGGTGACTATTAAAGGCGGCAAATTTAATTGTGAAGTTCCCGTAGAACTATTAGCTGAGGGATATCAATCGCAATTAATTAATGGCTACTATGAAGTAAGCGCAATAGAATAAGGAGGAATACAATGGCGTTTAATGTAGTGTATAGCGATAAAGACCGTATTCAAGGCGCCATTGAAAGTGGCGTTATTCCTCGTGAGAGTCTAGTATTAACTAGTGATGACGCGAAACGGTCTGAAATGTATTATTATGATGATAATGGTCAATTAAAAACCATTACTAAAAAAACCCAATTTAATTCTATGGTTGGAGCACGAACCTGGGCTAATAAATATGATTATACCGGGGAAATGATTTCAATTAACATAGATGGTCAATGGGTCCCCTATTTAGTCGATGATAACAATGATTTTATTTGTCTCAAACCAGAAGAAGACGAATATGAAATTGTCGATGGTGGCGATCCCTAATATTTTTTAAGGAGGAAAAATATTTATGGCTGAAAAAACTTTAACCACCCAAATTATTTTACGTAATGGCACCACAACCGAGTGGGAAGCTAGTACGAAGATACTCAAAAAGGGTGAAGTTGGTATTGATACCACAAAAAATGAAATTCGCATTGGTGATGGCGAGCATACTTGGAAAGACCTCAAAATTGCTGGCGCAGATCAAGCTGCTATTCAAGCGTTGATTGACAAAGCGGAAGATAAAGTTTCCGTGTTATTAGTCGAGGGTAATGAGACTGATACTGAAAAACTCGCTACCATTGCTAACCCAGCGCAAGGTGATATGGCTATAGTCGAGCGCGCAGTAACTTCAGGCTCTAAAGTCAATAGTCACACAGCCTATGCTTATGATGGAGAAAAATGGTGCGCTATGGATGGTAACTATAACGCTGAGAATGTTTATTTCGATAGCGATCTCACTTATACTGCGCCCATCGGCGTTAAAACAGTTCCTGCATCTGGCTCCGGAATAATTTCTGCTGCTGGTAAGAATGTAAAGGAAGTTCTGGCTTCAATCCTTGCTGAAAAGAAGAATCCTTCTAAAACCAATCCTGCCGTATCCTTTAGAAGTCAAGGTGGCTTTGGTACTTGTGAGATTGGTACGAAGAGGAATTTATCTTATACTGCAAGTTTAAGTGCTGGTTCTTATACTTATGGTCCTGCAACTGGTATCACTGCACAGTCCTGGTCTGTTAGCTGCACTGGTGTTGCTGATGCAAAGACTTCTGCTACCGGCGTCTTTGAAAACGTTGTGGCTGAGGCGACCCCAAAGACTATTACCGCTACTGCTACTTATAATGAGGGTGCAGTACCTAAGAACAATCTTGGCGGTGACTATCCTGATGGTAAGATTGAGGCTGGCAGTGCGTCAAAGACTTCTGATGCGCTTGTTGGTGTTCGTTATATGTTCTGGGGTCCAGTCACTACTAACATTGAATTGAATTCTGCCAACATTCGAGCCCTTGCTAAGAAGAAAGCCGTTGGTAATGGTGCTCTTGATACTTTCGGTGCTGGTGCTGGCGCCAAGAAAGTAATCGTAGCTATTCCTGCTGATAAGAAAGTTACTAAGGTGATCATGCCAAGTGCTTTAAATGCTGATGTTACAGCTTTATTTGTTAAACAAAGCACTACCGTTAGTGTTGAAGGCGCTAATGGCTATGCTGGAGCTGCCTATAATGTATATGTCTATCAACCTGCTTCTATTGATGCTGGTGAAACATATACCGTTACAATTGGTTAATTTTAAAGGAGGAATAATATAATATGGCTACTATTTTAAATGATGCTGCTTATATGGGTTTCCCGCTTTCTATTAAGCGTGGTAATCCTGCTCCTGTTGATACTACTGCCGTATGGTATAATAAAACTGAATTAGAAACTTATGCTGCGAGTGGCGCTACCGCCTATGTTGGTCAAATTCTGACATTAGTTGCGGGTGGTAAATGCGAAGCCTACATGATTAGCAATGAGAAAGGTACACTTGTTAAGTTGGCGCAAACTACTGCATCGGGCGACCTCGCATCTGATGTGGCGAATTTGCAAACTCAAGTCGAAGGACTTGTTGAGAAGATTGGCACGGCTGCGGCTGAGGGTACTGAAGCGTCTGGTCTTTATAAGTTAATTGCTGATGTTGAAGCTGTGGCGAAGGCTCGCCTCGAGAGTGTTGAGGCTGGCGATAATAGCGTTACTATAGCTGGTAGCGCCACTAAGCCTAGCGTAGCAGTTAAGGTTTCTAAAGCTGCTGGTAACGCCTTGTCTCTTGCAAATGATGGTCTCAAAGTTGAGATTCCAGAAGTCAAAGTTCCTAAATACAGCTTGGTCAAAGACGAGAAGGCGGCTAATGGTGATATCGCCACATACCATTTAACCAAAGATGGCGTAAATGAGGGCGTTGCAATCAACATTCCTAAAGATTTGGTTGTTTCATCTGGTTCTGTTGAGACATTTACAGCTGGCGCTCTTCCCGAGGGTGTTACCGAGGCCGGTACATATATTAAATTAACCCTTGCCAACAGTACAAAACCCCTTTATATTAATGTTAGTACTCTAATTGAGTATGTCACTGGTGGCTCGGGCGAGAATGATGCTATTCAGATTAATGTTTCTAGTGATACTCATAAGGTAACTGCTAATGTTAAGAATGGCTCTCTCACCAAGGACATGCTTGCCGCAGGTGTGGTTGCATCCCTTGGTAAGGCTGATAGTGCTGTTCAAACAGTAGTTGCGGGCGAAACCAATGGTACTATTAAAGTTGATGGTAATGAAGTTGCTGTTAAGGGACTTCAAAATGCGGCATTCGCTACTGTTGAGTCTATTAATGCTACCGCATAGGGCTATGTTGATACAGCCAAAGCGGCATTAGAAGGTAATGACGCAACTGATAATGAAAATTCTGCCACGATTGTGGGCGCTAAGAAATATGCAGATAAAGTCGCTAAAGCGGCAAGTGATAATGCAGGCACCGCATTAAGCAATAAAATTGCTGAACTCAAAAATACTGACAAGGCTGTTGCTAATCAATTTGTTACCGCAGTTAAAGAAGCTAATGGTGTTGTAACCGTTGAGCGTAAAGTTCTTGCTGCTGCTGATATTCCTGAGCTTGGCGTAAGCAAGATTACCGGTCTCCAAGGTTTACTCGATGGCAAACAAGATACTTTGACATTTGATGGCGGCTATTCTGCGGGTGTAAATAATGTAGCAACTGTTTCCACTGTTAATACAGCTAAGTCCGATTTAATTGGCGATACTGGTGCAGAAGCTACTACTACTGATGGCAATACAATTGCTGATGTCCGTCGCTATGTCGATGCTAAGACAAAGGTTCTTGCATCTGATGCAAAGCTTACTGAGCTTAGCAATAAGGTTACTGCTAATACCAATAGTATTGCAACCATTAATACGTCATTAGCTGAGGGCGGCTCTGTATCTAATGCTATTGCTGATGCTAAAAAGGCTGGCACTGATGCTGCAACGGCTGTTAGCGCTCTTGAAAATGGTAAGGTTAAGGCTAATACCGAAGCTATTGCTGCTATCAACAATGCCGAAACCGGTATTTTAAAGCAGGCTAAGAACTATGCTGATGGCAAAGATACTGCTATTGCTGCCGCCAAGAAAGCTGGCGATGATGCGGCTACTGCGGTTGAAACTCTTCGTAAAGACGCTAATGACATGTAGAAAGTTATTAATTACCAAATTAATAATATTAAGGATAAGATTGGTACGATTCCTGATGATAAGACCGTGGCGCAGGCTATTGAAGAGGCAAAGACTGCTGCAACTTATGACGATACTGCACTTAAAGGTCGTGTAACTGCTATCGAGGAAGACTACCTCAAGGGTGCTGATAAAACAGCTCTTGAAACAGCAATTAATACAGAAAAAGGCCGCTTAGATACGTTCTTGAATGCTGCCGAAGTCGGCGATGCTGCAGTAGATACGTTAAAGGAAATTCAAACTTATATTTCTACTCATGGCGAAGCGGCTGATGAAATGGTTAAGAAGATTGCGGCTAATAAGACTGCAATTGAGACTGAAGCAACTACAGCTCGTGCGGCTGAAAAGAAAAATGCTGATGCTATTACCAAGTTAAATGGCGCGGCCGATGTTGAGGGTTCTGTTTCTAATAAGATAGCGAGCGAAATTGCCGGCCTCCAACTTGACAGTACTTACGTCAAGAAGAATGGCACCGACCGTTTAATCACTGCGGCAGAGGCTGCTAAGTTGGCCGGTATTGCTGAGGGCGCGCAAGTCAATGTTATTGAGTCTATTAAATTGAATGGTACAGCCCTTAGTATTGATGCTAAAGCTGTTAATATTCCTCTTGTTACCGCAGATACTGCTGGTATTGTAATTTCTTCTGCTGATGAAAATACCATTAGTTATGCCAATGGTATTGGTACAGTTAATAGTTTGAATGTTAATAAGTTAGCACAAACTGAAGGCGATGTATTAATTATTGATGGTGGTAAAGCCTAATAAATAATATATAATTTTTATAGGGAGTAGTGAAAATATTCACTACTCCCTATTTTTTATTGGGCAAAAGTGTTTAATGTATCTATTTAATTTTTTAGATTTTATTGAGAATATTATAATGGTTTTATTTCGTTATTACTAACGGAATAAGATACATAGAAAGGAAGTTAAGAAAATGGCAATAACAAAAACTATACAAGCCACAGTAAAAAATAGAACTGATACGGCAGCTAATTGGACTTAGAAAAATCCGGTGCTTGCCGAAGGAGAAATAATAGTTGTTTAGACAAGTGCGGGAGAGACTCGCCTAAAGATCGGTGATGGGGTTAAGACATTTACTTAGCTTCCATATACTGATGAATAGATTTATAACAATGTTGTAACATCAGTTAATGGACAAACTGGTGATATAACACTAGCGAATGATTCGAAATCACTCGGCCTTTCCTCTGCGGCAGTCGGGCAGATTGCCAAGATTGCCGCCGTAGACGCATCCGGCGTTCCAACCGCATGGAGTCCGGCGGATATGCCGTCTGGTGGTTCTAGTGATTTATATGTTGACTTCTGGCCAACAGGCTCAGAACAATATAACGGAAATTTTAATGGGTATCAGGTAGAGTTGGCAACAGACCAAACGTTTGACGCTATTTTTGACTCCTTTAAGGCTGGAAACAAAATAGTCGCACGCCTATATGAGAACGAGTCCAAAGATGGTTCACCTACGTCCTCAGTTGATGCATCTGTTACTGGCACCAAGGAATTTGGGGCTATTCATTTTCAATTCGTTACCGCCAATGCCGATACTGGCGCAATTGCTGGCTTTCCCTTTATTGGCGAAGCTATTATGATGATAAAAATGGAAGAAGCTGCTGTTAGTTATCTTATTGAAAATAGAAATGTTCTCCCAACGCCCAATGCTGACGGCACTGACAACGGCAAAATTCCGATTATCAATGGAACAAAGTGGGAACTCAAAAGTGATTTCGTAATCAATGCGCCACTAGGCAGCAACGGTCAATACACACTGGATAAAACGTATGCCCAGATTAGGGAAGCCGTTACAGCTGGGAATAACCCTGTCGTGCATTTTGAGATGCCGGACGGCGCAGGCACAGCTGTTATGCCATTAGTGGAAGATTACGGTGTTATCTTTGTTTTCAGAGCGACGATTAGTATTGACACTGGTGTTGAAGCTTTGATTGGGCAATATATCATTTCGATTAACAGTGACGACAAAGTTATTTTTAAAACAGCTTCCGCGCTTAGTCTTAACAGTGACGGAAACCTGACCCAACAAACTATGGATAGAGCACCCGTCACAGATATGCAGATTGCCACGAAGAAATACGTGGATGATAAAATCTCTGACAAAGAACTTATTTTATCCTCGTCCACAGCGGGATCAACCAAAAAATTTAAATTAACAATTGATGATACTGGAACGCTGACAGCCAGCGAAATCACGGCATAAGGAGGAGTCAAAAATGGGAATTGAAACTAAATATTATACAAATGCAAATGAACCAAAATCACTCGGCCTTGCCTCTGCGGCGGTCGGTCAGATACCGAAAATAAAAGCGGTTGACAGCAACGGCGTACCCACAGAATGGGAACCGGCGACATTTTCCGGCTCTTCTTCTGATTATGTTATCAACGTGACTTTAGATACCTTACAATCCTCTATCGGTAACTGGGTATTGGGTTATTCCTGTACTTGCGACAAAACATATGCTGAAGTATTAGCAGCCTATCAAAGTGGCGCAAAAGTTTTAGCGCACGTAACACGAAATAAAGAAATTACTTTAAGTGATGGCTCTAAAAGGACAATACCGATTATCAATGAGGCTCCGCTTACTCGTTATATAGCCGCTCAAAATCTTTTAGTCTTTGACTACGTTCATAACGCGACAGATCTTTCTGTTTCTTCTGGTGGATTAACTTATACCACTGGAAATTCGGGAGATTCTATGATTTGCTATGTGGCTACATATCAATTTGCTTTTGGGGCAGCCGATACTTCAGCTGATAGTGTTCAAATACCTACAACCACTAAAGTCCAAGATATGATTGAAACCTCTGTAAGTGATATAAATACTAATACATACACAATTCAAGTTTCTAATACTGCTCCTGCGGCCGGCACATCTGATAAAATTATAACCTACGTTGTAGAGGATACTGTAGCTGAAAGTAAAAATTCGCTTTTGGAGTAGTAAAGGGGGTTTTAAATTCTAATGGATAATATTGAAAAAGCTATGTAGATAGAATAGGAATATTTAGCTTCTACAGATAAAAAGTCTTTATTAGAATTGTTAAAACCCTATGGTTTTACTTCTTTAGCTGAATTTTAGAATGCTAAAAAACAGAAGTCTGTTTTACAAACAGACTTATCACCAAAAACATGCAATATTGTAGATTCACTTACTGATACAATAAAAAATCTTTTTG
>ERZ779888.3541-NODE-3541-length-11377-cov-4.108638_pt1 | contig 11377 bp, 9 predicted proteins | sample MGYA00511245_ERZ779888 | MGnify/ENA primary metagenome ERZ779888 (study PRJEB29588, sample SAMEA2155255) | human gut metagenome | biome: human gut; feature: human-associated habitat; material: faeces | place: Denmark | collected 2008/2010 ... | reverse complement strand
TCTTGCTGTCGCGCGGTTTATGTTTATGCTTGTCCATAATGACGTTGCATTCATATAATCGATAATGAATAAAGCGAAAGAATCGATTCTCTCAGAAGATTGATATGTGCTCCAAAATAAAGCGCGTATAATATCATACCGTTAAGGGAAAAACGAAAAACGCCCACTTATCCGTATCCGTGGATACAGATAAACTATTATTTATTAAATTTATCAAGTTTTTCCGAGTTGCGTGAAGATATATAGAAGCGGTAGAAAGATTTATAAAAAAATTCGTTTCTACGCTTGATTTTCGGCGAAAAAAGAGTATAATACGTATCGAAAATGAGTGGCAAAACTATGCGTAAATCCGATTTTCATCGGGTTTACGCTTTTTTTTTTGTCATAACGGAAGGTGTAGAATGGAACGGACGGAACAAAACAAAATGGCGGTCGAGCCGGTTAAAAAACTTGTGTGGAAGATGGGTTTGCCGATGATCGTATCTATGGTCTTGCAGGCGCTCGGCTATGCGGTGAAACCGCTGATTACCGCGTTTTTACGGCTGGTTGTATTTACCTTTCCCGTCGCGTACCTTTTTACTTTGTCGAACGCCGTACTCGACTCGGTCTGGTGGACGTTCTTAATCGCCGAAGCGCTTACTTGCTCGTTTTCCGTTTGGTTTTTGATAAACGCCTATAAAAATAAGGTGCAAAAACTTTAATCTTTCGGGCGGATTATTCCGTTGACATTTATTTTCGCATTTTCTATAATTAAATATTATAAATATTTACGGAGAATTTGCGGAATGAAAAAGCCTTTTATCGACAAAGCCAAAGCGGAAGAAATTGCGGCAAAATATCCTACGCCGTTTTACGTTTACGACGAAAAGGGCATTTTAGACAACGCAAACGAACTTTATAAAGCGTTTTCCTGGAATAAGTCGTTCAAAGAATATTTTGCGGTTAAAGCGACGCCCAACCCGGAAATATTAAAACTGCTAAAAAGCGTGGGGTGTGGAGTGGATTGTTCGTCGTTTACCGAACTTCTTATGGCGAAAGAATGTGGTTTTTCCGGCGACGAAATTATGTTTAGCAGCAACGAAACGCCTGCCGAAGAATTCGTTCTTGCCCGAAAGTTGGGAGCAATCGTCAATCTTGACGATATTACCCATATAGATTTTTTGAAAGAAAACGGCGGTATTCCGAAAAAAATATCCCTCAGATACAACCCCGGCGGCGAGTTCAGCGTAAACAACCGCATTATGGGCAATCCCGCGGACGCGAAATACGGACTCACGAGAGCGCAACTTTCTTCGGCGGTAAAAAGACTGAAAGAAGAAGGCGCGGAAGAGTTCGGTTTGCACGCGTTTTTGGCGAGCAACACTTTAGGCAACGACTACTACGCAGAACTCGCGCGCGTGCTTTTCACTGCGATTGCCGAACTTACCGAAGAATTCGGCGTTAAGTTTACGTTTGTCAACCTGAGCGGCGGAATAGGCGTGCCTTACCGCCCCGATCAGCCGAAAAACGACGTTTTCGTAATAAGCGAAGGGGTAAAAAGAAAATACGACGAAATTCTCGCAAAAAACGGCATTTATCCGAGAATTTGTACCGAACTCGGCAGATATATGCTTGCGCCGTACGGCGCGCTCGTCACGAGAGCGATACACGAAAAACATATCTATAAAGAATATATCGGCGTGGACGCTTGCGCGGCGAACCTTATGCGTCCGGCAATTTACGGCGCGTACCACCATATCACGGTGTTGGGAAAGGAAAACGAACGACCGACAAAAGTTTACGACGTGGTCGGATCTCTGTGCGAAAACAGCGACAAGTTCGCGGTGGACAGACCCTTGCCGGAAATAGAAAAAGGGGATTTGCTATTTATCCACGACGCGGGCGCGCACGGTTTCAGTATGGGGTACAACTACAACGGCAGGCTGAGAAGCGCGGAAATTTTACTGCAAAAAGACGGTTCGTTCCGTCTGATACGTCGAGCGGAAACCCCCGAAGACTACTTTGCGACGTTGACGTTTTTACCCGAATTTTCAAAATATAAAAGGTAATCGGTTTCGAAAATAAAATATAATTTATGCGGAGGCGGAAAAAATGAAAGAAAAGTTTCGTTCGTTCGGTGCTGCCGTGAAACAAAAAGCGGATAAAGCAATCGACGGTTTTGCCCGTTTGGTGGTAAAAAAACGTTTATTGTTCACCGTTATTTTTGCGGTTATATTCGTGGCGAGTATTGTCGGATTTTTCTTCGTTAACACGAATTACGATTCGACCGCGTACCTGCCGTCCGACAGCGAAGTAAAACAAGGCTTGTCGGAGATGTTCGACAACTTCGGCGGCGGCGGAAACGGCTCGGTAATGATTACGAAAACCGTCGAAAACGAACAAAAATCAATACTTTTCGATGAAGCGAAAAAGTTCAAACAAAAAATTTGCGAAATAAAAGGTGTGGACGGCGTAATGTGGCTTGACGACCTGTTCGCGTCGTTTACTAAAGATTTTAACGACGATTATACGCAGTCCGAGTACGCCGAAACGATCCTATTGGTGCTCAGACTTACCGAAAAAGTAGACGTATCCGACCTTGCGAACAACGAAACAATTAAATCGCTTATCGCCGGAATAGATTTATCCGACCCCGAAACGGTGATTAAAGCGGTAGACAGCGTTCTCGCTACGTTTGCAAAAAAATATTTCGACGAAGAAATCGCTACCGGAAATTACTCGTTCGACTCGAAAAAAGGGAAAGCGATTATCTTATCGGCGTTAGCGCAAACGTTAAAAAATCCCGAATTTGCAGGAAAAATCGACGGATTTGGCGTAAACGAAGCGGAAGAACTTCTTCACGGTTTCGCTTCGTCTATAGAAATGTTTTATTCCGCAGACGAAAACGGCAAGTATTCGCCCCTGTTTCAAGTGACTTTCGTCGGTTCGGATTACGAAAAATCCACGATTAACGCAGTCGACGATATAAGAACCACCGCTAAAAACAGTGGTTACGGAATACATATGAGCGGCAACGCCGCCACGACGTATAACAGTATCGATTGCGTGGAAAAACAAACGACTTACGCCCTTATCGCGGTCGGAGCGGTCGTGCTCGTTATACTTTTCCTTTTCAGCACTTCGTTTTGGGAACCCGTGCTTTACCTTGCCGCAATCGGTATCGCCGTCGTAATAAATATGGGAACGAACGTCGTAATGGGCAGCGTTTCTTACCTTACGAGCGGCGTCGCAGGAATATTGCAACTCGCGCTTAGTATGGACTATTCGATTTTCCTTCTGAGCAGGTTCAAACAAGAAAAAGAGAAAAACCCCGACCCGGAAATCGCTATGATAAACGCGATAAAAGCGTCGCTCAGTCCGATCAGCGCAAGCAGCCTTACTACTATCGCAAGTTTCGTCGCACTGATGTTTATGAGTTACTCGATAGGGCTTGATATGGGCATAGTTTTCACAAAAGGCGTTATTTTCAGCCTTGCAAGCGTGTTTATGCTGCTTCCCGCGCTCGCGATTTACAGTAACAAACTTATCGTAAAAACCGAACACAAAAGTTTCAAACTAACTCTCTATAAATTCACCGGAGCGGTGCAAAAAGCGCGTTTCGTTTTGCCGATATTTTTGCTTGCGGTTATCGTTTTGTCGGCGGTCGGACAAAATTATATGAAGTTCGGTTACGGCGATACCGCTACTTTCGGCAGCGAAGGCTCGCTTATTTACGAAGACAAACAAGCGATAGAAAGCATTTTCGGCAGTCAGAACCAACTTGCCGCACTGATTAAAAACGATAAAGGAATGCAAAAAATAACGACTGTGGACGGTAAGGAAATTCCCGTAGAAGAGGCAATAACAACCGAACTTGCCGCAAAGGATTACGTAATAACCGCTCAGTCGGCGTCGGTTATAAAATCGAGCGGAACGGACAAATTGCTGCCGGCATCTTTCCTTAAACAATTCGACAACGGCGGCGAATATAACCGAATAGTAACGTATCTCGATTTGCCCGAAGAAGGGGAAGAAACGGAAAAAGCGATTAAAGAAATAAGAGAGATTTTTGCTGAATACGGAGTGGAAAAAGGCGATTATTATTTGCTCGGCGGATCAAGCAGCGCGCTAGAAATAAAAGAAATCGTAAACAAGGATTATACCACGATTACCTGGGTTTCGATTTTGCTCGTAATGGTGATTTTGTTCGTAACTTTCCGTAACGCGATTTTGCCCGTTTTGCTCATTTTCGTAATACAAGGCTCGGTATGGATCAGTATGAGCATAAGCGTGCTTACCGGCGACGTGATAGTATTCTTAGGATATATGATAGTCAGCGCGGTAATGCTCGGCGCAACGATCGACTACGGAATTTTGGTTACGTCGAATTATCTCGAACAAAGAAAATCTTACGAGAAATTCGACGCGATAAAATTTGCGGTAAGCAAGAGTTCGAGAGCGGTTCTTACGAGCAGTCTGATACTCTGTTGCGCAGGTATCGTCCTGTCGCTTACGTCCACTATGCCTGCGATAAAAGTATTCGGCGACCTTATATCCCGTACCGCCGCTTCGTCGCTCGTTCTTGTGTTCACGTTGCTGCCGTGTCTGCTTACCGTATTCGATAAATGGATAGAAAAAACCACTCTTTACGGCGGAAACTTCCATAAAGAAAACAAAGAAAAAACTCTCGTTGCGGAAACCGAAACTGCGAATTCGGATACCCCGGAAGAAGATAATTTGAACAAAGACGAGGCAGCGGCGAGTACGGACGGAGAAAACGAATGAAGAATTACGTTCTGATAGGAATGCCTTCGTGCGGTAAAACAACGCTCGGGCTTTTAATAGCGAAAAAAACGGGAAGAGAGTTCGTCGATACGGACAAACTCGTCGAACAAGCGGACGGAAGAACCATACCCGAAATTTTCGCAGAAGAAGGGGAAAGTTCTTTCCGGGAGAAAGAGAGAGAACAAGTAAAAATCGCCTCGCAAAAACGGAACGCGGTAATTTCGTGCGGCGGCGGCACGGTTATGGACGAACGCAACGTCGAGTGCTTAAAAAGCAACGGTTTTTTCGTGCTTATAAAGCGTTCGCTCGGACTTTTGTCCACCGAAGGGCGTCCGCTTTCAAAGGACGAACAAACCTTAAAAAATATGGAAAAAACGCGTATGCCCGTATATGAAAAAATTGCGGACGTGACGGTAATAAACGAAAGAAATCCCGAACTCGTTTCGGATGAAATAATCGGAGTATACAATGAAAATAATAGTAATTAACGGTCCTAATCTCGATATGCTCGGTATAAGAGAAAAAGAATTATACGGAAATAACGATTATAAGTCGCTCGTTAAGTTTTGTAAAGAACAAGGGAAAAAACGCGGTATAAAAATCGAATGTTTTCAGTCGAATTGCGAAGGAAAAATAATCGATAAAATTCACTCGTGTTACGGCAAAAAGGACGGAATAATCATCAACGCCGGAGGATATACGCATACGAGCGTTGCTATACTCGACGCTCTCAAGGCGGTAGCCCTTTTAACGGTCGAAGTCCATATTACCGATATCAACGCGCGCGAGGGCTACCGCAAGGTCAGTTTCATATCGGAATACGCCGCGAAAACGATTTGCGGAAAGGGCTTCGACGGTTACGCCGAAGCGATGGATTTCATTAAAGAAAACAAAAAAGGCTAGTTACTAATGATTATAGATTTTCATACACACGTTTTTCCCGACAGAATAGCGGGAAAAACGATTGAATTATTAAACGTTAAGTCCGGCGGACTTATTCCGAGTTACGACGGCACGTTAAACGGACTGTTAAAAAGAATGGATAACGAATCCGTGGATAAGTCCGTCGCTCTCGGCATCGCGACCAACGCTCACCAAATGAGGAGCGTAAACGATTTTGCCGCGTCGATAAACGGCGACAGAATAGTCGCTTTCGGCTCGGTTTATCCGGGTTTGCCCGATTGCCTTGACGAGTTGGACAGAATAAAATCGCTCGGACTTAAAGGAATTAAGTTCCATCCGGAATATCAGAACTTTTACGTCGACGACGAAAAAATGTTTCCTTTGTATAAAAAAGCAGGGGAATTAGGATTGATTACCGTTTTTCACGCAGGGGCGGATTTAGGATACGCTTCGCCGTATCGCTGTACGCCGGACAGGGCGGCAAAAATCGTCGAAAAGTTCGTTGCTCCCGTGGTGTTCGCACACTGGGGCGGCTGGCTGATGGGCGAAGAAGTGCTTAAACGTCTTGCAGGGAGCGACGCGTATTTCGATTTATCGTTCGGTTACGGCTCGATACCGAGAGAAGTCGCGCAAAAAATCGTGGAAAAACACGGCTCGGACAAACTGTTGATCGGCTCGGACGGACCGTGGCATACGATCGACCTTGAAAAACGGCTTATCGCAACTTTGGGATTAACCGACGAAGAAAAGGATAAGATTTTTTATAAAAACGCGGAAAAACTCCTTAAATTATCCTAAGAAGTTTTCCGTGTGAATTTCGGGTTCTCTGACCGTGTGCGTCGTTTCTTCCGACAGAGGAAGGGACGGCGTATTTTTATCGTCTTTTTTGTAAAGAAGTTTCAAAAGAACGGGAGCAACGAAGGAAGTGACGATTATCAGTACGAGAATGAACGGCATAATCGTCGTGTCGATAAGTCCGTTTTCTACGCCTTTTTGTGCGCATACGAGGCAAACTTCCGCCCTGACCATCATACCGATACCTGCTTTTGCCGAATCAGACCAAGAAAAACCGCACATTTTCGCGCCTAAACCGCAACCGATGAATTTACCTAAAATCGCCGCAAGAATAAAGCATACGCCGAAAAGTACCGTGTCGCCGTTTATGTTGCCGAAAGAAGTCGTGAGTCCGATATTAGCAAAGAAAACCGGACCGAAAAGCATATAAGTCGTGATGTCGGCTTTTCTGTCGATGTAGTCGGTTTCACGGGTTTTTGCAAGCATAAGTCCGGCAAAATACGCGCCCGTAATGTCCGCAACGCCGAAAAATTTCTCTGCGCAGTACGCAAAAACGAAACACAGTACGTAACTGAAAATCGGGATACGACGGTTGTGCGGATATTTTTCTTCCATTTTTTTGAAGAGCCAACGCATAAACAAGCCTATGGCGATTACCGCCGCGAAATAACCGAGCGTTTTTAGTAAAACCACCCATATTCCGCTGCTTTCGCCTTTGGATATTCCGACGACCACGCTTAACACGACCACGCCGATTATGTCGTCGATTATTGCCGCCGAGATTATTGCCGTGCCGATTTTCGAATTGAGTTTGCCGAGTTCTTTAAGCGTCGCTACGGTTACGCTGACCGAGGTAGCGGTAAGTATAACTCCGTAAAAAATGTTGCTTAAAACCGTCGCTCTCGACCAGTCTGAGAATTTACCGTTAAATCCGCACGCGACGAGAAAACCGAACGCAAGAGGGAAGATTACGCCGAGTACGGTTATTACCGAAGCGGCTACGCCCGTCTTTTTAATAAGTTTAACGTCCGTTTCAAGCCCTGCGCTGAACATTATTAAAATTACGCCGATTTTCGAGAAAAACGATAATCCCTCGTTGGTAAAATCGGTGAGAATTTTTTGGTTCGGAATATATTTTATACAACCGACCAAAACGCCGGCAAGGAGCATACCGACGACTTGCGGCATACCTATCTTGCGACAAAAGATACCCAAAAGTTTGGATAGAAGTAATATTAATGCCAAAGGCAGAAGTATTTCGTAGTATTGCATTTTGTATCCTCTCGTTATTGTTTCGCCTGCCCGCCCACCCACACGAAAGAGTGAATAAACGGTTGTTTTCGATTGTGTTTCTTCGCGATAAGACCGCCGCATTTTGCGACGGTCACCGTTCGTTTTCTATTTTAATTAAGCGGTTTCTATTTTGCTTGCTTTTTGTAAGCCGAGTTTGTCCACCGCGTTTTCGCGCATTTTGTATTTAAGTATTTTACCTGCGGCGTTCATCGGGAACGAATCGACGAAATCCACGTATCGCGGAACTTTATGTTTTGCCATATGGGTAAGGACGTATTCTTTAAGTTCGTCTTCGGTCATCGTTTCGCCTTCGTTAAGAATTACGCAAGCCATAATTTCTTCGCCGTACTGACTGTCCGGCACGCCGATTACCTGCACGTCCTTGACTTTCGGGTGAGTGTAGATAAAATCTTCGATTTCTTTGGGATAAATGTTTTCGCCGCCGCGAATAATCATATCTTTTATCCTGCCCGTGATTTTGTAGTATCCTTCGGGAGTTCTTCTCGCAAGGTCGCCGGTGTGAAGCCAACCGTCTTTATCGATTGCCGCCGCCGTCGCTTCGGGCATTTTGTAGTAGCCTTTCATTATGTTGTATCCGCGCGCAACGAATTCGCCGTCTACGTTGTCGGGTAAGTCAACCCCGGTTTCCGGATCTACGATTTTACATTCAACGCCGAATATCGGACCGCCTACGGTGTTTACTCTCGTTTCGAGCGAATCCGTCGTTTTGCTCATCGTGGTGGCAGGGGACGCTTCGGTCTGACCGTAGGTAATGCAAATTTCCGACATATGCATTTTTTCTACGACTTCTTGCATAACTTTGATCGGACACGGACTGCCAGCCATTATACCGGTACGCATATGCGAAAAATCCGTCGAGGCGAAGTCAGAATGGTTAAGCATAGCGATAAACATCGTCGGTACGCCGTGGAAAGCAGTTATTTGCTCTTTGTTTATGCAAGCAAGCCCTTTTCTCGGAGAGAAAGCGGTGATAGGGGACATAGTCGTGCCGTGAGTTACGCTTGCGGTCATCGCAAGCACCATTCCGAAACAGTGGAACATCGGCACCTGTATCATCATTTTGTCAGCCGTGGACAGGTCCATACAATCGCCGATCGCTTTGCCGTTGTTGACGACGTTGTAGTGCGTGAGCATAACTCCTTTCGGAAAACCCGTTGTTCCCGAAGTGTACTGCATATTGCAGACGTCGTTTTTGTCGATTTTTTTACGACGGGATTCAACTTCTTCGTAGGGGACCAAAGTGCTGAGTTTAACCGCTTCTTCCCACGAATAGCAACCTTTGTTTTCAAATCCGACCGTGATTACGTTTTTCAAAAACGGTAAACGTTTCGAATCCAGTCTGCCGGGTTGGCAAAATGCAAGTTCGGGACAAATTTCGTTTATTATAGCGGCGTAGTCGCTGTCTTTATAAGCGTTTATCATAACCAGCGTGTGCGTGTCCGATTGTCGGAGCAGGTACTCCGCTTCGTGAATTTTGTATGCGGTGTTTACCGTTACGAGAACCGCCCCGATTTTCGTCGTCGCCCAAAAAGTAATATACCAGGCAGGCACGTTCGTCGCCCAGATAGCAACGTGATCGCCGCGTTTAACCCCCATCGCAATGAGCGCGCGAGCAAACTCGTCGACGTCGTCGCGGAACTGCGGATACGTGCGGGTGTAGTCGAGTTCGGTATAACGAAACGCGTACTGTTCGGGGAATTCTTCGCAAATGCGGTCGAGAACGTCCGGGAAAGTCTCGTTTATCAGCGTTTCTTTCGGCCAGACGTATTTGCCGGTATAAGTTTTGTTGTCTTGAAGAGAACGCGTTTTTTTCTTGTAACGCGCCATATAGTTGGCAAACTGCGGCACGACGATACCTGCGTCGCTGAGTTCGTTCGACCACCGTTTTACCCATTCGAGTGAAACGAACCCGTCGTATTTGACGGTTTTTAACGCTTCGAAAATACGATCGAGCGGCATATCGCCTTCGCCGAAAAGTTTGTATCGAAGCACGCCGTCGGAGTCGATTTTACTGTCCTTTACGTGAACGTATTTTATGTAAGAGCCGAGATTGTCGACGGATTTTTCGGGCGATTCGTGCATAAACCTGTAAGGATGATGAATATCCCACAAAGCCGCGACGGAAGGAGAGCCTACCGCGTCGAGTAAACGACGAAGACGCATCGTGTCGGCATATACGCCGTTGGATTCCACGAGAAGCGTAACCCCCGCTTCCTTTGCAGGAAGAGCAAGCGTTTTTAACAGGTTTACGATATAAGCGTCGTCGACTTCACCGTTCGGTTTCGGTTCCTGATCGGCAAGAATTCTGACAAACGGCGTGGAAAGTTTTTTCGCAAGTGCAACGTAAGAGAGAAGTTCTTCCACGTTTTTTTGTTCGTGATCCTTGAATTTAAGGGCGCAACCCGAACTCAGACAGGGAATAACGAGTCCTAGTTCTTTTAGTTTGGCAATGGTAGAATCGATTTTTGCAGGCGAAAAGGGAATAGCGTGTATCGCCGAAATTTCGTCGCCGAGTCCGCGTATTTCGATACCGTCAAGACCGAAGTCCTTCGTCATCGAGTAAATCTCCGTCCAAGTAAAGTCCGGACAAGCCAAGGTGGAAAAACTGAGTTTCATCGTTATTTTTCTCCGTATTCGTTTTCTGTATATAAAGTAAATTTTAACATCTGTAAATACGTTTGGCAAACGAAAAACAAACATAAACGACAAAAATAAAGTAATATAACGGGTAAAAACCAAACTTCGGCAAAAAGTAGGAGCACAGAAAGAGCAAAACGCTTGCAAAAAAGGTTTTCGTTTGGTAGAATATAATCCGTGCGAAAGTAGTTCAACGGTAGAGCGCCACCTTCCCAAGGTGGTTGTTGCGAGTTCGAATCTCGTCTTTCGCTCCAAACACGGGTCGTCGGAAAGGCGACCCGATTTTTTAAGGAAGGTGAAATATATGCCCCTCGTCATTGCGTCGAACAACGCGCATAAAGTAAAGGAAATCAAAAAAATACTCGGCAACTTTTTCGACGACGTGCTTACAATGAAAGACGTCGGTTTGAATATGGAAATCGAAGAAACGGGAAGTACGTTTTACGAAAATTCTTTAATCAAAGCCGAAGCGGTAACGAAAGCGACAGGTTTTCCGTCCCTTGCCGACGACAGCGGTTTGTGCGTCGATTGCCTTAACGGCGCGCCCGGAGTGTATTCGGCAAGATACGCAGGAGAAGAACACGACGACGATAAAAACATCGATAAACTTCTTGCGGAAATGAAAGGGGAAACGAACCGCAAAGCGCGTTTCGTCACCGTATTAACCTTGCTTTATCCCGACGGAAGAAAAATCACGGTCGAAGGAACGACCGAAGGAAAGATTATCGAAGAAAGAAAGGGAACGGCAGGTTTCGGTTACGATCCCGTTTTTTACAGTACCGAACTTAATAAAACTTTCGGAGAAGCGACCGAAGAAGAAAAAAACTCGGTTTCGCACCGCGGAAACGCACTAAGAAAACTCGAAGAAATTTTAATATAGCGTGACCAAACGTTACGAGGCAAAAAGCGAGAACTGAATTCTCGCTTTTTTTTATTCGGATAAAACCAAAGTGCGTACGCCCAC
>ERZ779888.3539-NODE-3539-length-11377-cov-12.043985_pt1 | contig 11377 bp, 8 predicted proteins | sample MGYA00511245_ERZ779888 | MGnify/ENA primary metagenome ERZ779888 (study PRJEB29588, sample SAMEA2155255) | human gut metagenome | biome: human gut; feature: human-associated habitat; material: faeces | place: Denmark | collected 2008/2010 ... | reverse complement strand
AGGTTAGCACCATTTGATATTAAGGAGCTGCGTGACCTGACTTCTTATGATGAACTGGAGCTTGATACTCTGGGAGAAAAAAAGACAGCATTGTTTGTTATTATCTCGGATACCGATGCAACATTCAATTTTATTGTAAGCATCATGTATTCGCAGTTATTCAATCTGCTCTGTGACAAGGCAGATGATGTATATAACGGGAGATTGCCGATTCACGTCCGATGCTTACTGGACGAGTTTGCGAACATCGGTCAGATTCCACAGTTTGAGAAGCTGATTGCTACCATTCGTAGCAGGGAAATATCAGCTTCTATTATTTTGCAGTCAAAGTCACAGCTAAAGGCTCTGTACCGGGATAACGCTTCCACGATTGAAGGAAACTGCGACACTACCCTGTTTTTGGGAGGAAAAGAGAAAGATACTTTAAAAGATCTGGCAGAAATCCTTGGAAAAGAAACGATTGACCTTTACAATACCTCAGATACAAGAGGTACGAGCCAGTCCTACGGTCTGAATTATCAAAAGACCGGAAAGGAACTGATGAGTCAGGACGAGATTGCGGTCATGGATGGCAGCAAATGTATCATGCAGCTTAGAGGTGTGAGACCATTTTTCTCAGATAAGTTTGATATAACGAAGCATAAGCAGTACCCGCTGTTATCCGATTATGACAAAAAGAATGAATTTGACATTGAAAAATACGTTAAAAACCTTAACAAGCTGCGGTTCAAGCAGAATGATGTGGTCGATGAGGTATGCGATGTCGGAGAAATCACAGCTTAACTTCTGGTCACAGCGTCCAGAAGTGACTTTACAACTAAATATTGGAACTATTGTTATGGGAGTTTTTCTGAAAAATCATAAATCAGAACAGCTCCCTTTTTTAATTCATTTTTCAGAAAAAGGAGACAAAAGAATGAGCTTTTTTACAACATCAGTAACAGGACTTAAAACAGTAGTAACCGCTATCGGCGCAGGTGTAGGTGTGTGGGGAGTTATCAATCTTCTCGAAGGATATGGAAACGATAATCCCGGTGCAAAATCACAGGGCATCAAGCAGCTTATGAGTGGCGGTGGCATCATCATTGTGGCACAGACGGTAATTCCACAGCTTACCACTCTGTTCTCATAATTCATGGGCGGAATCATTGATAAGATTACTGAATTCATAAAGGAACTGTTGCAGGGGTGGGTTCTGACCAACTTTGAAACCATGTTTACCGATGTCAATGACAAAGTAGGTACGATTGCAGGGGAGGTCAGCAAAACTCCCAGCACATGGAACTCCGGTATTTTTGATATGATAAAAACCTTGTCCGACAATGTGATGATTCCCATAGCGGGAATGATCATCAGTTTTGTACTCGTCTATGAGCTTATTTCCATGGTCATTGACAAAAATAACCTGCATGACTTCAATACAGCCATTTTTATCCGCTTTTTTATGAAAGCGTGTATTGCAGTCATGCTTCTTAGCAAGACTTTTGACATTGTAATGGCAGTATTTGATGTGGGAAGCCATATCGTAAATTCTGCCGCATCAGCGATTACCGGAAGCACCAGTATTGATGTGGCAAGTACGCTGCAGACGATGTTCAATGAGCAGTTTTCGGAAATGAGCATAGGAGAGCTGTTGGGACTGGGAATGGAGACCATGATCGTCAGTTTATGTATGAAAATCATGTCAGTCCTTATCACCGTCATTCTTTATGGGCGAATGATTGAAATATATCTTTATGTATCAGTAGCACCAGTTCCCTGTGCAACCGTAACAAACCGGGAATGGGGAACGATAGGAACGAATTATTTTAAGGGGCTTTGTGCTCTAGCATTTCAGGGATTTTTTATGATGGTATGCGTTGCAATCTATGCAGTGCTTGTGGCTGGTGTGGCAGTATCCGACAACCTGCATACGGCACTCTGGTCGGTGGCAGCATATACCGTTATTTTATGCTTTTCACTCTTTAAGACTGGTTCATTATCGAAATCTATCTGGAATGCGCACTAAGGGAGGAACGATATGGCAATATCCGTGCAGGTGCCGAAGGATTTGTCCGGTATCAAGACAAAAGTGGCACTGAACTTAACAAAGAGACAGATCATCTGTTTCAGCGGTGCGGCAGTAGCCGGGATACCCTTGTATTTTTTAACCAAGGGACTGATCGGAACATCAGCCGCATCACTTCTTATGATGGGAGCAATGCTTCCATTCTTCTTTTTTGCAATGTATGAGAAAAACGGATTTCCGGCAGAGAAGATTTTGTATTTTATGCTCCGGCAGAAGATACTCACACCGGGCATAAGACCATACCGGTCAGAGAACTTATACAAGCAGTTGGAAGAAAAAGAAAAATTACGAAGGGAGGTTCGTTATCTTGAAGAAAAAGCAAAAGGCAGAACCGGAAAGCCGCAGAAAAAGCAGTTATAAGGGCAATAGCAGGAATAACAGCAAATGCGGTGGACTTACCTTTTCAGAGAAGAAGCGTCTTATACAGTTGAAACATATTTTATCGGGAAAGAGCAATGAGAAAGAAAAGCCGACTACCGCACAAAAGACGATTACTTTTGAAAAGATGTTCCGTGACGGTATCTGTCAGGTCAGCCACCGTTATTATACAAAGATGGTGGAATTTTTTGATATAAACTATTCGCTTCTGGAAGTGGACGAGCAGGCGGACATACTGGCACAGTACAGCAAGCTCATCAATTATTTTGATCCGTCTGTGAGGTTTGAACTGGTGCTTTTCAACAGGCAGGTCAACGAACAGATGCTTACAGAACAGTTTGACATTCCGTGGCAGGAGGATGATTTTAACGACATTCGTGAAGAATATACGGAGATGTTAAAGAAGCAGGCGGCAAAGGGAAACAATGGCATCATCAAATCAAAATATCTGATTTTTGGTGTGGAGAGCAATGGCTACAAGGAAGCCAAGAGCCGCCTTAACAACATTGAAAAAGATGTCATACGGAACTTAAACAACATAGGAACCCTTGCGAGGGGACTGGACGGAAAGGAAAGACTGCGTATCCTGCATGAATATTTTAATCAGGATACCATGGAGCCTTTCCGCTTTTCGTTTAAGGATCTGGCAGAATCCGGTAAGTCGGTCAAGGACTATATTGCACCGCCGGGGTTTGATTTCCGCTATCCGAACCGCTTTAAGTCAGGGAATATGTATGGCTGTGTGTCCTATCTGGATATTATCGCACCGAAGTTTACGGACGAGCTGATCAAGCAGCTTCTTGATATTGATGCCAACCTTACGATTTCCATGCACATGCAGACGGAAGATCCGGTAAAGGCAATCAAGAAGTTAAAAGCGGTCATTTCCAATATCCAGAAAATGAAGATTGAGGAGCAGAAAAAGGCAGTCCGAAGCGGTTACGATATGGATATTCTTCCAACGGATATTGTGACCTATGAAAAGGATACGCTGGAATTTCTGGATGATTTGAATACGAGCAATCAGAAGATGATCAACATGACATTCCTTATTACCTGTTATGGCAGAACCAAGCGGGAACTGGAGAGCTTAATGCAGAGAGTGTCCGGTATCATTCAGCAGGCAAACTGTGACCTCAGATGTTTACAGTATTTGCAGGAACAGGGACTTATGGCATCCGCACCGATTGGATGCAATGAGACAGGCATTGAGCGTACTCTTTCCACAAAAAGCACCGCAATCTTAGTACCATTCTGCACACAGGAGTTATTTATGCCTGCACCGGCAATCTATTACGGATTAAATGCACTTAGCAACAACATGATCATGGCAGACAGAAAAAGGCTCCGTACACCAAACGGGGTTATCTTAGGTACTCCCGGAAGTGGTAAGAGTTTTAGTGCAAAGCGTGAGATTTTAAGCTGTTTCCTTATCACGAAGGACGATATTATCATCTGCGATCCGGAGGGAGAGTATTTTGCACTTGTAGCGGCACTGCATGGACAGGTGGTAAAACTTGCTACAAATTCCAAGGACTATCTGAATCCGATGGATATTCAGCTAAGCCATAAGGGGGATAAGGAAGCATTAAAACTGAAATCGGATTTTATCATAACATTATGTGATCTGATTGCAGGTGGCAAGGACGGTCTGGAGAACGATGAGAAAGGTATCATCGACGAATGTATCCGCCATATTTACGATAAGTATTTTGAAAATCCGGTGCCGGAAAATATGCCGCTGTTGGAAGATTTGTATGATGCCTTGTTAACACACAAAAATCCAAAGGCAGAGCGTATCGCAAACAGCCTTGTGCTGTATGTGCATGGTTCCCAGAATTACTTCAACCACCATACCAATGTGGACAGCGGCAACCGTATCATGTGCTTTGACATCAGAGACTTGGGAAATCAGTTAAAGGAGCTTGGAATGTTGATCGTGCAGGATGCGGTTTGGAACAGGGTATCGCAGAACAGGGAGCGAAAGATTGCTACCCGTTATTACTGTGATGAGTTTCACCTTCTTCTGAAGGAGAAGCAGACCGCTATCTACTCTGTGGAAATCTGGAAGCGTTTCAGAAAATGGGGCGGAATACCGACAGGTTTGACGCAGAACGTGGGCGATTTCCTCCGTTCTGAGGAGATTGAAGGTATTTTGGGTAACAGCGATTTTGTGTATCTGTTAAATCAGAATGCCAAAGATCAGGCAATCCTCGCTGATAAGTTGGGATTATCGGATAAGCAGTTATCTTATGTCACCAACTCCGAGCCGGGAAGCGGTCTTATCTTGTTTGATAATGTCGTAATTCCTTTCGTGGACAAATATCCGACAGACACCAAGACCTACAGAATTATGAATACCAAGCCGGAGGAATCGGTGCAGAAGGAGGACGCAGTGTAAATGGCAGAAAAGAGACAGAAGAAGCAGGCGGCAAAGGCATTTGAAAAAGAGGCATTTTCCAAAGACAAGGAAGTGACTGGAGCAAAACATACAGAACACAGGCAGGATAACACCTTTTCTGCGGAAAATCAGTTTAGTGCCAATGAGAAGCCTGTAAGCAATCTGCCACGGGACGCAAACTATGGCAGTCATACAAGAAAAGAAGGCGATAAAAGGAAGCATTATCGTCAACAGAAGCAGGACACTTCTGGTCACAATGTCCAGAAGCCGGAAGCCGAAGCGGAAAAGGCATTCTTAAAGGAAAACAGCTTCATGCAGGAGGATCAATCAGAAGAATTTGACACGGGTTCTGACAGCACGATTGAAAACAAGGTTCATGTCAGGGACACCTACCAACGGTCTGAGGAAAAAGGAAAATATCACAAAAGGCGTGTGCAGAGAGAACACGCACACAGAGAGCGTGCAAAGTCAGAAAATACAAAGCAGTCCGATTATGGAGATCTTCAGACAAAGGACGCCACATTTTCGCAGGGGCAGGCGGACGAATTTACAGACCAAAAAGTACAGAAGGCTTTTGATAAGTCGGAAAAGAACCGCCGAAAGTTGCAGAAAGCAAAGGACAAGATGCCGACAAAGCGGCAGTATGAGATGAAGCGTGTCTTTGATGAACAGACCGGAAAAGCAAAGTATGTTGTGGTTCCGGTGGATGTGGAGAAGCCATTTAAACCGGATGGACTGGGAAAAACTGCGGTTCACAAGCTCCAGACCGAAAATATGTATTTTGTGCATCGCAAGATTGCAGAGACAGAAAAGGATAATTCTGCTGTGGAGGGCGCACACAAGACGGAACAGCGAGCCGAGGATATTTACCACTATATGAAGTATCACCGCAAGAGCAAGGTACAGAGAAAGCGTGACCGCTTAGAGCGATTGCACAAAAAACAGGTTACAGCGGATATGAAGCTGGAGTATGAGAAATTCATCAGTGAAAATCCACATCTAAAGTGCAACAGTCCAAAGAAGCAGTTGCAAAGGCAGCTACAGAAACAGCGCATCAAGCGTGAGTATGCCAAGGCAAGGCGGGTAGGAGCAGAAGCCAAGACTGCAAAGGAAACATTTACAAAGACAGCCAATGCTGCAACCGGGATTGCAAAGAAGTTACAGGAAATTGCCACGAAAAATAAAACACTGATTATCACAGTGGGTATTTTTGCACTTCTGCTCATTATGATCATGTCGGCACTATCAAGCTGCGGTTCCATGTTTACCGGAACTGTGACAACAACGATGGCAAGCACATATCTTAGCCTTCCGGCAGAGATTGATGCAGCAGATTTATCTTTTACAGAAAAGGAAATGGAACTGCAAAATAAGATTGACCGGATTGAAACTGATTATCCGGGATATGATGAATACGATTATAACCTTGGTGCAATCGGGCATGATCCGTACACACTGATCAGTTATCTTTCCGCAGTCCATACGGAATTTACTGCCGCAGGAATAGAGAGTGAGATTCAGGAATTATTTGATGCCATGTATTCACTCACTACCGAGGAAGTAGAGGAAACACGGACAAGGACAGTCACAAAGACCGGAACCAGAATAGTAACAAATCCGGACGGGACTACCCGTACCGAGGAATACGAGTATGAGGAGGAAGAAGAATATACCGTAACAATTCTTCGTGTCACACTTACGGTCACACCGCTTGAGAGCATTGTAGCCGGACGCATGGACAGCGAACAGACGGAAATTTTTGGAGCCTATACGGAGACAAAAGGCGGCTTACAGGTCTTTGCTTCTCCGGTTGATTATTACTGGTATTACTATATCAGCAGTTATTATGGCTACCGGAAAAATCCAAACACCGGAGCCGAGGAGCTTCACAGGGGTGTGGATATAGTGGTGCCGACAGGAACGTTTGTATATGCGGCACATGATGGAACGGTAACAGAAGCAGCTTACGATTCCTATTATGGAAATTATGTGGTGATTACGGACAGTAAGGGATATACCACAAAATATGCCCACATGGACAGCTTAAATGTGTCCGCAGGGCAGAGTGTAAAAAAAGGTGACAATATAGGCAAAAGCGGAAATACAGGAAGCAGTACCGGAAGCCACCTTCATATCGAATGTCTGTATAACGGGGAATATTATAACCCGTTATTTTATTTTGAAGCAGGAGAACAGACCATTTATGGAGAAACACCGGGCGGCACCGGAGGAGGAACCGGCAATGTGATACCACCGGAGTCCTATGACGATGCAACGGTGCAGACGCTTATGCGTGAAGCAAACAGGTATCTGGGAATGCCATATACTTTTGGCGGCACAGCTCCGGCTAGTTTTGACTGTTCCGGTTTTGTATGCTGGGTATTTTCAAACAGTGGCGTACATAACCTGCCAAGAACCACAGCACAGGGCATTTATGACCAGTGTACTCCGGTATCAGCGGCAGATGCAAAGGCAGGGGACATTATATTTTTTACAGGAACCTATAATGCAGGACGTCCGGTTACACACGTTGGTATCTACTGTGGAAACGGTACGATGGTGCATTGCAGTGATCCAATTCAGTACACATCAATCAATACTTCTTACTGGCAGAGCCATTTCTATGGTTTTGGAAGATTGAATTAGCGAAGGGAGGAATTATTTTTGTCAGTAGAACGAATCAATTCACAGCTTAAAAAGGTCAGAGAGCAGATAGCACAGCTACAGGCAAAGGAAAAAGACCTTGCAGAACAGAAACAGATGGCGGAGGATGCCGAAGCCATGAAGATCATACGAAAATATAAAATCTCATCGGAGCGTTTGCAGATGTTAAACAAGCTCAGTGAGGATGAAGTCAGAAATTTATTACAGAAACGGGAACAGGAAAAGGAGGTTTCAATCAATGAAAAACAGGAAATTATCGGCTAGGGCGGTAGTGTCCCTTATGCTGTCGGCAATACTTTTTTGTATGCCGATTGGGGCATTTTTTGCCAACAGGACAAATACGATAGAGGTTCATGCGGAGGATACTGCCGAGCAGAAAACGGAAAGTGCAAGTGACGCAGAAAATACAGTTACACCCGGCAATGGCAGGGAAGAAAATTCAGGAACAGATACCGGAGAGGGAAAGACGGAAAATTCCACAGAAGGCACAACAGAAGATTCGTCTGAAGAAACACAGCCTTCCGCAAAATGCACCTGCAAGGAAAAATGCAGTCAGTATGCAGTAGATGAAGATTGTGAGGTGTGTGCAAAGGATTACAAGGAATGTGCCTATATCAATCCGAGTGTAAAAATCACAATCAATACACCGTCTGGATGGCATAATGATACCACTAAGGTAACTGTCAAGGTGGAAGATACGATAGTTTCCGGTAATTTTACCATTCAGACAGTAAAGGCAAAAGTCGGACAGAATGGAAGCTGGACAGACATTACCGAGGATATGCACATAGAGATTTCCGAGAACAGCACCATTTATGTGCAGGTCACAGACCAGAAGGGCAAGACCTACGAGAAAAACCGCTACATCAAGTGCTTTGATTTTACAAAGCCTACCTTAAATGCGGCAGTCAGCGACGGTCTTTTGAGCATTCAGGCACATGATACGGATTCCGGTATCAAGGCAATCTATGTCAATGGCTATGAGTTTACAGAGCATACGAATGGAACCTTGAATATCCGTCTGCAACAGTTCGATGCAGGGTATCAGTATTTCATGATTTCTGCCATGGATAATGCAGGAAATACCTCTGAAATCTATAAAACAGCCAATCCGTATTACACCGATCCGGAGAATAAGGACAGCAGTGAAAAAGATCCGGCACAGCAGCTTCCGGTGGATGCGTCGGCAACCAAGCCAAGCTCTGCAACCGCACAGGTTACGGAGCATACGAAAACGGATGTGAATGGAAATACAGTTTCCCAGACAGGCAGTGGAACAACTTCAAGCAGTTCCGCAACAGCAAAGCAATCTCCAAGTACGGGAGATATTTCTAAGGATGCAGACCAGAGCAGTGACAGCCAGACCACAGAAAAAGGCAAGGAATTTTACACAATCCAGACTGCATCAGAAAAGGTATTTTATCTGGTAATTGACCGTGACGGGGAGGATGAAAAGGTGTATTTCCTTACCGAAGTCAGCGAAAATGACCTGTTAAATACCACAACGGATAACAGCGAGACACTTCCGAAAAATTCAGCGGCTTTGGAATCTGCAATCCCTACCAAAGACAGCGCATTATCCAACAATAATGCTGATACCACAGGAGAGAAAACACAGGAAACAGAAAGTGTTGAGGACAGCACCGAAGATAGCACGGAAGATACAAGTGAGCCGAAAGAGGATACCGCAAAAGCAGATGGTTCCGGCTTTACATATATTTTAATGGGCATTGCTGCGGTAGCTGTGATCGGAGTGGTATATGTTGCGAAATCCAAGAAGAAAAAGGAAAACTTCATTGATGAGGATGAAGATGAGGACGAGCTTGACGAGGACTACGATTATGATGACGAGGAAGAAACCGAGCAGGATTCCGACGAAGCATTCATAAATGGTGGTGATGATACAGAATCAGTAGACACAGACGAGAATGACAATGAAGATAACAACAACGAGAATGATGAAGAAAATGGGGAGGAATAGAGATGGAGCTTGTAATTGCAGAGAAGCCGAGTGTGGCACAGAGCATTGCGGCAGTTCTTGGTGCCACACAGCGTAAGGACGGATATTTGGAAGGCAATGAGTATCTGGTATCATGGTGTGTGGGACATCTGGTAGAACTGGCACAGCCGGAAAGCTATGAGGAAGCATGGAAGAAATGGAGCTATGAGAGCCTTCCAATCATTCCGCAGGAATGGCAGCATGAAGTGAAAAGTGATACAAAAGCACAGTATCAGATTTTGAAAAAGCTCATGCATGATGACAGGGTAGATGCTGTTGTGTGTGCAACCGATGCCGGAAGGGAGGGAGAATTGATTTTCCGCCTGACCTACAACATGGCAGGGTGCAGAAAACCGATGAAGCGGTTATGGATTTCTTCCATGGAGGAAAGTGCTATCCGTGACGGCTTCCATAATCTTCGCCCAGGCAGCGACTATGATAACTTGTATCATTCAGCATTATGCAGGCAGGAAGCAGACTGGCTTGTGGGTATCAATGGGACAAGACTTTTTACGGTATTATATGGCGGTAAGGCATTGAAGGTTGGCAGAGTGCAGACACCGACACTTGCCATGCTGGTGGATCGTGAAAGCAAAATCATGAATTTCAAGAAAGAAGCCTATTATATGGCTCACATCATGGGAAATGGTCTGGATGCGGTATCAGAGCATATCAGTGATAAAACGGAAGCAGAGAGGATTGCAGGAGCCTGTGAAAACGGACAGGCTCTTGTCACTTCCGTGGTAAAGGAAGAAAAGTGGGTAGCACCGCCGAAGCTCTATGACCTTACAACACTCCAGAGGGATGCAAACCGTCTGTTTGGTTTTACTGCCAAGCAGACATTGGAATATACGCAGAGCCTTTATGAGAAAAAGTTAGTGACTTATCCAAGAACAGACAGCCAGTATCTTTCCGATGACATGGAAGGTACTGCAAAAAATGTGATCGAAGCGATTTTCAATTCTCTGTTATTTGAGCAGAATATCATGTTCAATCCAGATATTAAAAGAATTTTGAATAGCAAGAAAGTGACAGACCACCATGCAATCATTCCGACCATGGAGATCATCAAACAGGACTTAAAGGTGATTCCTGAGAGTGAAATGAAGATCCTTTCATTATGTGCGAACCGTCTGCTGTGTGCAACCGGGGAGAAGCACATTTATAATTCCACAAAGGCAGAGCTTACCTGCAACGAGATTGTGTTTAAGGTATCAGGTAAGGAAGTATGGAAAAATGGATGGAAGGAATTTGATGATTTCTTCAAAAATTCCTATAAGACCACAGAGGATAAATCAGATGCCGAGGAAGAAAAGAAGCTGCCGGAGCTTCGTGAGGGCATGACGATTGCAGTGGAGCAGACAAAGGTTTCCGAGCATTTCACACAGCCGCCAAAACATTACACTGAAGTTATATGCTATGAAAGGGGGATAAGAAATCGCCCATAGAAAGGAGATGTCTTAATGAAAGCAAGGAAAACCGATAAAGGCAAAATAACCGCATTATATGAGCGGTTGAGCCGCGACGACGACCTCACAGGCGACAGCAACAGCATAATCAATCAAAAGAAGCTGCTTGAAGATTATGCAAGGGAACATGGCTTTACGAATTGCGTCCACTTTACCGATGACGGCTGGTCTGGGGCAAACTTCGAGCGTCCGAACTGGAAACGCATGATTGCGGGAATTGAAAGCGGCGAAATCGGCTATGTACTGGTAAAGGATTTAAGTCGTGTCGGCAGAGATTATCTGCAAGTGGGATTTTACACAGAAGTCATGTTCAAGGAGCGGGGCGTCCGTTTTATTGCCATAGCAAACGGAGTTGACAGCGACAAGCGCGAAAGCAGCGAGTTTGCCCCGTTTTTGAA
>ERZ779888.3537-NODE-3537-length-11380-cov-7.153554_pt1 | contig 11380 bp, 10 predicted proteins | sample MGYA00511245_ERZ779888 | MGnify/ENA primary metagenome ERZ779888 (study PRJEB29588, sample SAMEA2155255) | human gut metagenome | biome: human gut; feature: human-associated habitat; material: faeces | place: Denmark | collected 2008/2010 ... | reverse complement strand
GGCAGCGAAGCGTCCCTGCCAGTAACTTCGCGCGTCCTCAGACGCGCCCCCAAGCTGCTTTATCGACCCACTGTGCAGTGTCGCGCCAAATGGGCGCGACCACATAGCCTGCCCGCCCCTATCAGCGCAAACAAAACCCAGCCGGAGGATAGCCAACATCCCCCCGCTGGGTTTCAAATTTCCGCTGCCCCCTCTTTTGCACATCTGCCATATACCAAATTCGCCCCGGAAGCATCAGCAGCTTCCGGGGCGAAAATCATGCGAAAAAAATGCGAGCGTGACCGTAAGCCGAGTTCTGTCGAGGGACGATCATCTATCCAGACCTGACGTTGCCGCGCAGGTTCAAGCGATGCCGAGGACGCGACGGGCAGCCGCATGTGTCCTCATACGCATCTTGCACCAGATGGGGTTTACAGCACGGACAAGTCGCCAAGCCGTGGGTGAGCTCTTACCTCGCCTTTCCATCCTTACCGCACCGAAATGCGGCGGTATATCTCTGTTGCACTCTCCTTGGAGTCGCCTCCACCGGCCGTTAGCCGGCATCCTGCCCTGTGGTGCTCGGACTTTCCTCATGCCATTGCTGGCACGCGATCGCCTGATCACCTCGCACAGGTGTATCATAGCGCAAAAGGCGCGATTTGTCAAGGGGCGCCTGTTGACGCAGAATGCGCGCTGTGCTATAATGGACGCATCAATATGGGTGGAGGATGAAAATCATGAAACGCTTTATCGCAATGCTCCTGATGCTCTGTTCTGTGCTCCTGATGACGGCGGCTTTCGCGGAAGAGGCTGCCCCTGAAGCGAAAATCACCGTGGTGGAACAGCGCTTCATCAACATGGAGGACGACGGCCGCGGCTTCTTCTTCGCGAAGGTGCAGAACACCGGAGATGCTGCCGGTTACGCTGATTATAAGGGCAATATCGTCCTTTTCGATGCGGATGGCAACATCATCCTGACCGAAAACTATGTGCACACCAAGCCCTCCGACGTGTACCTTGAACCCGGCGAATACGCGTATGTCTGCGAAAGCATCTACGACGACGCGCTGGACACCGCCGAAGTCGCGGAATGCCAGTTCTCCATCAAGGCGGTCGATGACGGCGAGGAGTACGAAAAGCTTGCGTCGGAAGCGAAAATCCACTTTGAGCCGGACGAAGAAGATGACAACTATGTGGATGTCACCTTCACCAACACGACCGACGAAATCCTCTACGACTACGAGATGGTGGCGGCGCTCTACGACCAGAATGGCGAATTGCTGTTCATCAACACGGAAGTGGTGAGCGGCATCGGCGTGCATCCGGGCAGCACCATCACCGTTCGGCTGTACATTTACGAGGATATTCTCATGTACTTCTGCCGCGAAGGCCTCACGCCCACGACCGTGGATGCGCTGGTCTACTGCGAAAAGTAAAGCGGAAATCCTGCAAAACGCATCGTCCCCGCGGCGGTGCGTTTTTTCGTATCAGAATATGCTTGCAAAACGCCGCCGACTGTGCTAAAATGCCGAAGCATCCACATTTTTCGGAGGATTTTGCCTGATGGCGACCTTGCTTCTTGTCGTGATTTATCTTTCCTTCATCAGCCTTGGCGTGCCGGATTCGCTGCTCGGCACGGCGTGGCCCGTCCTCTACCGCGAACTCGGCGTGCCGCTTGCGTCCCAGAGCGCCGTGAGCATCCTCTGCTCCCTCGCGACGATGACCTCCAGCATGAACAGCGCCCGCATCATCTCCCACCTCGGCACGGGCAAAGTGACCGCGTTCTCAACGCTCCTGACCGCCGCCGCCCTGCTCGGCTTCTCCTTTTCGGGCAGCTTCTGGTTCATGTGCCTGATGGCGATTCCGCTCGGCCTGGGCGCGGGCTGCGTTGATTCGGCGCTGAATAATTATGTTTCCATCCACTATAACGCGACCGTCATGTCCTTCCTGCACTGCTTTTATGGCGTTGGCGTGATGGTCAGCCCGTACATCATGTCCGTCGTCATTAACAGCGCGGTCGGCTGGCGCGGCGGCTACCGCACGGCAAGCCTGATTCAGGCGCTTATCGGCAGCATCCTCCTGCTGGCGCTGCCCTTGTGGAAAAAGGCGCACGGCGAAGAGTCTATTCAGGCGGAAAAGAAGATGAAAGTCCTGCCGATTTCGCAGACGCTGCGGATTCCGGGCGCGCTGATGACCTGCCTGCTCTTCCTGACCTTCTGCGCGATTGAGGTCATCTGCGGCGGCTGGAGCGCAACGTACATGGTGGAAGCGAAGCACATGTCCGCGAATTTGGCGGCGCGCGCGACGATGTACTTCTACCTCGGCATGGCGCTGGGGCGCTTCCTCTCCGGCGTTGCGGCGAAGAAGCTGACCCCGTGGCAGATTATCTTTATCTCGATGGGCATCCTCGGCGTGTCGCAGACGACGCTGCTTGTTTCCGGCAACAACGTCCTGACGATGGCGGCGCTGTTGATGACGGGCTTGGGAGTCGGCCCGCTGTACCCGAATTTCAACTACATGACCCCCCTGCACTTCGGCAAGGACGTCAGCCAGTCGGTTATGGGGATGCAGATGACTTTCGCGTCCATCGGCACCATTGCCGCCCCCGCCCTCTGCGGCGTGCTGGGACAGCTGCTCGGCATGGGCATTTTCCCGGCGTATTTGATGATATTCTACGTTCTGACCGCCGTCGGCATTATCGCCCTGCGCCGCACGCTCCGGCAGGTGGGACGGCTTCAGCAATGAGCAATGAACAATTAGCAATGAAAGGCGCGCCCGCAGATTTTGCAGACGCGCCTTTTTAGGTGCGCTAAAAGTCAAGTATGGGAGTGTGCACTGCGAAGGTTTCCAAAGGGCGATCGCAAAGCCCTTTGGTCGCTCCCGCAGGAGCGAAATCCCTGCACAACAGGCAAGCAGTGCCTGAAAGTGCCATCACGCCGCAATGCCGCGCATTGTCTTCCTAAACACATGCATGAACAGCGTCACCGTGCACAAGACCGCGAGCACATCCGCAATCGGTTCGGCGAGGAAAATCGCAAACACCGTGTCTGGAATGAACAGCGGCAGCAGATACACCAGCGGAATCAGCAGAATCAGCTTGCGCAGGCACGCCAGAAATAGGCTGCACTTCGCATTCCCCAGCGCCACAAACGTCTGCTGACACGCAATCTGCGCGCCGAAAATCGTCACGCCCGCCATGTATAGGCGCACGCATGGAATTGCGTACTCTCGCAGCGCCGCGTCCGGGGTCAGCAGATAGACAAAAATCTGCGGCGCAAAGATGCACGTCAGCCCCAGCACCGCCGAGAACGCCAAGCACGAAATCAGCAGTATCCGGAACGCGGCTTTCACCCGCTCCGGGCGCTTTGCACCGTAGTTGAAGGAGATAATCGGCTGCGCGCCCTGCGAAAGCCCCTGCAAGGGCAGCAGCGCAAACTGCATCAGCGTGGAGCAGATGGTCATCGTGCCGACGGCGAGGGTGCCGCCTGCCGCGCGCAGCGATGTGTTGAAGCACACGGACACAAGGCTCTCCGTGCTCTGCATAATGAACGGCGCGAGTCCCAGCGCCACGCACGGCGCAAGCAGCTTCCAGTTCAGCCGCAGCAGACGGCGCTTCAGGTGCAGTATCGTCTGCCTGCCCGTCAGGAAGCGCAGGACGAACGCCGCGCTCACGGCCTGTGAAATCACCGTCGCCAGCGCCGCGCCCTGCACATCCATGTGGAAAACGAAGATGAACAGCGGGTCAAGCAGCGTGTTCAGCACCGCGCCAATCAGCACCGTCAGCATCCCCGCCTTGGAGAAGCCCTGCGCGGTGATGAACGGGTTCAGGCCGAGAGACAGCTGCACGAACACCGTGCCGAGGCTGTAAATGGCAATGTAGCGCTGGGCGTAGGGCAGGGCATCCTCCGTTGCGCCGAATGCCAGCAGAATCGGCGTGTAGAAGCAGGAAAGAATGACCGTCAGCACTGCCGAAACGCACAGCAGCAGCGCCGTGCAGCTGCCCAAAATCCCCTCCGCCTTCTCGTTGTTCCGCTGGCCCATCGCGATGGACGCAAGTGGCGCGCCGCTGGATGCGCACAGCGCCGCGAACGCCGAAACCAGCAGGATAATCGGCAGGCAGACGCCCAGCCCCGTCAGCGCGAGCGTACCCACGTCGGGAATGTAGCTGATGTAGATGCGGTCAACAAGGTTATAGAGCATATTGACGAGCTGCGCGGTGATGGTGGGAATCGACAGGCGCAGCATCAGCCGCCCGACGGGTTCATTTGCGAGGTCGGGGCGGCGCGGTGCAGTGGACATAGAAAGCCTCCTTTTTTGTAAACATGGGATAATTCGCCGTCAATGCCCGGAAATCCTCTTGCTTTGCGGAATTTTCGTGTTTATACTAATTCTCATCTAATACTATTTCCAAATTCACCTGCGCCATCTGCTCGCGCCTTTTCCGCGCTTGCGTCCGCTCATTCCACTTAGCGTAGCGCTGCTACGCTGCGTTTCATTCGCGTTAGCCAGCGCGAAAAATTCGCTTCGCATCTTGGCGCATTCTCATTTGGAAATAGTATAAACCATGTCATTCGCACAGCACCTTTTCCGCCCTGGCTTTGCATCGTTCCGCTCGCGCGTACCTCCAGTACGCCTCGCTTCACTCAGCTTTGCCAGAACGAAAAATCTGCTATGCTCGATGCCATGTTTTAGAATCGAATTAGTATCACTTGTGCTTTTCGGGCGAATCTGGTATACTGGATGCAATCCAACGGAAAGGTCGTGCGGATATGCCGGATTTGCTCCCTGCCGCCGAAACGCTGGCGGAGAAACGCTGCCTTGTCACCCTGCGCAATCAGCCGGATATTTTGCTGCTTCAGCCCATTGACGCGCGGGACACGCTTTCGCAGGAAATGCAGCTGCTTGCCGCGCAGACGACGCGGAGCTTCCTGCACGTCGCGTTTCCGGTGGAGGCGTGGAATGTGGATTTGTCCCCGTGGGACGCGCCGCCTGTGTTCGGCAGGGAAGCCTTCGGGCACGGCGCGGCGGATACGCTGGATTGGCTTCGGATGCGCCTGATGCCGGAAGTGTGCGCGAAGTACGCGATTTCGCCGGATGCGCCCGTCATCCTCGGCGGATATTCGCTGGCGGGGCTGTTCAGCCTGTGGAGCGCGGCGCAGGTGGATGATTTCGCTGCTGTCGCTGCGGTATCGCCCTCCGTCTGGTTTCCCGGCTGGCGCGCATATGCGGATCAGCACGCGCTTCGCAGCCGCGTCGTCTACCTCAGCTTGGGCGACCGGGAGGAAAAGAGCCGCAATCCCGTGCTTGCGAGCGTCGGCGACGCCATCCGACGGGAGGACGCACGGCTCAGCGAGCGGGGCGTGCGGCATACGCTGCAATGGAACGTTGGAAATCACTTTCAGGACGCAGAGAAGCGCTGTGCGGACGGCTTCGCGTGGTGCATGGCTCAACGAAAGGCAGAGGGGAAAAAAACACATGAACATGAAACAGTATGAAACGTTTGAATTGCGCTTCGGCGGAGAGGTCTTGCCGGACGCGTGGGCGCAGATCGACCTGACGGCCACCTTCTCCTGCGCGCAGGAGTCCCTGACGGTCAAGGGCTTCTATGACGGGGAAAGCGACGGGCGGGGCGTTTATGTCGTGCGCTTCCTGCCGCAATATGCCGGCGTTTATCGCTATCAAGTCCGCGGCGCGGTCACGGCGGAGGGCGAAATTGTCTGCGAAGCGTCCTCCCCGGAGGCGCACGGAATCGTCCGCGCCGTCGGCACGCACTTTGCCTTTGCGGACGGCGCGCCTTATATTCCCTTCGGCACAACCGTCTATGCGCTTATCTCGCAGGACGACGCGCTGGTGGAGCAAACGCTGCAATCCCTTGCCGCCGCGCCCTTCAATAAGCTCCGCCTGTGCGTTTTTCCCAAGGATTACGACTACAACCACAATGAGCCGCCGCTGTACGCCTTTGCGCGCCGCGAGGATGGCTCGTGGGACACATCGCGTCCAAGCATCGCCTTCTATCAGCGTCTGGAACGCATCCTTCGCCGCATCGCCGCGCTGGGCATTCAGCTCGACCTGATTCTCTTCCACCCCTATGACCGCTGGGGCTTTGCCGCCATGCCGCAGGCGGATAATTTCCGTTATTTAGACTATCTGCTCCGCCGCCTGTCCGCCATGCCGGAAATCTGGTGGTCGCTGGCCAATGAATACGACCTGTGTATGCCGAAGAAAACGCTTGCGGACTGGGAGGCGCTCGAAGCCTTTGTCGCCTCCTGCGATCCGTATCATCACCTGCTGTCCTGCCATAATTGCTTCTGCTTCTGGGACTTCAAAAGAAAAGACGTGACCCATGCCTCCATCCAGACTCGGGCGCTGACGGAAATTCCTCGTTATCTGCGCGAATACGGCAAGCCCGTCGTCATCGATGAATGCTGCTACGAAGGCGACCTGCCGCATATCTGGGGAAGCATATCCGGTCAGGAGATGGTTCGGCGCTTCTGGCGCTGCTATGTCGGCGGCGGCGCCTGCACGCACGGCGAAACCTTTTTGTCGCCGGACGACGTGCTGTGGTGGGCACGCGGCGGCGTCCTGAAGGGCGAAAGCCCGAAGCGCATCGCGTTTCTGCGCCGCGTCATCGAGGAGCTTCCGGGCTTCCTGTCGCCGCTGGAAAGCGTATGGGAGGAGGCCGAGCAGCAGGACGAAGCGCAGCGTCCCGACTGGATTCGCCCCTTCCTTGCCAGCCTGTCGCGAATGGCTCCGCCCGACCGGCACATGCTGCTTTGCGGGGAGCATCTCTGGGCGGCGCACTGCGCGGAGGACGCTTATCTGTGGTATTACGGTCAGCAAACCGCTCGGGAGCAAATCATCAAGCTGCCGCCGGCGCATAGATACCGGGTCGAGGTGCTGGACACATGGAATATGACCCGCGAGACGCTGCAAACGGGCGTAAGCGGGCGTGTCGTGCTCACGCTGCCCGGTCGGGAGGATATGGCGGTGCTGGCGGTTCGGATGGACTGACCGCATGTGAAGCCCGCGCTGCATTCTTCTTTTCTTTTTCCCCATAATCACAAGAAAATGAAGGCGCAGTTGTCAAACCTCACAAAGAAACGACGGCAAATTCTACGCCGAGATTTTGTTGAAGTCTTGACAACCCCATCCCGTCGTGTATAATAAATGGTATTACACCGCATTTTCATGCGGAACGAAAAAGAGGTTATTCAGATGCAGACTCGTCGTGAATTTTTGAAGAAGAGCGCAGCCCTGCTGGGCAGCGCCGCGGTTGTCGGCAGCGTTCCCGGACTGCTGAAGGCGCAGGCGGAGGACGGTCAGGAAGTCCCCGCGTACCCCTACCCCTATGTCGAACTGGATCCGGCATACGTCGAGAAGCTCGCCTATGAAGGCTATTTCGAGAACGGCTGCTGCTTCGGCGTCGCCAAGGCGATTCTGGTTGCCCTGCGCGAGAAGGTTGGCTATCCCTACACCGTCATCCCGGAAGAGATGTTCGCCAACGGCAAGGAAGGCTACACCTGCGGCACGCTGTGCGGCGCGCTCGGCGGCGCGGTGGCGATGATTGGTCTGGTCTGCGCGTCTGCGGATTCCCGCCAGCTGACCAAGGATCTGTTCGCGTGGTACTGCTCCACCAATCTGCCGATTTACCAGCCTGAAGCGGCTGCCCCCGTGCAGACGGTGGCGCCCAGCGTCAACTGCATTGACTCCATCACCAAGTTCATGACGGCTGCGAACGTCGAGCGCGGCGATATCATCCGCAAGCGCCGCTGCGGCGGTCTGAGCGGCGACGTGGCGCGCCGTACGGTTGAACTGCTGAACGCGCACTTCGGTTTCGCGGAGCTGCCGGTCGCCTCTCCCGTGGCGGAGGAAGAAACCCTCGCGCCCAACGAGTACATCGGCGAAGCGCAGTCCTTCGGCGGCACCCTCCGCGTGAAGGTCACGATGGACGGCGACAAGATCGCTAAGATCGACATCCTGTCCCACAGCGACACCGCCGGCGTGTGCAATCCCGCCTACGACACCGTGCCGGGCAAGATTATCGACGCGCAGTCCACGGCTGTTGACGCGGCGACGAACGCAACCATCTCCAGCAAGGCCATCATGGCGGCTGTGGAAGACGCGCTGAGCAAGGTCGGCAAGTAATTACCGAATTTCAACAAACACATTGGGAGGGCTTGCATGGGCGCTGCCCGGCACGCCCTCCCTTTCTTTCATCGGTCATAAGCGCCGAAAGGAGGTCATCAAGCCATGTTCAACATTGGTTTTTCGGAACTGCTGCTGGTGCTGCTGGTCGCCTTTCTGGTGGTCGGGCCGAAGGATTTGCCCAAGGTTGCCCGCTGGCTGGGGCGCACGGTGAAAAAATCGCGCCGCCTGCTGAACGAAATCAAGAAGGAATCCGGCTGGGACGAGCTGGAGAAGGAAGTTCGCGATGTTCAGCACGACGTCAAGGACGCCGTGAAGCAGGGCGATGTCTCCGCGGAATTGCGCGAGGCGAAAAAATCCGTGCAGGACAGCGCGGAAAAGTTTGACAAGGACACGAAATCGAACTGAGGGAGGACACAAACATGCGTCTGGGAACCACGGAAATCATCCTGATTGTCGTATTGGCGCTGGTGCTGTTCGGCGGCGGCAAGCTGGCGGGCGTCGGCAAGGCGCTGGGCAAGAGCATCAAGGACTTCAAGAATGAAGTGAAGGACGACAAGGCGGAGGAAAAGTCCAAAGAGGACAAAAAGGACGAAACATGAAGCAGAAGCAGACGACCCCTGCCGAGGAGACGGAAGACAAGCGCCCGAAGGAGACGCCCGACGGGGACTCATCCGACGGAGAGTCCTCCGATGGCGAGTCCTCCGATGGCCTGAAGGAAGCGGGCGAATCCATGCTGTCGCACCTGATGGCGCTGCGCAAAGTGCTGCTCATATCCGCCGCGGCGGTGCTGATCGGCTTCGTCCTCGTCTTTTATCTGGCGATTGACCCGCTGATGGCGCAGATTCTCGCCCCCATTCAGGCGCGCGGGATTCAGGTGATTTTCACCACCATGTCCGAGGCGCTGGTGACGAAGTTCAAGGTGGCGCTGCTGGCGGGCATGATTATCGCCAGTCCCGTTGTCATCTGGGAGATTTGGGGGTTCATCAAACCCGCGCTGTACCCGCAGGAGAAGCGGAAGTTCCGCCTGCTGTTCGTGCTGGCGCTGCTGCTGTTTCTGACGGGCGTTGTGTTCTGCTATTTCGCCGTGTATTCTCTGGCGGTGGATTTCTTCCTCGTTGCGGGCGATTCGCTGGCGACGCCGATGCTGTCCATTGACAAGTACGTCAGCTTCCTGTTCGGCTTCCTTGTGCCGTTCGGGGTTGCGTTCCAGCTGCCGGTGGTGCTGTACCTGACGACGCGCGTTGGGCTGACGACGCCTGACATGCTCCGCAGCAAGCGGAAGTATGTCATTCTGGCGATTTTCGTCCTCGCGGCGATTTTGACGCCCCCGGATGTGGTGTCGCAGGTGGCGCTGGGTCTGCCGATGTGCGGGCTGTATGAAATCGGCATACTGGTCAGCCGCTGCACGAAGGCAAGGGAGCGGGCATAAGGGGATGAAATGCGCTGCGCATGGCTGATGCCGCAGCGCTTTTTGCGTGGGGCGGATGAGGGCGTTCCCCCGAAATTCAAAAAATTTTAACACCTTTTCCGGCGGATTTGCTTGTCATTCGCCCTGACTTGCGCTATAATAAGGAAAGTACCCCCTCAATGAAATGTATAGAGATGGGAGAGAATAAGTTTATGCAGAAAAAGGCTCTGCTGGCACTGCTGCTGGTGCTCACGATGATTCTCAGCGGCTGCTCGCTGATTGTCAAGGACGAAGCGGTCGATGCCGCGCGCGTGGTCATCCGCGTGGGTGATGACACCTATACCAAGGCACAGGTGCAGGCGCAGATTCAGAATCAGGTCAACTATATGACCGCCCTGTATTCCAGATACGGCCTGTCTTTCGACAGCACCAATGCGGACGTAATGAGCAGCCTTACCGACAACGTGCTTAACAGCCTTGTCGAGCGTTCTGTGCTGCTGGCGAAGGCGAAGGAGCTGGGGCTTGACCAGCTGACGGACGAAGAAAAGACGAAGATTGAAGAGGATACCGCGTCTCAGCTGGATTCTCTGCGCCAGAGCGCGGCGACCGAGTTCTCCCTTGACCTCGAAACGCAGCTGGACGAAATCAACGCCAAGCTGGATGAACTCGGCTACACCGAGGAAGTTGTCCGTAAGAGCGTGACCGAATCCCTGCTCATCACCAAGGCGGAAGATTACGCGGTGAAGGACGTGACCGTGACGGAGGACGAAATCGTCGCGGACTTCAACAGCAAGGTTGAAGCGGCGAAGACCTCCTACGAATCCGACCTGTCTGCGTATGGCAAGGCGGTGCTCAACGGCACGACGGTCTACTATCGTCCGGCGGGCTACCGCAACGTCAAGCAGATTCTGATTAAGTACAGCGACGAAGATTCCGCGCTGGTGTCCAATATCCAGACCGCGCTGGACAACGTGATTACCGAGCAGAACAACGCCGCCAACGTGATGGCGAAGCTGGGCGTGGCGAACATGGACGAGCTGGCGAATCAGGTCACTGTGACGCTCAAGCCCGCCACCGAAACGCCCACCGCGACCGTGGAGGTTGAAAGCTCCGTGTCCGCGTTCGAGGAAGGCCTCGACGAGACGGTGGCTGCGACGGCTGTGACGATTGCCGAAGCGAAGGCGAAGCGTGCGTTCCTTGAGCAGCAGCTGGCGGACGCGAAGGCGAAGGCGCTGGCGAACATCACCCCCGAAGCGGACGAAGTGCTGGCGGCGCTGGCGGAAGGTCAGGACTGGGACACGCTGGCGGAAGCCCACAACGACGACCCCGGCATGAAGGCGGGCGCGGCGAACGCGGCAACCGGCTATCCGGTCTGCGAGGGCTTCACGCAGTTTGACGCTGCCTTTGTCGAGGGCGCGATGGCGCTGCAAAACGTCGGCGATTACTCCGACAAGATTGAAGGCAGCTACGGCTACTACATCATCCAGTACACCTCCGACGTGGTGGAAGGCGCGGTGGACATGGAGACGGTGCACGACACCATTTCCTCCTCCTTGCTGAGCAGCAAGCAGAGCACCGTGCGCGACGAAGTGGTGGCGCAGTGGGTGAAGGATGCCAACGCCACGATTAACAAGGACATCCTGAACGACTAATTCCCAATACAGCAAAATCCCCCGATTCGCGTAGAGTCGGGGGATTTTTGTGGGTTCTTCACGGAATCTTGGGGGAGCAAACAAGGGCTTAGGCGAAGCGCCAAAAAAAGCTGCACGCGGAAAGAGCATGAAAGCGCAACCAACTCAATCGCGAAAAGGGGTCAAGGGGGGACTTCGTCCCTTTTCGTCTGCC
>ERZ779888.3532-NODE-3532-length-11395-cov-10.466314_pt1 | contig 11395 bp, 12 predicted proteins | sample MGYA00511245_ERZ779888 | MGnify/ENA primary metagenome ERZ779888 (study PRJEB29588, sample SAMEA2155255) | human gut metagenome | biome: human gut; feature: human-associated habitat; material: faeces | place: Denmark | collected 2008/2010 ... | reverse complement strand
TAAGAAATAGTATTTTTTATGAATATTATTTTTTTTATAGCATAAGATATTGTATGAAAAAGTATATTTTAGTAATAATTATGTTGATAACTCTATATTTTGGTTATTCAAATAAGAAAGAAAATGAAGTAGTAATTAATCAAAAAGAAAAAATGAGTAATGTGGATAGTCTAATGGTTAATATGAGTAGTTTTAATGAAAAAGATATGCCTTTAAGTGAGTTTTTAGAAGGTGTAGTTTCATGTGAAATGCCAGCACTTTTTATGGAAGAAGCTTTGAAGTCCGGAGTAATTGCAGCTAGAACTTTTTACTTGTATAACTATACTAATAATGAAAATTATATTCCTACTAGTGGTGGACAATGTTATATAACTAAGGAAGAACTTAAAACCAAGTGGGGTAATAAGTATGAAGAGTATTTAAGCAAGATAAAAAAAGTAGTCAAGGAGACTAAGAATGAAGTTATTGTTTATAATGATGAAGTAATTGAGGCTTTTTATTTTAGTATGAGTAATGGATATACAGAAGATGCGAGCAACGTTTTTAATATTTCAAAGCCTTATTTAGTAAGTGTTTCTTCTAGTTATGATAAAGATATTAACAATAATTTTAAAGAATACTCAGTTGATTTAAGTAGATTTAAAAGTGTGCTTGGCTTAGAAGAAGAGTCTATAGTTATTAACAATATTATTAGAAATCAAAGTAATCGTATTTTAAAGATTTGTGTTAATTTAAAGTGTTATACAGGAGTAGAGTTTAGAAAACTTTTTGGACTTAGAAGTACAGACTTTGATGTAAATATTGAAAATGATATGGTTAGTTTTGTTACAAGAGGGTATGGACATGGTGTAGGAATGAGTCAGTATGGCGCTAATGAAATGGCAAAGTTGGGTTATAATTATAAAGAAATTTTAAAATATTATTATAAAGGTACTGAAATTATGTATAAATAAATAATAATTGTTCACATTAACTAATGGGAGAGTGAACAATGAAAAGTGTTAAAAAATTATTTGTACCTACTGTTTATTTAGTTGCAGTGTTATCTGTGGTTGGATGTGTTTTTCTTACTATATTTAGCATAAACAAGTATTTAACGGAAAGAGAGAGGTTTGATTATTCAATTAATGGTATTATTGATGGTAAAGTAAAACCTGTTCAAGGTGAAGAAGTGAAACCTCAAGTAAATTCTATTATTAAACCTTATAGGGGAGAAGATGTAAGTATTGGAAGATATTTTTATGATTTTGAAGGAGAACAGGCAAGTCAGGAAAAGTCAATAATATTCTATGAAAATACTTATATGCAAAACTCAGGAGTAGATTATGTAAGTGAGAAAGCATTTGATGTCGTAAGTGTTTTAGCGGGTAAAGTAGTAAGTGTTGATGTAGATGAGACTTTGGGAAATATCGTTAAGATAGAACATGATAAAGGAATTATTACAACATACCAAGGAATTGATAATGTCGCTTTAAAAGTTGGTGACAATGTAACACAAGGAACAGTAGTAGGAACGAGTGGTAAATCGTTAGTAAATTCTAATTACACAACTTCACTTCATTTTGAAGTAAGTTATAAAGGTGAACTAGTAGACCCTGAAAATTTTTATTCATTGAATATTGATGAGTTATAATCAACTTTATTAAAAAAGTTGATTTTTTTTGTTGAAAAAAGAAGTTTTTTGGAGAAATTTTTAAAAAAGACTTTATTATTTTAAAAAATGTGGTATGATGTATATATGTGATGTAAAAATATATTTGGTGGGGAGAGATGAGAAAATGATAAATTTTGTTATTATGGAAGATAATAAGAGGCATTTAAGAATTACTAAGAAGTATATTAAAAAGTATATGGTTGGTAAGACATTTGAGTATGAAATTTATGGATTTTCAAAGATTAGTCCTAAGTTTACTGGTTTTGTTAAGAGAAATGTATTTAAGAATATATATATTTTAGATTACGATTTAGGGGTTGACTCACTTACTAATGGAGTAGATGCTGCTAGAATAATTCGTCAATATGACTGGACTAGTCCTATAATATTTCTAAGCGTTAATGGGAAAGAGGCGCTTGACGTGTTTAAATCAAGACTACAAATATTAGATTTTGTTGATAAACAAGTAAATCCTGAACTAGAGTTGAGACAAATATTTAAGATTTGTTTCCAACAATTACAAATTAATGATACATTGAAAATTAACAGAGCTGGTAAAACCTATTGTATTAATTGTAATGATATTCTATATATTTATAGAGATACAGTTGATAGAAAGAGTGTGGTTGTAACTGATAAAAACATAATTCCAATTAACTTACCGTTACATAAAGTTTATGGTTTACTTCCGTTTGAGTTTAGATATAGTCATAAGTCTTATATTCTGAATACTGACAGAGTGGAAGATTATGACTGGGATGATTATTACGTTATATTTGATAATGGTAGTAGAGAACCATTGATATCTAGAACGCATAAAAAAGAGTTAAATGAGATTATGGAGTTGAGGGATAAATGAATTTTGTAGGGTATGTGGCCTGTTATGTAGCGACTGTTATAAATTTAGTAGTACTTGTATATTGTTATTCAAAAACAAATAGTGAAGTAGGAATTTCTAAATTTAAAAAATATTTTTTTACAATGTTGATATCGGCATTAGTGTTTGTTGTTAACATGTATGTTACTACTAGTGTTAAATTTGTATTAATATACTTTCTTCTTTGTTTGCTATTCTATTTAAATTATAGAGAAAAATATTTATATTTGACATTGTTTAAAACTATATTAATATATATTTTGATGTTTATAACTGATATAATTGCCTCTTTAATTCTTATGAATTTGACTGTACCAACTAATCCGGATGTTATTAATTTGTTAAAGGCATTAGGCACACTATTGAATTCTATTCTAATGTTTGGCTTATTTAAAATCAATTACTTTGTTAATTTACTTAATAAATTTTTATCAATGATTATGAAGAAAGAAGCTAAGATTTTAACAATATTTGCTATATTGTTACTTATTACTTTATGGTGTATAGGTTTTGAATATAGATTACATGCTTCATTTGTTAGTTTTGTATCTTTAATTACCATTGTTATATTTTTATGTTTAATGGTTTCTGTGATGGTATATCAATATTTCAATAATAAAGAAGTGGAAAATGAAAAACAACAGTTGCAAGTATTAATGCCCGAATATGAAAATGTTTTAAATCAAACAAGTGAAAATAGACATGAGATGTTAAATGATTTGTTAATATTAAGAAGTATTGCTGATAAAAATTCTAGTGAGTTTACTAGAACTTTAGATGGTATTATAAGACAATATGATACTAAGAAATTTAAAAAATATACAAGCTTAGCAAAATTACCTACAGGTGTTAAAGGTATGATTTATTATAAAATTGCTTTTATTAACGAGAATGAAATCAATTTTGATACAGTAGTTAATGGCGTAGATTATGCTAAATTTGAAGCAATGGATAAAGAATTGTATTATAAAGTTTGTAAAATTTTAGGAATACTTATGGATAATGCAATTGATGCGTGTGTGGATAGTGACAAAAAGAAGCTTGTTGTTTCTGTTTATACTGAAAATGAAGATTTATGTGTTGAAATTGATAACAGTTATTCTGGAATAGTAGATAAAGATGGAATTAAGAAGAAAGGTTATACTACTAAAGGTAAAAATCATGGTTATGGACTTACTATTTTAAATAGAATAGTTGATGAAACAAAAGAATTAGAATTTGAACAAAGTATTAATGATAAAGATAAACTATTTACTTCTATATTAAAAATAAAACTCTAGATATTATTCTAGAGTTTTAAAACGATTTTGATTAAAATTACTTAATTAGACTTTCTGGCATTTCTTCTTCGTCTAACATACTCCATATACATACTCCTGAAGTAGTTTTACCAATAAGTCCACCTAACATACCTAATAAATTTGCAAATAATTTCATATTATCATTCTCCCTTCTTATAATATTTATAATTATTATAACTTACTCCAAATATTTTGTAAGTTATGGGTAAGATAACAAATACCGCGATAAGTAGTGAAAATAGTATACAGTTTGATAAAGTATTGTTTCTTACAATGAAGAACATCATTGTATATATGGTTCCGTTTATCAAGCTAATTGTTTTAAAAATGGTTCTTCTTTTTTTATTTATTAATGGTCGTTTCTTTGTGTCTGCAGGGGCAAAGAAGGCAAATAGTATTATTGAGGTAATTCCTAATGCTATTTTAACTTTGATATCTATATATAAGGTTTCACAAAGGTATGGAACTAGTAAGAATATAATACTGCTACTTATCCAACAGTCTATACTTCTTTTAGCATGAACTCCATATACAGTTAGTCTTAATATAGTATAAAGTCCCATTAATATTAGAAGTGTTTTCAAATTTCCTAACAAATATGATATTCCAAATATAACAAGTGTCTTAGTAATATTTAAGTATAGGCTAGCTAATCCGTATCTTATTATTTCCAATTGTTCCTTGTCATAGTTGTTATACCGTTTTATGTTATTCATTAAGGAATTGATTATAAGGCCTTTCATATTTATCACTTCCGAGAACATTATAAATCCTTTTTTTGTAATATTTTAGTTTTTGATAGTATTCTTTCATTTCTTTAATTTTTTATATAAAAAACGATATATTTGTTCACGTCAAAATACAGATGAAGCACGATTTTGGACATTTTACGCAAAAATGCTGTTTTCTAAATTGAAATGTGGTATGATGTAACTACAGCAAGTTAAAAGACATGTTGTGACGTGAAAATTTAGAGGAAGAGAGGTGTTAAGAGTTATGAATACTAGAAAAGGAATAGTCAAGTGGTTCAATAATCAAAAAGGTTATGGATTTATTGACTCAGGTGCTGGTGTTGGAGAAGATGTATTTGTGCATTATTCGGCTATTGAACAAGATGGGTATAAGTCATTAAAAGAAGGCGATGTAGTAGAATTTACGTTAATTGATACATCAAAAGGTAAACAAGCAGTTCAAGTTAAAGAAGTTGAACTAACAAGGGTTTAAAATATTAGGTGGCATTAAAGAAAGGAAAATAATCGACGATGACGTTTAGGCTAGTAAATAGATTTTATACAGAAATTGAAGAAGTGTAAAATTATCTAGGGAATGACTACAGAGTGTAGTTTTTTTCTTTCTTTTGTGATAGAATATTAATAGGGAGATGATGATTGATGAAATATTTTATTAGAGGTGACAAATTAGCTGTAACTGATGCAATTAGGGATTATGCAATAAGTAAAATTGACAGAATGGAAAAGTATTTTGATAAACCTGAAGATGTAAGTGTTAAAGTGATTTTTAGTGTTAGAGGTAGAGAACAAAAAGTAGAAATTACTATAAATGGTATAAATTTTGATTTAAGAAGTGAAGTATCACATAGTGATATGTATGCGGCAATTGATTTAGCTGTTGATAAATTAGAACAACAAATGAGAAAGTTTAAGAGTAAACTTATGAGTAAAGAAAGAGTAGAAATTGTTTATGATGAAGATATTATAGATGATGATGTTTTAGAAGATGTTGTTAAAAGAAAGAAAGTTTATTTAAAACCGATGGATGAAGAAGAAGCAATTATGCAGATGGAACTTCTAGGGCATACATTCTTTGTGTTTAAAGATATTAAAACAGAAAAAGTAAATGTTCTATATAAGAGACTTGATGGAGCATATGGAGTTATTGAAACTAATTAATAACTCTTTTTTTCTGTGTAATTTTTGTGAAAAGACTTTTATTATCAGGTTAAATTTGGTAAAATAGATGATGGACGGTGATAATATGAACATATTTAAAAAAATGTTTGACCATGAATATAAAGAATTAAAAAGGTTTGAGGAGTTGGCAGATAAAGTATTAGCATTAGATAGTGAAATGAGTAAGTTAACTCCACTTGAATTAAAAGCTAAAACTAGTGAATTTAAAAGTAGATTAAGTGAAGGAGAGACACTAGATGATATTTTAGTTGAAGCGTTTGCAGTTGTTAGAGAAGCTGCTTATAGAGTGCTTGGAGAAAAGCCTTATAAAGTTCAAGTAATTGGTGGTATTTGTATACATTATGGTAATATTGCTGAAATGAAAACTGGTGAAGGTAAGACTTTAACTAGTACAATGCCAGCATACTTGAATGCTTTAAGTGGGGATGGGGTACACGTTATTACAGTTAATGAGTACTTAAGTGAAAGAGACGCTAATTGGATGGGACAAGTGTATAACTATCTAGATATTAGTGTTGGTGTTAACAAGAAAGATATGTCTAGAGAAGAAAAGAGAGAAGCTTATTCTAAAGATATAACATATACCACTAATAATGAACTTGGGTTTGATTATTTAAGAGATAATATGGTTGTAAGAAAAGAAGATAGAGTTCAAAGAAAACTTAATTTCGCAATTATTGATGAAGTTGATTCAATACTTATAGATGAAGCTAGAACTCCATTAATTATAAGTGGTGGGGTAAGTAAAAGTGCGGACCTTTATAAGTTAGCGGATAAGACTGCTAAGAGTTTAAGAAGTGAAGACTATAATTTAGATGAGAAAACTAGGGGTGTTACTTTAACTGAAGAAGGCATTAAAAAGTGTGAAAAACTTTTAAATGTAGATAACTTATATGATATTAGTAATGCAGGACTCGTTCACAATTTAGATAAAGCACTTGTTGCTAATTATGGGTTTAAGAAAGATGTTGATTATGTTGTTCAAAATGATCAAATTATTATAGTTGACTCATTTACTGGTAGACTTATGCATGGTAGACAATATAGTGATGGATTACATCAAGCACTTGAAGCTAAAGAAGGCGTTAAGATAAATGAAGAAACTAAGGTACTTGCTACAATAACTTTTCAAAATTTATTTAGAATGTATAATAAACTAAGTGGTATGACAGGTACAGCTAAGACTGAAGAAGAAGAGTTTAGAAATATATATAATATGTATGTTATAGAGATACCTACTAATGTGCCAGTTAAAAGAGTTGATATGGAAGACTTGGTGTATGTTAACATGAGAGGTAAATTTAATGCTCTTGCTAATACTATAGAAGAAATTCATAAGACTGGACAACCAATACTTGTTGGTACTGCCTCAATCGAGAGTTCTGAAAGGTTAAGTGATTTACTTAATAAAAGAGGAATTAAACATGAGCTTTTGAATGCTAAGAATCATGAAAGAGAGGCTCATATTATTGAGAATGCAGGGCAAAAGGGTGCTGTTACTATTGCTACAAATATGGCTGGACGTGGTACTGATATTAAGCTTGGAGAAGGTGTTAAAGAGCTAGGAGGACTTGTTGTTTTAGGTAGTGAAAGGCATGAGAGTAGACGTATTGATAACCAACTTCGTGGACGTGCAGGTAGACAAGGAGACCCTGGTACTACAAGATTTTATATTTCTATGGAAGATGATTTGATGGTTAAGTTTGGTAGTGAAAAGATTAAGGGCATAATGTTAAGTCTTGGATTTACTGAAGATACTCCTATTACACATAAGATGATGAGTAAGAATATTGAGAGTAGTCAAAAGAGAGTTGAAGGATTTAACTATGATAGAAGAAAAGCATTACTAGACTATGATAATGTTATTAGTAAGCAAAGAGAAATTGTTTATGAAAGAAGAAATGAAATATTAGATAAGGATAGTATTAGAGATAGAGTTCTAACTATATTTAAAGATTATGTTGTAGAGACTGTTAATGATCATTTTGTACCAGAAGACGTGTTAACTCATAATGATATTGTTAATATATGTGAGATATTTAATTCTAATTTGTTAAAGAGTGAAAAGTTAGTTGAAAAAGATTTAGAGAATAAGAGTATAGATGAAGTACAAAATACTATTTATGATATAGTTGTAAAAGATTATAATGAGAAACTTAAGGATGTACCTAAAGAAATTCAAGATGACTTTGAAAAAGCAATAACTTTAAGAGTGCTTGATAAAAATTGGATGAACCAACTTGATAATATGGAACAACTTAAGGAAGGTATTGGTTTAAGAGGATATGCACAAACTAATCCACTTCAAGCTTATGCTTTAGAAGGTTTTCAAATGTTTGATAATATGCTTAAGGAAACTAATAGAGAGATTACTACATATTTACTTAAGGCTGAAGTTAGACAAAATTTAGAGAGACATGAGAATAAGAATATTAAGACTAATGATAGTAGTGAAGGGACTAAGAAGACACCTAAGAAAGCAGAAAATAAAATTGGTAGAAATGATCCTTGTCCATGTGGCAGTGGACGCAAGTATAAACAGTGTTGCGGAAAATAAACTCGCAAAGTCTTATAAATAAAGGGCTTGCGAGTTTTTTATTGCTTACAATTTTTAGGTAATTTTACCTCAAAAAAGGCGTTTAGATAAGTTTTAGATAAGTTTTTTTGGTAAATTCAACGAATTTATGGTATAATAAAGCAAATATTACTTTATTTTGAAGAAAGGAGGTTTATATGGAAACTAAAGTTTGTAGCAATTGTGGAATAGAGAAACCACTGACTGAATATCATTTAAGGGATAAGTCAAAAGGAATATATAGAAACATTTGCAAAGAGTGCGTAAAAATATATACTAAGGAATATAACAAAAAGACAACGGAAATAAGAAGTCAAAAAGCAAAAATATATCGTGAGAATAATAAAGAAAAAATAAAAGAACAAAAGAAAAAAGAATATGAAAAAAATAGAGAGCGTTATAGAGAAAGCGGTAAGAGAAGATATAGAGAAAATGCAGAAGAGATAAAAGCAAAACAAAGAGAGTATAATGAGAAGAACAAAGAAAAGATTTTAGAAAGACAAAAACAATATTATTATGATAATAAGAAAGAAAGAATTTCTAAACAAAGAGAGTATTATAAAGAACATAAAGAAGAGAGACAAGAATATAATAAAAAATATAGACAAGATAATATTGAAAAACTTAATGAGTATCAAAAACAATATTATTATGATAATAAAGATAGATTAAATGCTATATCTAAAGAGTATAGTCATACTGACAAAATGAGAGTTTGGAGGAGAGAACATAAAAAAGAAAGAAAAGCAAATGATCTGTTATATAGATTGTCGGAGCAAACTCGAACATTAATAAACAATTGCTTTAGAAAACAAGGATATAAGAAACATAGTAAAACAGAAAAAATATTAGGCTGCGAATTTGACACTTTTTATAATTATTTGTTAACAACTTATAAAAACAATTATAATGAGGACTGGGATGGAAAAGAAGAAGTTCATATAGATCATATTATTCCGATTTCAAAAGCTACAACGAAAGAAGAAATTATTGAACTTTGCCATTATACAAATTTACAATTATTAAAGGCGAAAGACAACTTAATAAAAAGTAATAAATTAGACTGGAATTTGAAAAATTAAAATTAATTAAATATTTAACAGGAGGTGATAATTTATATGGATTCAACAGAATTATGTTGGGAAACTGGAGAATACAATGATGAATGTAATTGTGAGTTGTGTGATCATAAAAGTGAATGTAGTGGTTATGAAGAGCATGATGATATTGATGAAAATTAGCCGTACTAATTTTTCTAGAAAAAGTGCCATTTTTGAAATTTAGATAAGTTTTTAGATACATTCTGCTAGGTTTGCCGAGTGCTACGGAGTGCTCTATGGTGCAACCAAGTGCCGAATTAACGAGCCAAGTGCTTTCAAAAGCTCCCAAAATCCCCAATACAAAAGACCATGTGGAAGTGGCAAGAAGTATAAGAACGGCTGTGGAAAGTAGTATAAAATAAAGGAAATATTTAAATTTTTAAAAAGATAAATTAGTTCGAGTTTTATAACTTGTCCACAATAACTTACAAATGTAGACAAATTTCGTTGAAATTAAAGGATGTTAGCCAAAAAATTTGTTGACATCCTTTTTAAAAAGTAGAAAGGACGTAATAATATGAATAATAAAGAAAAATTTGAATTAGTAGTTAATGCAGGACTACAGGCTATCCCTTACGTTGGAGGGCCACTTGCTACTTTATATTTTGGATATAAGCAGGAACAAAGATTTCAAAGAATAGAACAAACCCTCAAAGAGGTAGCTACTGAATTAGAAGGAGTTACTTTACCGAGTTTAGAAGACCATAATAAAGATGAGTTAATGTCATTAATAGATGAATTAACTGATAAAATTGAAAATGAACATTTAGAATATAAAAGAAAATTATATAAACAATATTTTAAAAACATTTTAATAACACCTACTAACGGGAATTATGAGGAAAGAAAACTTTTCTTAAATATATTATCTCAAATAACTCCATTACAAATTGAATTATTTCAATTTATATTGATACATAATAATGTTATTGATCTTCAAATAACAAAACCTAATACGGATATTTCACTAATTAGAAGTTCCATTTTGCAACTAGAAAATTATGGTTTAGTAACCGCTACATTATATTCAATATCTTTAGGAGGACCAAATTCAGGAATGCCTATGATGTTAAATGCAAGTGAGTTTGGAAAAAGATTTAATAACTTTTGTTTACAAAATTGAAAAAATATAAAAAGTAAAGAATTAGTAAAAACTCTACTAATTTTTTTTATAAATATTATTGTTCTAGAGAAAGGGAGATGATAAAAATGATTAGTATAAGAAAAAGAGGTTATACTTATCAATATTGTTTTGAAGCAGGAAAGGTAAATGGAAAAAGAAAACAAATAACTAAATTCGGTTTTAGAACTAAAAATGAAGCATATATAGTAGGTCAAAAGGCATATAATGAGTTTATTAATGGAGATAATACAAAAGAAAGTAATATGTTATATTCTGAATATTTAGATTATTGGATGAGTGAGTACTTTGAAATTTATTATAAGTATTCCACAGCAAAAAGATATAAAGAATCTTTTGGTAATATAAAAAAGGAATTAGGTAATTATAAATTGTCAATTCTAACACCATATATTCTAAATCAAGCATTATTAAGGTTATATCAAACATCAGCTACTAAAAAAGCATTAAGAAATTATCAAAAAGTAATTAAAAGTTCATTAAGAGATGCAACATATTATTTTGGATTTATTAAAAATAATCCAGCAAGTGATTTACAAATCCCTAGAGTATTGTCATTTGAATTAAAAAAAATGATGTAAGACATGTCTATACAAACGAAGAAATAAATATTATTATAAATCTATTTAAAATAATAACGTGTTTATATGTGCATTCCTTACTGCCTGTTATACAGGAATGAGAACAGGAGAAGTTTGTAGCTTAACATGGGATGACATTGATTTTGAAAACAAAATAATTCACATTAGAAGAACAATTACTCGTGGATTGGATGAAAGAGCAATGGTAGGTTCCTATACTAAAACAAAGAGTGGG
>ERZ779888.3525-NODE-3525-length-11408-cov-6.493790_pt1 | contig 11408 bp, 6 predicted proteins | sample MGYA00511245_ERZ779888 | MGnify/ENA primary metagenome ERZ779888 (study PRJEB29588, sample SAMEA2155255) | human gut metagenome | biome: human gut; feature: human-associated habitat; material: faeces | place: Denmark | collected 2008/2010 ... | reverse complement strand
TGGCTCAGATGATCGCAAAAGCAATGGCAAAGAGCGATGTCTCCGCTGCGGATAAAGCCCTCATCGACAAACTCGCTGCTGAGTTCTCCGATGAGCTGGGCAACCTCGGTGTTCGCGTCAGCAACCTCGAGCGCAATGCTGACAAAGTAAAATGGACGGGCGAGGCTCGTTATACCTACACGAGCACGCGCGATGAGGACACGAACGGCAAGAAGACGAAGGACAACGCCGACAAGCTGCAGTTCCGCCTCTATCCGACGGCTGAAGTCAACAACAACTGGCATGTCAAGGCTCGTCTGACGGCTAAGACGGACATGTCCAGCGACAAGGGCGACGACGGCAATGTCAATCTGACGTATGTCTATGCTGAAGGCCAGTATGGCAACTTCGACGTCAAGCTCGGTAAGCAGGAGCTCTTCTCCACGGCTGATGCTGGCCTCGTTGTCGATGACTACTTCTCCGGCGCTGCTGTGACGTTCGGCAAGGACTTCAAGACGACGCTCGAAGCTGGTCGCTGGAACCTTGAGGATGCAAATGGCCATATCAATGGTTACAACTCCGATACGGAGAAGTATACTACGCTCGATGCAGTTAATGACCATGCTGCCAACTACCAGGGCGCAGAGTTCAACTACGCTCCGAACAAGCTCCGCCTCGGCGCTTCCTACCGTCACTTCAACGATGCTGCATTCAAAGATGTTGCTACGTACAACGACGGTACGTCCAAGTCTGACGATGCTAACATCTGGTCCGTCGGCGCTGGCTACAAGTTCGACCACAACTGGGATCTCTTCGGTGCCTTCGCCCAGAACACGGAAGCCGATAACTACGACACGGCTCACAACATCCAGCTGTCCTACAAGGGCACGGATACGGCCAACAAGGGCACGTGGGGCGCTTATGCCGCTTACCGTTACCTCGGCGAGAACGTCGCACTGATGCCGACGTTCGATACGTTCCAGGTCAATACGAAGGGCTGGGAAGTCGGCGCTGACTACGTTCCGTTCACGAACGTTTACACGGCTGTTGAGTACTTCGATGGCAAGGACCTCGCTACGGACCGCGATGCCAAGACTCTCTTTGGCCGCGTAAGCTTCTTCTTCTGATTCCATCAGAGAAAAACTTCACAGCGAAATATGGAGACCGTTCCTTCGGGGACGGTTTCTTTTTGTACATTAGATACAGAAAATTTTTAAGATAGAAACATATTAGCAGAAGTTTGTAAATATACCATATTTGTGTTAAAATGGAAACCAGTTTGACGCAGGTTGCAGAAGAAAAAACTGAGGAAACTTGGACACTCATGGACACTTTCTTCGCGACAGAGTCAACGAAATTATTTCTATCTATCGAAGGAGGAGTTCTCATGAAAAAGACTTTTGTATCCGCACTGACGACGGCTCTCGTTGTCGGCGCTGCCAGCACGACGTTCGCTGCTGCCAACCCGTTCTCCGATGTACCGGCTGACCACTGGGCTTACGACGCTGTATCCCAGCTCGCAGCTGATGGCGTCATCGAAGGCTACGGCGACACGACGTTCCGCGGCAACCAGAACATTACGCGTTATGAGATGGCTCAGATGATCGCAAAAGCAATGGCAAAGAGCGATGTCTCCGCTGCGGATAAGGCCCTTATCGACAAACTCGCTGCTGAGTTCTCCGATGAGCTGGGCAACCTCGGTGTTCGTGTCAGCAACCTCGAGCGCAATGCCGATAACGTAAAGTGGAACGGACAGGCTCGTTACCGTTACTGGAGCCAGCGTTATGAGAACGAGAAGGGCTCGAAAGATAAGCACAACACGGACCAGATGAACTTCCGCCTCGAGCCGAGCGCTGAAGTCAACAACAACTGGCATGTAAAGGCCCGTATCGATGCCTTCACGAACCCGAACAAGGATACGGACGCTACGGTCAAGCTCGTACGCGTATGGGCACAGGGCGACTACAAGAATTTCCAGGTCAAGCTCGGCAAGCTGCCGTTCTACTCCACGGAGACGGCTGGCATGCTGCTCGATAACCAGTTCTCCGGCGCACAGGTCATGTTCGGCAATCAGCTCAAGCTTACGGCTGAGGCTGGCCGCTGGAACCTCAACAATGCCATCAATCAGTCGGCAATCTACAAGGCGGCTGCAGCAAAAGACGATAAGGATAATCTCCTTTATGGTGACGATGCTGCCAGCTACCAGGGCATTGGCCTGAATGGCACGGCAGGTAAGCTCTACGGCGGCGCTGCTTATCGTCACTTCCAGAGCGACCTCTTCAAGCATGTCAATGAGGTTGAAAAGAGCTACAAGGGCTACAAAGCAAACACGGATGAGGCCAACATCTGGTCTGTCGGCGCTGGTTACACGTTCGACAAGAACTGGAACATCAACGGCGGCTATGCCAAGAACGAGAAGGCTGATCGTTTCGGCACGGCTCACAACATCCAGCTCAACTACAAGGGTGCACAGAAGGCCAACAAGGGCTCCTGGGGTGCTTACACGGCTTACCGTTATATGGGTGGGAACGTCGCCTTCGCTCCGACGTACGAGACGTTCCTCAACTGCGGCGTCAACAACGTCAAGGGCTGGGAAGTCGGCACGGAATACGTTCCGTTCACGAATGTCACGGCTGCCGCTTACTACTTCAACGGCAAGCAGCTGGACAACAACAATGATGCGGAGCTGCTCTTCGGCCGCGTGAACTTCTGGTTCTGATAACGCAGCCTCGGTTGCTCCCATATCTATAGAAAAAGCCTTCCACTGGCAAATGCCAGCGGAGGGCTTTTTTCATGCGCGGATTCTCAATGACATTGATAGTTGATTGAGCAAACTATTCTAAGTAAAGTGTAATGGATTTCTAATAGACATGTAATTGTAATTGACTTAGTCAAGTAATATAATGATGGTGTCAAAAGGAAAGGGCGAGGGACGTCAGAGGAAACATGGAGACTCGCGATCCTTCCGCACCCGTTCCCGACAATGGCCGCAAAGGCGGCGCGGGGCACTTGCCTCGACTGACTGGATGCCTTCTATATCGGCGAGATGCCATAGAAGGAAGATGGGAGGAATTCATCATGAAAAAGACTCTTGTATCTGCACTCACGACGGCGCTCGTAGTTGGCGCTGCATCTACTACGTTTGCCGCAGCAAATCCGTTCTCTGATGTACCGGCTGACCATTGGGCCTACGACGCTGTATCCCAACTCGCTGCTGACGGTGTCATCGAAGGTTATGGCGACACGACGTTCAAGGGCAACCAGAACATCACGCGTTACGAGATGGCTCAGATGGTTGCCAAAGCCATGGCCAAGACGGATGTTTCTTCTGCCGATAAGGCCCTGATTGACAAACTCGCTGCCGAGTTCTCCGATGAGCTCAACAACCTCGGCGTGCGCGTCAGCAACCTTGAACGCAACTCGGACAAGGTAAAATGGAACGGAGAGGCCCGTTACACGTATACGAGCACGCGCGACAAATCCCAGACGAAGGATAAGAGCAACGACGATGAGCTCCTGTTCCGTCTCGAGCCATCGGCTGAAATCAACAACAACTGGCACGTCAATGCCCGCCTCGATGCGTCCACTGACCTTGCCAAAGACAGCTCTGATGAAAACAGCAGCCATGGCGATTCGCAGGATACAAAAGTAACGCTGCAGCGTCTCTACGCTGACGGCCAGTACGGTGATACGAACATCAAAATCGGTAAACTGCCGATGCAGCTCGACAGCAACCTGCTCTTTGATGATGAGATCTCCGGTGCTGCTGTCACGACCGGCAAAGACCTCAAGCTCACGGTACAGGCCGGCCGCTTCGATCTCAATGGCGATACGAACAACGATTACATCAACAGCGCTGCTGACAAAAAAGATGATACGGCCAATATGCAGAGTGTTGGCCTGCAGTACGGCAAGGACAAACTCAGCCTCGGCGCTGCTTACCATCATCTGAACAGCGATACGTTTACGCAGATGGGTACGAGCTACAAGTCCACGCAGGATGAGGACAATGCCGATATCTGGAGTGCAAATCTCCACTATGCGTTTGACAAGAACGTTGCCCTCGGCGGTGCTTATGTCGAGAACACGAAAGCCGATGATTACAAGAAAGCCGGCACGGTAGAGCTCGACTACAAGGGGGCACAAGCTGCCAACAAAGGAACCTGGGGTGCTTACGCCGCTTACCGTTACCTCGGCCAGAATGTCGCCTTTGACCCGTCATACGATGGTGCCTGGGCTGGCACGAAGGGCTGGGAAGTCGGCACGAACTACACACTCTTCAAGAACACCGTCGCAAGCGTCAAGTACTTCAACGGCGAGAACATCGACAACGGCAAAGATGCCGAGAAGCTCTTCGGCCGCGTCGAATTCCACTTCTGACGACCCTGTTTTTCCACATTGATATGATAAACCGAGAACAGCGGTCCCTTTGGGGGCCGCTGTTCGTCTGTCTGGCTCTATGACGGCCGTGCGATTGTTGCATTCTTGTTATGTTTTGGAAAAACTTCTATAAGATATTGTTAATTTTGAAACATTCTTCAAAAATATATTGCGACACCTGCTTGAAATATGATAAACTAAAAGCAATCAAAGTGCGACTGAAAAAGCGACAAGACGAGGAAACATGGAGACTCTGCGCCGCATTCTGTTCGGCTTTGAGAACTGTACTTCTAAATCTTATAGAAGGAGGAGTTTCTCATGAAGAAGACTCTCGTATCCGCTCTGACGACGGCTCTCGTCGTCGGCGCTGCCAGCACGACGTTTGCTGCTGCTAACCCGTTCTCCGATGTACCGGCTGACCATTGGGCATACGATGCCGTATCCCAGCTCGCAGCTGACGGCGTCATCGAAGGCTATGGCGACACGACGTTCCGTGGCAACCAGAACATCACGCGTTATGAGATGGCTCAGATGATCGCTAAGGCTATGGCAAAGACGGATGTTTCCGCCGCCGACAAGGCCCTCATTGACAAACTCGCTGCTGAGTTCTCCGATGAGCTCAACAACCTCGGCGTCCGCGTCAGCAACCTCGAGCGCAATGCCGACATGGTCAAGTGGAACGGCATGGCACGTTACACGTACACGAGCAAGCGTACGGAAAACGTAGCTGGTGTCAAAAAAAGAGTCAATGATGATGAGCTCAAGCTTCGTCTCGAGCCGTCGGCTGAAGTCAATGCCAACTGGCATGTAAAGGCTCGTATCGATGCCAATACGGATCTTGCAAAAGACAGTGCTGATACGGATAAGGATCATCTGCATGGAGGTTCGCAGGATACTAACTTGAAGCTCATCCGTGCTTGGGCAGATGGCCAGTATGGCACGACGAACATCAAGCTCGGCAAGTTCGGCGACCAGATTGACAATGACCTCATTGCCGATACGGAGTTCTCCGGTGCAGCCGTGACGTTCGGCAACAAGTTCAAAACGACGATTGAAGCAGGCCGCTGGAACCTGAACAGCTCTGCTGTCAGCGAATTCAAGGATAGTAAATTCATCGGTAGCGATGCCGCTTCCAACCTGCAGGCCATTGCTTTTGGTTATGGTGTGGGTAAGTTCAATGCAAGCGCATCGTACCGTCACCTCAACAGCAATGTCTTCACGGATGCAGCAAAATATGTTGACAATGCCAAAGATGCTTCTGATGATGTAAACATCTGGGCTGTTGGCGCAGGCTATCGCTTCGACAAGAACATCGCTCTCGATGGCAAGTATGCTCAGAATACGGAAGCTGACAACTACGATAAGGCTTGGACGACGCAGCTGTCCTATAAAGGCGCTCAGAAAGCCAACAAGGGCACTTGGGGCCTCTATGCTGCTTATCGCCATCTCGGCCAGTTCGCTGCTGTCAAACCGACCTATGATGGCGTCAGTGCAGGCCAGAAGGGCTGGGAGTTCGGTACAAACTACACGATCTTCCCGAATGTCGTTGCACAGGCTAAGTACTTCACGGGCAAAGACCTCACGAACGACAAAGATGCTTCGAAGCTCTTCGGCCGTGTTGAGTTCTTCTTCTGATTTAGCTGCTTAATGAGGTCACATCGCATGATGTGAACGGTCTTTACAGACAGGCCGGTCATCTCCAATCCTGGAGGTGATCGGCCTGTTTTTGTGTCAATCGCGCATTGCGGGTGTCATTTTGCGTCAGATGGGTCTATAATAGAGCGCGTATTTTATGATTCAGCCATTGAGGAGTGATCTAGATGCATGTGTTCAACAAAAAGATGGTGTGCTCGCTGGTAGCAGCGGCTTTGCTCGGCGGGGGATTTTTGCCGCAATCGGCTTTTGCGGCCAAGGCACCTTTTGCATCAGTGCAGACGGTGGGGGATGCGGCGGCGAATCCGCTGCTATCTCGGGAAGACCCGGCGAAGTACGCGGGCTTCATCTGGCGCATTGACGCAAAGGACCGGGACAAGCTGCCGCGCAATTTCCGCACGGCAAACGCTACGTACCGCACGGATGCCGACCCGAAGAAGGCGGGCGAGGGGTTCGAGGCGAATCCCTCGCGCAAAGGGCTCGCGACGCTCTATGCTTCAGGCAGTGCGGAGTTCTCGGTAAAGGAGTTCGACAAGATGGTGCCGGTGCTCAGAGAACAGGCGAAGGGGCCTATCTACATCGTGGATCTCCGGCAGGAGTCGCACGGACTCATCAACGGTACGGCGGTCAGCTGGTACGGTGAGCGCGACTGGGGCAATCTCGGCAAGAGCAAGAAGGCTGCTCTGCGCGATGAGAAGTCGCGCCTCAAGGCCGTCAGGGGCAGGGATGTCACGATGGCCAAGCTCGGCAAGGACAAGAAGCCGGTAGACCCGGTGACGGTCAGAGCGGCGTCCGTCCTGACAGAAGAGCAGCTCGTCAAGTCGCGCGGCCTGCGCTACTTCCGCATTGCGGCGACGGACCACGTCTGGCCTTCCGCCGAGAACATCGATGCCTTCATCCGCTTCACGCGCAACCTGCCGAAGGACGCCTGGCTCCACTTCCACTGTCAGGCAGGTGAGGGGCGCACGACGGCCTATTTGGCGATGTACGACATGATGAAGAATCCGGATCTCTCGCTCGGCACCATCCTCTCGCGCCAGTACCTCCTCGGCAACAATTACGTCGCCCACCGCGTCGCGGAGCCAAAGCCCGGTGACTGGAAGGCGGCTTACTACAACCAGAAGGCCGCGATGGTCGCGAAGTTCTACGAATACGTGCAGGAAAACCATGCGTCAGGCTATGCCAAGCCTTGGCGCGACTGGCTTCGTGAGCGTTTTAGATAATTTTCAGGCGCATCTAATTTGACTTTCATGAAAACCTTTGCTATAATAAATTCGTTCAAAGGGAAGTCGAAGGATGAGACTGAGGAAACATGGACACTCATGAGGAATCCTCCGATAGAACTAGAACGTAACATTTCATTCTATTTATTGAAGGAGGAGTTCTTTATGAAAAAGACTCTCGTATCCGCTCTGACGACGGCTCTCGTTGTTGGCGCTGCTAGCACGACGTTTGCTGCTGCAAACCCGTTCTCCGATGTACCGGCTGACCATTGGGCTTATGACGCTGTATCCCAGCTCGCAGCTGATGGCGTCATCGAAGGCTATGGCGACACGACGTTCCGTGGCAACCAGAACATCACGCGTTATGAGATGGCTCAGATGATTGCAAAGGCTATGGCAAAGACGGATGTCTCCGCTGCGGATAAGGCCCTCATCGACAAACTCGCTGCTGAGTTCTCCGATGAGCTCAACAACCTCGGTGTCCGCGTCAGCAACCTCGAGCGCAACGCTGACAATGTAAAGTGGAACGGCAAAGCTGAGTACACTTACAAGAGCCTCCGTGACAAAGACACGACGGATCCGGATCAGAAGAAGAAGAACAGCGATCACCTGCTGTTCCGTCTCGAGCCGAGCGCTGAAGTCAACAGCAACTGGCATGTCAATGCACGTCTCGATGCGTCCACGGAAATGGACAGCGATTCCGCTAAAGACAATGAGGACAAGGTTGACCTCAAGCGTATCTGGGCTCAGGGCAACTACAACAACTTCCAGGTTAAACTCGGTAAGTTTGCTCCGATTGATAACGACAGCATCTTCGATACGACGTTCTCCGGTGCTGAAGTTAGCTTTGGCAACAAGGTAACGTTCACGGCTGGTGCTGGCCGCAAGAGCGACACGGATCTCAACGACAAAGTTACGTTCGATGAAACGGCTAACTATCAGTATGCTGGCCTCGGCTATGCAGATGGCAAATTCGTCGGCGGCGTTGACTATCATCATCTGAATGCTGACAGCATTAACTATCTGCTGGATGACAATTCGAATAAGAACACGAAAGCTGATGACACGGCTAATATCTGGCTCGTAAAAGCTGGTTACCAGTTCGATAAGACGAACGGCCTGAATGGCTTCTATGCCAACAACACGTCCGCTGATGACTTCGATCATGCTTGGAGCGCTGAGTATGACTACAAGGGCGCACAGGCTGAGAACAAGGGCACCTGGGGCATGTGGGCTGCTTACCGCAACCTCGGCGCTAACACGGCTCTGTTCTCCACGTTCGATGCTATCCTCGCTGGCCAGAAGGGCTGGGAAGTTGGTGCCAACTACGCTCCGTTCAAGAACGTTGTCGCAACGCTGCGTTATGGCAACGGCAAGGATCTCCGCACGGACAACGACATCGAGAACCTCTTCGGCCGTATCGAAATGTTCTTCTAATCCTTCGATTAGCAGACCTTACTCGTATACAAAAGACCTCCGCTTTGGCGGAGGCCTTTTTTGTTGCCGATTTTACATCATTATTTCAGCAGGACATGATAAAATAATAAAAAGAAAAGATATAATAATAAAGGAGGCGAAATAGCATGATTGTTGGGAAAAAAGTGCGCCTCCATCCAACACCGGAACAGGAAATTTTATTTTGGAAGAGTGCGGGGACATCTCGTTGGGCATACAATTACTTTCTCAGTAGACAGGAGGAAGTCTATCAGGAATATCTGGCTAATGGCCAGAAGGGAAGGCGAGGTATTTCTGAGGGAACTGTTCGGAAAGAAATCAATCGCGTTCTGAAGCCGACGACACATACCTGGCTCAAGGACATTGGCAGTAATGTCATGAAACAGGCTGTCAAAACAGCAGATAAAGCATGGAAGAAATACTTAAAGGGACTGGCATGGAAGCCAAAATTCAAATCAAAGAAGACGACCAAGCCGAGCTTTTACGTGAATTATGAAAGCTTATCACGCAAGAATGGCGGCTTTCATGGTGAGAAAATTGGGTTTGTGCGGACTGCTGAACCGCTGCCTAAATTAGCCAAGAAGAAACATTACCTGAATCCATGGGTTTCCTTCGATGGAAAATATTGGTATCTCGGATTCAGCTATGAAGTGGAAGAGCATAAAGAAGCATTGACGGGGGATCATATTGGTATAGACCTGGGCGTGAAATCGTTGGCAGTTCTTTATTCGGTTGACACAGGAAAATCGAGAGTAGTCAAGAACATCAATAAAAGCCGCGAAGTTCTTCGCCTTGAGAAAAAACTGAAACGTGCAGAACGTAAGCGCACTCGTCAGCTCAGCAGTAATATCTTGCGATATGAATCGATTCAACGAGAAGGAAAGCGGCCTGGACACAAGCCAGTCTGGAAACGTCCAATTTCAGAATGTAAAAATCAAGAAAGACAACGTCACAAAATCAAATTGCTGTATCGGAAGTTAAAGAATATCAGAAGTAACCATCTTCATCAAGCTACAACTGCAATTGTGAAAACCAAACCGTCGCGTGTTGTGCTTGAAACATTGAACATCCAGTGGATGTTGAAGAACAAACATTTAGCAAAGGCTGTTTCAAAAGCAAAGTTATACGAATTTCGCCGACAAATCGAATACAAATGCCAACGATATGGGATTGAAGTCGTCTTTGCAGATAAGTTTTTTCCAAGTTCGAAACGATGCTCCTCTTGTGGGAGAATCCATCATGAACTGACACTTTCAGATCGTGTATTCTCTTGTTCGTGTGGATTGCATATTGACCGAGATTTAAATGCGGCCATCAATCTGGCACACTATACTCCATCGAAAGTAGCTCACGATTAAGAGTAGTTTCGATATGTACCTATCGCTGCGAGGGAATTTAAGCCTGCAAAGCATTATATGAAACGAGAGTAGCTTGCAACGTATTGCGGCAAAATCGGATGCGATGAAGCAGGAAGAGTGTTCGTGAGGGCAGTCAACGTATTGGTTTATGGTAGATATCCGTAGACCAATCGCAGCGGGCGCCTGGGTTGCTTATGTGCAACATAGATCGCGCGTAAATACTGAATGTTATATTGTTGTTATACAACACCTCTTGTCAGCTGGTCACCACACCATTCTGACAAGGGGTGTCGTTGTGTTGCACCTGGACAGATGACAACGTTGCTACCTTTTCATTCTCAATTATAACATGAATACACAGTAAAGTGCATCCATGCTTGACTTTTCGATGGCGTGTAGTAAACTGAAAAGAGAATCTGATTCGGTACGAGAAAAGGGGATATTTCATGCCAAACCGTGCAGCCTGGGCGGAGATCGATCTTCGCGCCCTGAGACATAATTACGGAGAAATCAAGAAGAACATAAAGAACGGTGCAAAGCTCTGCGCCGTTGTCAAAGCGGATGCGTATGGCCATGGAGCTCTTGCCGTGGCGCGCGTGGCTGTGGAAGCCGGTGCTTCGTATCTCGCCGTGGCGACGCTCGGCGAGGCCATTGAGCTGCGCGAGGCTGGTTTTACGACGCCAATCCTGCTCTTGGGACTGGTGCTGCCGGATGAAGCCCGCGATATCGTCGACTACGATGTCACGCAGGTCATCTGTGAGCTGCCGCTGGCAGAGGCCATTTCAAAAGAGGCTGTCCGTCAGAATAAGACTGCGAAGGTCCATCTTAAAGTCGAGACGGGCATGGGGCGCATCGGCATCCGTCCGGAAGAAATCGGTGCTTTGGCAGCGGCTGTCAAGAAACTGCCGAATATCGAGATTGAAGGCATGTTCTCGCACTTTGCCATGGCCGACTGCAAAGACAAGACGTACACGAAGGGACAGCTTGAGAAATTCGAGCAGGCCCTTGCGGAAGTCAAAAAGGCCGGTGTCGACCTCAAACTCCGTCATATCGCGGAGTCGGCGGCCATTCTTGAAATCCCGGAAGCTCATTACGATATGGTGCGCGCCGGCGTCATCCAGTACGGTATGTGGCCGTCGGATGAAGTCACGCATCCGATTGACCTCAAGCCGGTTATGAAGCTCTGTGCGAAGGTCGTCTTCCTCAAGACGGTGCATAAGGGCGAGAGCATTGGCTATGGCCGTCAGTTCATCGCGGAGCGCGAAAGCCGTATTGCGACGCTGCCGATTGGCTATGCCGATGGCTATATCCGCGCCTACAGCAACGGCGGCAGCGTGTCGTTCGGCGGCCGCCGCGCGCC
>ERZ779888.3524-NODE-3524-length-11415-cov-62.929225_pt1 | contig 11415 bp, 8 predicted proteins | sample MGYA00511245_ERZ779888 | MGnify/ENA primary metagenome ERZ779888 (study PRJEB29588, sample SAMEA2155255) | human gut metagenome | biome: human gut; feature: human-associated habitat; material: faeces | place: Denmark | collected 2008/2010 ... | reverse complement strand
TCATAGCTAAAAAACAAATTGATAAATAAATAAAACGTATAATTGTTCCTCTTAGTAATAAATATGTTTTGAGCCCCCACCGAGGGGACAACCCATAACACAACGACAAATATATGAGTTTAATTTTTCATAAGCAAGATTTTTTGGTCAGAAAATGAGAAAAAGATGGCTAAAAAACATTTGTTCCTAAGAGTGACACCGCTTTTTCTTCCGGGAACTCTCTTACAGGCATCTCGAACGAACATATTCAGAAATCAGCCAAGCCTCCTGACATACGTTTTGCATACTGGATTGACGAAAATATTCATCCTCTTTTGGCTCGGATACGCGATCGTGCGGGACGCTTCGACAAACTCAGCGACCGGAGAGGTCATAGGCAGCCCAAAGCGGCAGGCCTAGCGACTGGGAAGGTCTGAACGACCAGAGAAGGATCACAGGAATTTGATCCTATCGGCAAGATTCAGGAAATACTCATTGGACCAAATATCAAGTTCCCGTCTCTGGCTTTGAGCGATGTAAGGGAACACGTCCTGCTTGACATTCTCAATGTCCGCTGTGGCAAGCCTATGACGCAGCCGTTCAATAAAGCCTTCGCGGCTTACATCCTCACCGCTGAACTCTTTGATTCTTTCTTGAAGATGCCTGAAGTCAAGCGAGACATCGTTCCTGACATACCACTCAAAGTCAAACCAGTCTCTCCCTTTGACGCGACGCTGCCACGCACGATAAACCAACGCGTGCATTTTACCGGCATATAGGTCAGGAAGTACAAAGCAACGAGTCATAAAAGAATGAGGCTTCAGCAGGAGTTTCGGTTCGGTGTCAAAAAGAAGCGGTGGATCGGTATCAAGCTCTATTTTGACCTTAATCATTCTTTTCGTCCGGAATCTGATGTCGTAAGTCTCTGTGTTCTCTTTTAAGAAAGCAGATTCAACCCTGCCAAACGATTTCTTCTCTTTTTTCGTGATCTCTACATCAAAGCCAGTAAGTTTGAATTCCTCCTTTATCGCTTGGAAATAATTCTCAAGATGAACATCATCTCTCTTTTCCGTAAGAGAAAAGTCCATATCTTCGGAGAATCTTGGCAGACCGTGGAAAAGCCTTAGACAAGTACCTCCATAGAAAGCCGCGTGGTCAAAGAACCCTCCTCTATGCAGTCCGGCAAGAACGATTTTCTGACAGACCTCTTGCTCTGCGTTTGGTGTAGCTATGGAATTGCCGCCTTGATATGCGGCCAGCATTGATTCAAATATCGTCATAAACTATTTATTATTTTAATAAGGTTAGACAAAATCCGTGTCTTACGTCCCACCCTGGCACATTCCTCGATCACCTCAACATTAAAATCACGCAACAGTTCCATATCTATGCGCAAATCATCCTCAAGGTACACTGTCAAAGCCTTGACTGAACGTTGTGGCACATAATTGTCATAAAGGATCGTATCACAAAGAGCCTTCTCCCTACCAGCCATCAAGAAACTCACACCATCAGCATCCATACTCTCGACACCTATCGGGAAATACACTGCCGGAACCTGCACATAACTGAAGGTACCTATCGGAGTCTGGAACGAGTGTGAGCGTTTTGTTGTCACACTTGTCATAACAAAAACCTGTTCCGGAATCATCCCGAAATAGCGAAGCGCCCACTGAAGGGAGACATAAGACGGACCATAAATATGGTTGGCGCAGAGCCTGGGATCTGTACCGCGGTCAAACAAGTCCGGATTGACAATGTACAAATTTCTTTTCAACCGTATAAGTTCGCCCGACTTTTCCATAGAAAGGACTTTCTTCTCCGGCGAGGATAGATCAGGGAAAGACGACCTAATATCCGCACTGGTTATTGGAATACCGGCAAACCGCTTCAACGGGAGACTAAACATAATTATTCTTTTTACAAATATACTGATATTTGCACAGAAAAAGAAGTAGTAGTTCTTTTTCTGTGTAAAATAATGCAGTCATAATTGATAATGGCAACACTGGCATACGGGATTGACGCAAATATTCATTATCTTTGGGGTTGGAGATATAATTGGGGCGGACGCTTCGGCAAGCTCAGCGACCGTAAGGTAAGGAACAGCATTCGGAATAGGCAGGCTCAGCGAGCGGAGGGAACAATTATACCTATATTATATTAAAAGATATGGTGGAGAGGACTTCCCCAAAGTGGCAGGAAGGCGGGAACCATCAATAAAGAATAAGAAAGAGTTCGAATTGAATATGAATACAGGGAATAGGTTTTTAGCGGTTATGAGAAGAGGGCTGGCGAGCGTTGCCGCCATCATTATGACGATGGGGGTGTCTGGCAACTGCTTGGCGCAAACCCAAGGTGAGAAAAAGAGCAGGTCACTGACGTTTGAGAGGACAGTGCACGACTTCGGCGAGATAACGAACGAAGACGGGGTCCAGGAATGCTCGTTCAAGTACAAGAACCAGACTGACACGACCATACTGATCTACGACGTGAAAGTCTTCTGCAACTGCACCAAGGTCGAATGGCCAAGAAAACCGATCAAGCCTGGAGAGGAAGGCGAGATCAAGGTGAAATATAATAACGAAGGCACGCCGCATCACTTTGACAAAGGCGTGTCTGTCTATACCTCAACCGGGAAGCGACCGATACTCCTTCGGATCAAAGGCACCGTGACGGAATAGAGTCTCCACAACGTCCGGCAGTTTAGACGGAATAAACGACGGAATAAATGACGGAATAAATGACGGAATAACACGGGGATAAATGTACACACCACCTTTTACAGTCTCCTCAAAAGCCATCAATCTCATAGCAGAGATCTCGGCCCAGATAGAGAGATATTCAATAAGAATGGAGCAGATCGATTCGCTAAGATTGCGAAAAGTGAACCGCGTTAAGACCGTTCATTCTTCATTGGCGATTGAAGGCAACTCTCTTTCAGAAGGCGATGTGACAGCCATCCTGGAAGGAAAAACCGTCATCGCCCCGCAAAGACAGATCCTCGAAGTAAAGAACGCTCTCAAAACATACGAGTTGTACAGTACACTCGATCCTTTTTCCATAAAGGACCTTCTAAAGGCCCATTACACAATGATGTGCGGCTTGATCGACGAGGCTGGAATATTCCGGAAAAGAGGAGTGGGAGTCTTCGATGGAACCAATATAATACACGTCGCGCCGCCGGCAGAAAGGGTAAAGGGGTTGATGGAAGACCTGTTCGAATGGCTGGGGACATCATCAGACCATCTACTTGTTCGAAGTTGTGTGTTCCACTACGAGTTCGAATTCATCCATCCATTCAGTGACGGCAACGGACGGACAGGACGGCTATGGCAGTCTCTTATTCTTGGAAAACTGAACCCTATTTTCGAACACCTTCCAATCGAGAATATGGTTTATTTGCATCAGCAAGACTACTATTCCGCAATATCACAAAGCTCATCAAAGGGAGACTGCCAACCTTTCATCGACTTTATGCTTCAAGAAATCCTCGACACTCTCGTGGAACATCAAGGAATATCTGTTGAAGAGATCGGATATAAGTACGACCTCAACAAAGGCGAGATACAAGCTTTAGGGCATATAAGAGCTGACAAACGGATCACAGCCGTAAAACTGGCAGAGAAACTCGGATTGAAGCCACGACAGGCAGAACGAATTCTGTCGGGACTTAAAAACAAAGGAATAATCAAAAGAACAGGATCAAACCGCAATGGCTTCTGGGAGGTCCTGGCAGATCAAAAATTGTGACATTATAAGAAGCTATCCATAAGGTTCAGAATCGTCAATATAAAAATGACCGGAAGGCGACAATGCGCTTTCCGGTCATTTTCATTATGACTCCGTGCCATATGGCAACAGAGGTTAGTCTTTTAAGAGATGCATTACTGCATCAGAGTGAGGTACCAGTTGCCTTCGATTTTGAGGGCATTGATGGCGAAGGCGGTGGAAAGGAGCTTGGACTCATCCTCGGAATGGCCGAAGGAGACACGGAACTTGACGACATTGTGATCTGGATCCGTGAAGGTGTAGCTCTCAAGCTTAGCCTGCCTTAGATTCATCTTCTTGAACTGGTTGGACGCGGAGACAATCTTCTCTGAGCTAATCTGGAACAAGGTGTCATTCTCGACCTGCCCCAAACCATCAAGAGCGCCGTTTACATCACCGGCGATTATCTTGTCAATCACCGATTGGGCTCTTGTAAGTACCTCGGTTGTGTCAGCGGCCGTAAGTTCGGACAGGAAAATCTCCTGACGAGTAGGCTCTGCCTTCGGTTTCTTACCTGAGCAGGAAGCCAAAAGGGAAAGCGCCAAGATCAAGGCGACGGAATAACAAGCGAATGATTCGATTTTCATCATACGTAAGTCATTAAAAAGGTGCGCACCGCAGAACGATGCGCACCTAATTATTCTATGTTAAGATCTTACTAGAGAGTAGGCTCAACAGTCACGTCAACATAGGTAGAGATAACACCCCACTCGTAAGTAACCTGTACAGGGATACGGAGCATAAAGGCAGAGTCAACATTGTTACCGTTGTTTACATAACGGAGGTAACCGAACTTCTTCTTCAGACCGTTGTACTGAGGTTCACCCCAGTTAGGCATTGTCTCTGAGCTGTAGGTGATGTCAAGACCTGTCGCAGCAGGAACCCTCGTTGGGTTGGTAATATCACCAGTGCAATGCCAAATATGAATGTCATTAGTCTTGGAAGAAAGGAGGGTCTCACCGAGAACACCACCGTTAAGGGTCGTTGTGATACCAGCCTCATCAACCTTGAAGTTATTGACATTGTAATACTTGAAGTACCAGAGATTGCTGTAGTCAGGAGTTACGAACTGACCATTATCACCTCTCCAATCCTTGAACTCGAATACATCGAAGATGCTGAGGTTAGCCTCCGGCTTGTAGGCATCAACACCGTCACGATATACCTTGCCAGTGATCTCAGGCATATTCAGAGGTCTGAGGAAGTAGTAAGGGTTAACGCCACCGGCGACAGCAGCTACGAGGTTGCAATCGCCATCAGCAGCCTTAAGAACAACGCCTATGTTAGCATAGAGTTCAGCCGCTGACTTAGGAACAGATGGAGAGTAGTTAAGAAGTGCCTTAGCTGTCTCGTTGTTCTCATAAGTAACCTCACCGGTCTCCTGATTAATCGTAGCGATTACAACACCATTAGCCTTAAGTTCAGTGTTAGTGTAAACACCTGCCTCATAATCAGCTGAAAGCGCAACCTCATTCACAGAAAGCTGAGCATTATCAGTAATTATGACTTTGCCATCATAGAGATCAACGACCTCCTTAGAGTCAACTGTCAACTGAACATTTCCTACCTTAGGCTGAACAGGAGCGAAGTAATACTTGTAAACAGGATTTGTTACAGTCTTACCAGCTACAGTGAATTTAGGATTGTTGCCTTCCCATACCTGATTGATAGGAGTTACCCAAGTAGAAGGAACTGGCTTACCTGGTTCCATATTAGGAACTTTAACGTTAAGGATAGCCTTGGTCTGATTGTCGAACCAATAGTTGGCAAGCTTGACACCAACAGTACCGGCAGCGTTCTTGGTGACGGTAACCTTAAGAGGAACGTAAACACCCTCGAACTCATCCTCAACTTCCTCGCCATTGTGTCTGATGAAGACGTATCTTACCCAAATTGTAGCGGTATGGCCTTCCTTCTTGTAGATGGCGGACTTGTCGGCAGGAGTGAGAACCCACTCAAGAGTAGATACTCCATCGTTGGATACCTTTTCGGTAACAACACCGATCGCCTCGGCAGCCTCTGTGAACTTGGTGTCAGCGAAGCTGTACTGAACAGCCTTAGACTCCTCTGTCTGGAGAGCGTAAACCTTGTCGAAGGCAACCTCGTCAGCGTCAACAGTGACATAGATCTTGGTCATTTCGTCAGCCTTGGTCTCAACAGTAGAGTTCTCGCAATCGTTAGCGGCAACAGTCCAGTTAAATCCGTCAGACTTGATGTAATCCTTAGGAGCGATCTGAACCTTGATGTAACCAACAGCGACAACATCGCCAGCCTTGGTAACAACAGTCACACGAACCAATGGCTGCCTGTCGATGGCAGAAGGGGTAACCTCACCATTAACACCAGGAGTGATGACACCGGTGTTCTCATCAATAGCAGCGAAGCTGCTCTCAGAAGCCTCATCACCATCAACATAGTAATCTACGAGAGAGAACTTATAAGAAAGGCCGTAGTCATTCTCAGGATAGTCAGTCTCATAAACGTGATTCTCGTGAGTATTCTTTGAGGTGATAGAGTAGATAAAGTAGTGGGTCTCAAGAAGTTTCTTAATATCAAGAGAACCTTTGTAATCAACTTTCAGTTCAGCTTTGTTTGCGACAGCACCAGGAGCGGTAGTGAACAGATGGTTTGTTGGAAGCCCATATTCGCAAGCATTCGCCTTTGTTCCATAATCTACACTATTATAAGAGATAGCGTCAATCATCAATCTGGACTCATAGATGCGGGCATAATCTGAAGTTACAGTTGTGTCCTCACCAGCGGAAGTCTTCACATTGGCCTGAAGGGCGAAAATGGTGATATTTTCCTTCTCATTCTTAATATCCGGCTTGCTCTCGTCTGCGACCTTATTTGATGTAAGGTTGACAAACAGGTTGCCATTCTTGGTCTCTGCCAGAGTAGCCTCATAGAGATCGGCAGCGGATCTGGTTGAAACAGACTCAGCCTCCCTAACGACAACCTTAAGAGCGTTGTCAGCGGTGACAACAGCGCTTGAAGGGTTCATCTCATACTCTACAGGCACAGCCGGGTTCACGCGAACAGCCTTCTCATTCGCATAGTTCCAAGCACCACCAAGAACGAATGGCTTCTGAGCGTCAGTTGTACCCTCATACTCATTCTCTACAAACTTAACGGCACCAAAGTCACCATAGCAATACTCAACAGCCTCGATACCATCAACATAAAGACCAGGAACGAAGACAAGGCTTCTCAGTTCAGTGTTGAACACACCCCAAAGCTTGTTGATTCTGGCGTTGAGAGCGTTGGCTACAGTAGTGAGCCTTGCGTCAACATCAGAGATCTTCTGCTCAAGTGGCTTGTAAACGGTCTCGTAAACCTCACCGCCTTCCTTGCAAGCCTTCTCGATAGCCTCATCGAAGTACTTGTCAAAGTCAGAGATGTTAAGTTTTGTCTTCTTAAGATTCTCAATCTCGGCGGCGGCATCTTTGTCAGCCTTCTCAAGAGCCGTGATCTTAGCCTCAAGAGCACCCTTGGTAGCATAGACACCAAGAGCCTCTACAAGAGCGTCAACCTTACCAAGAGCCTCGGAAGCGGTCTTCTGGGCAGCCTCGGCAGCCTTCTGAGTGGTGTCGATCTTGGTGATGATCTCAGAGATCTTAAGGTCTGAATCATACTTGTCAGAGAGAGTCTTAAGCTGACCTTCAGCGATCTTAAGGCGAGCGTCGAGTTTACCGATCTCCTCGTTAGCGGCAGCCATCTCTTTCTTGGTAGCAAATGTGGCGTTAACATACTCAAGAGTGGCGTAAGAAGGAAGTTTGTCCTCGATTGCCTTGACTCTGGTGTCAATAGCCTGGACGTCTTTCTTAAGGCCATCGATAGTAGACTGAAGAGCATCAATGTCCTTCTTGTGATCCTCCTTAGTCTCAAGTGTGGCAACGGTCTCCTGAAGGGCCTTGATGGCTGCCTCAGCCTCAGCCTTAGCCTTCTGAAGATCCTCAATAGCGGTCTTGTTAGACGCTACCTGTTTCTCTACATCAGCCAACTTGGTCTCCAGATTATCGACGCGATTGTTGGTCTTGTCGATATCCTCTGAATAATCAGTACAGCTGGTGTACGCAAATGTCAGCCCAGCAATGGCCAACATCGAAACCAATCTGAAAAATTGTTTCATAAAGGATAATTAGTTAATAAAAAAGTTAAACATGTTACTCGTAGTAATAAATGGATTCCACCCTCTTTTTTCTCATTTTCTGACTAAAAAATCTTGCTTATGAAAAATTAAACTCATATATTTGTCGTTGTGTTATTATGTGCCTACGAATGGGCACCTAAAAACATATTTATTACTACGAGTGACACCGCTTTTTCTTCCAGATGCACTTGTGCAGGCATTCCGAACAGACATATTAATAGGTAGGGTTTTGCCGCCGACATACGTTTTGCATACGTATTTGGCGGTGGAACGTCAGTTTCTGTGCCCCAATGACACAACCGCATCGGCAGTCTCAGCGGCGATCAAAGGAAGCTATAGCCGGAAAGAGACCGGGCAAATAACCTTAAAAGATGAGAGCAACAACTGTTATTGAATATCTTCTGTCTGGAGTTCTGCTGCTGGCGGCACAAACGCGGCCGGTTGGAATCAATCCAACCGCGACAGCGCAAGGTCAAAGTGTGGTGGTGGACAAAACGCTGACTTTCGAGAACAAGGTGCACGACTTCGGAAAGTTCGCCGAGAGCGGTGGATCACAGACCTGCATATTCAAGTACAGAAACAACACCAACGTGGCGATTGTCATACAAAAGGTGATCGTATCGTGCGGCTGCACGCAGGTGGAATGGTCGGGAAAACCGACAAAACCGGGAGAGAACGGCGAGATAAAGGTACTGTTCTCCAATCAGATAGGATCTGGCCACTTCGACAAGTCCATCGCCGTGTACGTTTCCTCGAGTCCAAACCAGATCATCCTCAGGGTCAGAGGGGAGGTCTTGGAGGCAGAGGAAAAAGGAGAAGCCACTTCACCGGCCCCATAAAGAGCCTTGGCGAAATGGCTTGACCAGTCACAGAGTCCGGCTTCTACTTCTTGCCGATTCTCACTTTGGCCTTGACGACCTCACCCTCACTTGTCACGACAGCTTTCCTGGCGGTGTCGAAAACAGCCCCGTCAGGGATAGTGATGGCGCATCCATCAGCCAATGCAAGTCCTCCAATATCCACAATCGAGCCTTCGGCCCCCTCAGCCGACAGTTCTCCCGCGGCATCGGAGAGTTCCAAGTAGGCATTGTAGGCCTTTCCGCCGACAATGCCCCATTTGCCTTTGACATTGACTGTGGCCTTGGCGACATTGAACCTTGAGTCCTTGGCGGTCAAGGATAATCCGCACCACTCACTTTCCAGATTCAGCACACCGCCACCGATTATCGTGACAGACCCGGACACGGAGATCGCCGGAGCCTTTGAGACCACTGAGCACGTGCCGCTGACGTAAATCTTCAGTCCATCAATACGGGAATCCAACCCGATTGTGGTCTCGTCGGACAACTGGATTGTCGCATTGTTCAATGTCAGCAGGTTGCTGGCGGCGCTGTAGGAGACTGAACCACCTCCGTACCAGGATCCTGTTATGTTGGAGGCGTTCTCGACAGTCACCCTGACACCACCGATCCAAAGGTCATAAGTGGTTTTCTTCCCGATCACAACCTTCGATGTGACAATCTCGCCATCCTTGACTATGCCTCTGTTAGCGGCATCGAACTTGGCTCCTTCCGGGGTAGAGATGACAAGGCCGTCGAGGTCAAGGGCATCTATATTCACCACTGAGCCGGAGCTTCCTCTCGCCGTCACCTCGGTCTCGGAACCCGTGACAGTCAGATAGGTCAAGCCATCAGCCACACCGGAGACGCCATAAACGCCGGACGCGTTCACCTTGCCGCCGCGAACCGTGAGTCTGGATGTATTCTCAGTAAGCGCGACACCGCTGCCGGAAGCGCTGGTCAGATTCAGATCTCCCGCTCCGAGAATATTCAAAGAACCGGCAGACTGAATGGCTGATCCGGACGAGTTGATGGAGCATTTCCCGTTCACACGGATTTTGAGATTCTCGATGGAGGACACGATTCCGGCCGACGAAGAGACAATCTCCGTGTTGGTCAGGACAAGGCTGTTGGAAGCGACCTCATAGGAGACGCTGCCACCCTTCAGCCACGGACCGGTGATGCTTGCGGCGTTGTCAGCGGAGACTTTCTCTCCTCCGATGGAGAGGTCGTACACACTCTTGATCTCCACAAGAGTCTTCACTACATCCTCGCCAACGACTACTGAGCCGGAGAAAGAGTCAAAGACAGCGCTCTCAGGCACGGTGATCTTGCACCCGTCAAGTCCAAGGCCACCAATATCGGCGATCGAACCGGAAGTTCCTTCCGCCGAAAGATAAGTCTTCGTTCCCTCGACCTTAAGATAGCCGTCAAGATCCTGACGGCTGGTGATTCCCCAGGCACCCTTCACCCTGACATCCACGTCGGAAATGGTGACTGAAGATCCGGTCTGCATCATTATACCAGCCGAAGAACCCTCGAGCTTAAGGACACCCGCACCGGTTATCGTCATTGGAGCGAAGGCACTGACAGCAGTAGCGTAAGACTTGATCGAGCAATTACCTATCACATTGATTGTTAACCCGGACACCTCCGACTTGATGCCGACATTGTTGAGAGTGGTCTCTATCTCCACATTTTCGAGTGTGAGAATCTTGGTCTCAAAATCGTACGAAACCTTTCCCTTCTTGAGCCAGGTTCCTCCGACGCTGGAAGCGTTGTTGGAGTCAATCGTGTTGCCTCCTACCCAGATGTATTTCTCCTCCGGCTCAACCGGCTCATCTTCCTTCTGAGCGATAGGAATATTATAGACGGTGCCATCCGTCATTGTCAGAATCAAGGTTTTCCCGTCTTCGGAGAGTTTTACGTCAGCGAACAGACCGCTGGCTCCATCGCCTTTATCGCCCTTGTCACCCTTCTCCCCAGGGTCACCTTTCGGGCCAGTCGCTTTGGTTCCGGTGGTGGTCCAAGTCTTTCCTCCGTCAGCAGAGACCTCCCACTCATTGGTGGACGCATTAATACGCAGCAAAGGGACGGCACCGACAGTCCCGGAATCACCTTTGTCGCCCTTATCACCTTTATCCCCCTGGTCACCCTTATCGCCCTTGTCGCCCTTCTCTCCGTCAACAGCATTGGCTCGGACTTTCTGACCACCGGACAAGATCCACTCTCCGTTCAAAGTCCAATAGTAAAATCCATCAGCGTCCTTCCTGATCGAGACATCAGGCGTTTTCCCGTCAGCGCCATCACTGCCATTCTTACCATTGGTGATGGTGACCGGAGACTGTTTGTTGAAATAGATTGTGTAGCCATTCTCAACAGGGACAACAGACTTGATGTAGTCTCCTCTCTCCATAGCATTGACAAGGGCAGCCAGACTCTTAAGTTGCGAACTAAAATCATCAGTCAACGTCTCGAGGTTCTTAAGGCGCTGCTCGTGGTTTTCATAGAGTTTGCCGAGATTGTTGATCTCGTCCTGATAGTCGGTACACGACACCAACGCCGACAAAGTAATGAATGCGGCGGTGACGAAGCGGAAGCCCGACTTGAAATAATTTCTCACTCAAGTTTCGCAAGTGATTTAGGCCGCCGCCCCGGCGAGGTCTAGCCGGT
>ERZ779888.3515-NODE-3515-length-11448-cov-3.299131_pt1 | contig 11448 bp, 10 predicted proteins | sample MGYA00511245_ERZ779888 | MGnify/ENA primary metagenome ERZ779888 (study PRJEB29588, sample SAMEA2155255) | human gut metagenome | biome: human gut; feature: human-associated habitat; material: faeces | place: Denmark | collected 2008/2010 ... | reverse complement strand
TGATTTAGATTTTATCATAGAAGACCTATACCTGATAGCTATTTACAGAAAAAGGTTTGCACTGTCTCAGCTGTTGTGCCGAGGTCTTTTCTTACCCATTCTTTTTTGGTCTCCCCACCCTTGAGTTCGGTTTCACCGATTTACAAGAACGAATAGCAATCCACTTAATCGTTTTATGTAAGGTTACAAGATTGCAACGAGCCACCGCATTCCTATGCACCGGAATGCGGTGGCTGTTAGGAGAAAGATTATTGTGCTTTTCTCTCAAGCCCAACCAAATTTAATTGACCAGTTATTGTATATGATACGCATGACCATATCATTACTCCTCAAAGTCTTGATGTCCGTATCGCATTTCCCCATACGGTTCACCGTTAAAGAAGGAAAGAATGCCGTCATCGGGCGTTTGGACCAACATATGGGGGCACGCTTGATCAATTGCAAGGACATCCCCATCGGTCATCAAATATGTTTTGCCGTCCGCATAGACTTCAATCGTCCCTTTCGAACAGATATAAACCTCATAATAGTCGTGCTTGTGATAATCGGGGACACTCTCTCCATGCAGATACATGATGCCGAATGCCGTCAGTTTCGACCACTTGGGCTTTTGTTTCAACCAAAACCAGGTGCGTTCGGGGACGATCGCGCATCGGTCAGACGGAACATCATAGTAACCCACCATTCCATCCTCATAGCGCCCGCGCAGGCCTATGAAGGATCGGGGAGCGGGAGAATCCAGCAAACCCTTCCGCTTTTTCCCAACCGCACCGTCGGTTATCACGGTAAACAGCACGTCATTGCTCAGAGAAAGGATTTGATGGTGCGATCCATACGGAATTGCCACAACATCCCCCTTGCCCGCACGAAACTTTTGGCTATCCAGCAGGACCGTAAGTTCTCCGCGTGCTACCAAATAGTACTGATCGGCATCATGAAAATGATATTTTTCACATTCGCGCAGATCATTGCATCGGATCTCCTGTATGGAACACCACTCAATCGGGGAATCCTTCCACGCCTCATTATGAAACATCCGCACATCGAACGCCATGTTTCCTCTCCTCCTGACTAATTATTCTTTTGCATAAAAAAGTCAATATTGCAGCCGCCAAAAGAGGTAACTGCAGCAAAACCATGCTTTGTTGCAGGGACCACTTTGAACCCAGCACCCCTACGGACCATGGGATCAAAAGCGTGAGAATATGTCCCGTGCCGTCAAACAATGCTGTGGCGCCGGCAAGCTGCGCGCTGTCAGCATTCGGAATGGCGAGCAGAGCGGAAACCGCAAGCGGAATCCAACCCTGGTAGGCAAAACCGAACAAGCCCGAAAGCGCCATCACCGCCTGCGTGTCGCGCACCAAATACATCCCCAAACCGCCAACCATGCTTAAAATTGGAAGCAGGATCAGACCTGTCCGCCACGCCCGTTTGCCCGACAATCCGATCGCAAGCGCTCCCGCGATAGACATTGTGGAAATGAATGCCGTAATGGCGCCTGCCTGCTGCGCATTGATGGACATGTTTGTGGTCAGGTATATAGGAAAATAAGTCGATGTGGTGTTGTTGCACCAGATAAAGCATGTCATAATCGCCGTCAAAACGAGCACTCGTTTATGCCGCACGGCACGAACAATCCCCATTTGCGAAACAGAAAAGTGCTTCTTTCTTTTGGGGGACTGCCCATGCACGCTTTCAGCGGACTCACTCTTTAGGGAAAGAAACAACAAACAAATCGCCGCTATTCCCTCACAAACCGCGAACAAAAGAACGATGCCCCGCCACGAACCGACTGTCTCCATCATATATCCCGGCAAGATATAGGCGAGGGACACGAACAGGTTGTGCATTGCAAGATTGATGCTCATCGCCAGAGAATGAAAACGCGGCGCGATCCATTGTGATACAAAAACCGGGAGCAGGCAGACAGAAAATCCCACTGCGATCCCATGCAGAATATAGGCAGCTGCAAGCAGATAAAAGTTTTGCAGGAATACTCCCACAAGCATGCCCGTGCAGGAGCATAGCAGACCAATGCTCCATGTGCGGAGCGATCCGAGATAATCCACAAGAACGGAAGCAAGGATCGGTGAAAAACCTGATGCAACCGTGCAAACGGACATAAGAACACCAACGGTAATGAAGCTCACGGAAAATGAATCCGCCAGTGTCTGCGCAATCGGCGACGGGAGAAACTTCAAAAAAACGAGCAACGCTTTCGACAGCAAAACCAGCAGAATCGAAAGCGCAACTATCCAATTGCCTTTTTTCATAGCGTTTTGGTTTGATGGCGAATGCAGTACAGACCGCCCTCGCGGGGGAGCTTGAAGCATCGATTGCAGCTGACGCACGCAGAGCGGTTCATTTCGCCTGCGCTCCACCTCCGCACGATGTCGGGCTCACAGATCAACGGGCGACTGATTCCGACCATATCCGCGCCGTTGGAAAGCGCATCCTCAAGTTCAAGCGGCGAACGCATACCGCCCGTTACGATCAACGGGCAAGCGGAACGCTCCTTGATCCGCTGCGCTTGTGTAAGGTAATACACGCCTGCACCAAAACGGCGCTTTGTAAAATCGGCCCCCGACAGCTCCGCTGCCGTCAATCCCTCCCGATAGAACGCATCCAAGTAGTAGATGAGATCATCGAGATAGGTGCCCGAGTCCTCGGCTACGGTGGCATTGATTTTAATAAAAACGGGATAATCCGCGCCGACCGCACCGCGGATCGTCATGAGCGTCTCCAACGGCAAGCGCAACCGGTTTTCGCGTGTTCCGCCATATGCGTCTTTGCGTCGGTTGGATGCGGGAGTAAGAAACGCGCTCATCAGGTAGTCATGGGCGCAATGCAACTGGACGCCCGCGGCGCCCGCCTCCTTTGCACGAAGTGCAGCCTTTGCATATGCCTCCGGCAAAGAACGGATCTCCTCGAGCGTCATGGCACGCGCCGGGCGTCCCGGGAGCATCTCAACGGCAGACGGTGCGAGCAGCAACCGACCGTTCATCGCGGTGCTTTTATTTTGTGCACCGCTGTGACCGAGCTGTACGACCAGACGACAGTCATGGCGTTCGACCGCTTCAACGAGATCGGCAAGCCCGGAAACAAAACGATCCTCATACAGCCCGCATTGGTCGTTTGCGGCAAGGCCGTACGGATAGCTGACGCAGAAGTGTTCGGTAATGATGCAGCCCACGCCATGATCCGCCAAACGCTCATGCAGCGCAATCTGTTTTGGGCTGACCGTTCCGTCTTCGTGCCCTGCATACGTGTATGTTGCAGAACGCACCACCCGGTTTTTGCAGTTCATTGATCCGATTTGAATGGGAGTAAACAGTTTACCTTCCATGAGCTCAGCCTTTCAAGGATCCTTCCATGATTCCCTTGATAAAGTACTTTTGCATGCTTAAAAAGATAATGAGTACGGGGATGAGCGACAGCGTGATCGTTGCGGTCAGCGTCCCGTATTGCCAAGATGCCGCCTCATCGCGCAGGAAGGTGATACCGACGGCTAGCGGGCGTGCGGCAGCCGTTGTTGTCAACGTCTTTGCGTAGGTGAACTCGCCCCAAACCGTGATGAACGTCATGATAACAACCGATGACATACCGGGCTTTACGACCGGCAGCATTACCTTCCAAAACGTCTGGAACGGGTTGCATCCATCGATCGCGGCCGCTTCCATGAGTTGATTGGGAATATTGTTGAATTGCCCGCGCATGATGAACACTGCCATGGGAAGGTTCACCGCTATATACGGAAGGATCAGACCCAGATGGGTGTTGTTCAGACCGATGCGGGATTGCATGATATAAACGGGGATCAGATAGATGACATATGGGAGGGTCAGTACGAGCAGGACCAACGCGAGGAAGGCGCCGTGCCCGGGGAAACGGTATTTTGAAAACGCATATCCCGTTGTTGCCCCGAGTAGTACCGTCATCAACACGCTTCCCAAAGAGACGATCACGGAATTGCGGAAATATCCCCAGAAATCCTGCATCTGCGTAAAGACCTTTTGATAATGTGCCAATGTCGGCTGCTGCGGGAAAAGATGCAGGGCTGTCGTATAGATCTCCGTATCGGGCTTAAACGACGTGAGGAACGTCCAAACGAACGGCACAACGAAGAGACACGCAAGAATCAGCAAAACGATAAATATCACCGTACGAGCAACGCGATCCGTCCTGTTCATCTCGTTAGCCTCCTTTCGCGTCGTTCAAGGCGTTCCAGTCTCCTGCGATCACGCTCATCTCCGCTGCGATTGATGTACATATTGAACAATGACAAAACGATGATGATCGCGCCGATAAAATAGGCGATCGCCGAGGCATACCCCATTTCAAAGTGCTTGAATGCATTGATCCACGTGTATTGATAAAGAACGAGCGTCGCTGTGCCCGGGCCGCCGTTCGTCATAATGAACGGCTGCTCAAAAATCTTGACGGACTGAATGATTGCCCAAATGCCGCAGATGACGAAGGTCTCTCCGAGGTTTGGCAAAATAATGCTGAACAGGCGTCGAACCGATCCTGCGCCATCCATCCGCGATGCCTCGATGATATCGTTTGAAATTGCCTGCAGACCACCCATAAAAAAGATGACCAGCATGCCGATGTTTTTCCACAGGCTTACAACAATAATGCTGACCATTGCCCATTTCCCATCGCCGAGCCAGTTTATTGCCCAGTTTCCGAGTCCGATTGAATACAGCAGCGAATTGAGCAGGCCAAACCGCTCATTCAGAATCCACTGAAATACGATTCCCGTCAACGAGAGCGGGACAATCATCGGCATAAAGATAAATGTTCTGAAAAAAACCGAACCGCGTACCGCCTTGTCAAGCAGCAACGCTATCAGCAGCGAAATTACCAATACGCTCGGGAAAAACACCACGGAAAACACAGCGGTATTTTTCAGCGCAGCGAGAAATTTCGCGTCCTGAAACAATTTGACATAGTTGTTTACTCCCGCCCATACGGGTTCGGAATCGAAAGCGAAATTGTAATTCGTAAAACTCAGATAGAAGGATCTGAGCAGTGGGTATCCCATGTAGACCAGTACGAACAACAGACCGGGCAGAAGGAAAGCATAGCCGGGCAGCCATTGTTGTAACAGTTTTTTGCTTCTTTGCTTCATAACTCTCCACTCTCGGATCGATTGGTACCCGCAGCAGCTGAAAAACAGCTGATGGTCATTCCATGCCGTATAGATTTCGGTAAAAACGGAGTATATGACGCAATGCTGATCGGAAAAACAGTCTATTTCAAAAATGGATCGTGGTGGCTGGTGCGTGATGGAGTAGTGGATTTTTCAACAACGACATTTAAATACAATGGATATTGGTGGTATATAAATAAAGGAAGGGTAGATTTTTCAAGGCCAGGAAATGTAGTGTTTTTTCATTAAACGTAGGGAAATTAACAATTGACCATCCGAAAGCTACATATTACAATGAATTTACTAAAAAAGTCAGTCGAGGAGGTCACATATGAAAAAATTTTTAAAATCCCTACTAATCCCATTAGTCTCTTTTGCTATCGCAGCTGCAGTATTTCCAGCAGGCACATCTTTGCTTGACAGCCAGACTGTACTTGCGGATACAACTGCTGATACCTCGATCAAAAACGGATTATTTCATGAGGGCACGGACTGGAATTATTATGTAAACGGAGAAATTGCCACAGGCACAACGACACTTGTGAAATATAATGGGAACTGGTGGTATGTCAGAAACGGAAAGATTGATTTTGACAGTCATACGTTATGTAAATACAATGGAAACTGGTTTTATGTAAGCGGCGGAAAAGTAAACTTTAACGCTGCAGGCCTGTGCAAATACAATGGAAGCTGGTTCTATGTAAAAAACGGCAAGGTGGACTTTGGTGCAACAACCCTTTGTAAATATAACGGAAACTGGTTTTATGTAAGCGGCGGAAAGGTAAACTTTAGCGCAACAACTCTTTGCAAATATAACGGAAACTGGTTTTATGTGAGCAACGGAAAAGTAAACTTTAATGCTGCCGGTCTATGCAGATACAATGGAAACTGGTTTTACGTGAGCGGTGGCAGGGTAAATTTCTCCGCCACAGGATTATGCAGATATAACGGCTCATGGTGGTATGTCAGAAACGGAGTTGTAGATTTTGGTGCCAGAACATTGTACAGATACAACGGGATCTGGTGGTACATAAATGGTGGAAGGATTGATTTTGGCGCCCGCACATTATGTAAATATAACGGAACATGGTGGTTTATAGAGAACGGACAGATAAACTGGTCTGAAAATGCCAAAACATTAGTTAAATACGGCAGCAGCTGGTATTATGTAAATGGCGGAGTAGTAAACTGGAGATACAGCGGAAAATGTGTTTATGGTGACTACGAATATACAGTTGAAAACGGAGTGGTGGATTTTGGCGCACAGATCACAAAAAACGATCCATTCGCAAAATACATGAAGGCAAATCCGGCCAGATCCGGCGTACAGGGCACAGTAAATGCCATTGCAGATAATGGGACTGGAAGAAAATATCCTGTAAACTATACAAATGCAGATATAAGTGGAATCATCGGATATTATGTTACAGATTTTAATAACGATGGCAGTGATGAAATGCTTGTGGTCAGACATTCAAGTGAAGATGATCTTATCTTTGAACTATACAAAAAAGATGGAAACAGCTGTGTAAAGACAGCACAGACATCCGTTATAGATGGCGGTGTCAGATCATTTAACGAAAAGACCGAGAAAATAATGCTCTGCGAGCGTTACGGTAAAAAATATATTTTCATGCAGTTCCACAATTCGGATTCGGCATTTTGTGATGGATATTACAGAGGCTTTGCACTTCTTCACGTAAGTGGATCAGGAGTTATAATGGATGCCAATGATGTATTTGCCGGCTCAAGTGACTGGCAGGAAGATAAGGGCTACATGAACAGCATCGGAAGGGTATGCAGCACACTGGATATATCGCTAAAGTATGATAACCAGATATATGGGCTTGCAGAAGCTGCAAATTATACGGATTATATGTCCGGATACAAAGTATTTGCAGGAATAGAGACAAAAATGTCTATAAACCGCGACACCCTAAGGAAGAAACAGCAGGAATTAACAAATGGGTCAATAACAAGCTTTGAACTGGCAAAAATATACATAATTGGAGAACAGTAACAGTTTATACTGATATGCGGTAGTACCGGTATATAAAAAATACTAAATGATGTGTAAAACTTAAAGTACTTACAGCAGATGGAAACTTTGAACATTCCTATGTACTATATGATGAGATTAAGGGAACCTCTGAACAGGCGATAATGCAGGCAAAGGAGGTTCAAAAGATCAATGAATTAGACCGGATGATTTTGTACACCATATCAGTCGCATTCCGCGACTGGTAAATATGGCTGAAGTGTGTAAAAATAGTCATATCAGATTAGGGGATCATAAAGGAGGAAATAAGAGGTACAAATGTCAGAAGGAGTATTGGAGGCAAATGGGGGACTGCCTGGACAGTATATTGATGGCATAATAGACATAATAGGCGAAAGCCATAATGTACAGATGTATTATCAAAACGAAATATTAAGGCAGATTTTGTTCAACAAGAATGAACTAACAAGTGAGCAGATGAGAGAACTCATATATTCATATGGAAATTCGCTCCACGCAAAGGATACGATAGGCAGAAGAGTGTTTGTAAAGCTTGCAATGTCAGGATATACACACTGAATATGCCTCATAAAGTGGTCAGAAAGTTACCGGAAAAAACGGTTGCTTTTTGACCATTTTTCTTGAGTTAAAGAATATAAGGTGTTATACTTTTTAAGAATTATATAAATAACACAATATTAAAATAACAAGTTTGATTAAATATCAATTGTGAAAAGAGGATCAAAATGAACATTGTAGTACTTGCAGGTGGACTGAGCACAGAAAGAGATGTTTCCTTCAAGACAGGAAGCATGGTTGCAAAAGCTCTTAAGGAGAATGGACACAAAGTTATACTATTAGATGTATTTATGGGATACAGCGATAAGGAAGAGGATCTGACAGGTATATTTGACCGTGCGGATGAGATAAGCGTAAAGGTCAGTGATATACCTACAGTTGCGCCTGATCTTGCAAAAGTTAAAGCTTCACGTAAAGATCAGTCGGCATGTTTCTTTGGACCAAACGTTATAAAAATGTGCCAGATGGCAGATATTGTATTTATGGCGCTTCATGGAGAAAATGGTGAGAATGGAAAGATCCAGGCTGCATTTGATCTTTTCGGAATCAGATATACAGGCAGCGATTACTTAAGCTCTGCAATCGCAATGAACAAAGAGACATCAAAGCAGTTTTTCCTTGCAAATGGAATCCCTGCTCCAAAGGGAATCTCTATGACAAGAGATACTAGGGAAGATGATGTAACAAAGCTCGAGCTTACTTTGCCATGTGTTGTAAAACCATGCTGTGGTGGTTCAAGTATAGGTGTTACCATAGTAAGAAATGCAGACGAATTCAAGGCTGCACTTGACGATGCATTTAAGTGGGAAGACGAACTCGTTATCGAAGAGTATGTAGAGGGAAGAGAATTCTCTGTCGGAGTTATTGAGGGAAAAGCACTTCCTATAATAGAGATCGCACCTATCGCAGGATTCTATGACTATAAGAATAAATACAAAGCTGGCAGCACAGTAGAGACTTGTCCGGCAGAACTTCCGGATGAAGTTACAAAGCAGATGCAGCATTATGCAGAGGAAGTTGCCAGAGTTATCGGACTTGATACATATTCCAGATCTGATTTCCTATTAAATGACAAAAACGAAATGTTCTGTCTCGAAGCAAATACACTTCCAGGCATGACACCGACAAGCCTTCTTCCACAGGAGGCAGCAGCAGTAGGTGTTAATTTTAACCAGCTATGTGAGCATTTGATCACAATATCGCTCAAAAAATATGAGGTGTAAAATGTCAGATCAATACATGAAAAATCTTACATTTGAAAATATTGCCAAAGCCTGTGAAGGAGAATATATAGGTGACGAGGCACTGCTATCAGACCGCATAAAAGGAGCTGTTATTGACAGCAGACTTGTTGAGGAGGGATACCTTTTTATACCGGTAAAGGGCGAAAAAGTCGATGGACATAAATTCATCCCTGATGTTTTTCAAAAAGGTGCCGCTATAGTCCTTTCAGAGAAAAAACTTGAGGATCCGGCAGGTCCATATGTGCTTGTCGATTCTACGACAGAGGCGATGAAAAAGCTTGCTGCTTTTTACAGAAAAAGTCTTGACATAAAAGTTGTGGGGATTACAGGAAGTGTCGGAAAGACCAGTACAAAAGAGATGATCTCATCTGTTTTGGAGCAAAAATACAGCGTACTGAAAACTGCCGGAAACTTCAATAATGAGATAGGTCTTCCACTTACGATTTTCAGGATTCGTGATGAGCATCAGGTAGCAGTTCTCGAGATGGGAATATCTGATTTTGGTGAGATGCACAGATTATCTGCAATGTCATGTCCCGATATAATGGTGATCACAAATATAGGATATTGCCATCTTGAATTTTTAGGTGACAGGGACGGAGTACTCAGGGCAAAGACAGAGTGTTTTGAGCATATGATGCCGGATGCATCGGTAGTGTTAAACGGTGATGACGATAAGCTTGCGACAAAACAGACTGTAAATGGAAAGTCTGTTGTATTTTATGGTAAAGGACAGTCAGCAGAAAGCTGTGGTGATAACAGCCAAAACGACAACGGCAATAAAGCATATGCTGCAGCAGTTACGAAATCAGTATACACGACCGATATACAAAATCTCGGATTTGACGGAATGAAAGCGCATTTTGTCACACCACAGGGAGAATTTGATGCGCAGATACATATTCCTGGTGAACACAACGTATATAATGCAATGGCAGCAGCTGCGGTAGGTCTTAAACTCGGACTTACTGTTGACGAGATAAAGAATGGCATTGAGGCTGCAAAAACTATAGCAGGAAGAACAAACTTTATAAAGCATAACAACATGACTATAATAGACGATTGCTATAATGCAAATCCTGTTTCCATGAAGTCTTCGATAGAAGTCTTATCCCATGCAAGCGGCAGGACTATAGCTGTTTTAGGTGATATGGGAGAACTCGGAAGTGATGAGGAAAAACTTCATTATGAGGTTGGTAAAGCAGTCGGAAATGATCATATAGATGCCCTGTTTTGTGCGGGAAGTCTGGCAAAACAATACGCACAGGGCGCACAGAAAACGGACAGTAATGTTGATGTGCATTATTTTGAAAAACGAGAGGATATGACAAACGAACTTCTTTCATATGTAAAAGAAGGAGATACAATACTTATAAAGGCTTCGCATTTTATGGAGTTTCCAAAGGTTGTGGAGGCACTTCAGGCATAATTTGCCAAAAATAAGATGCGGTAAGCTTGAATAAATAAATGTACTCTCAGAATGCTTCGTTTGAAGAAGATTCCGAGAGCACATATAAAAGAAAGAGAGAAAAAATATGGCACAGAATCCAATAGTAACATTCACAATGGAAAACGGCGATGTGATAAAAGCAGAGCTTTATCCTGAGATCGCACCAAACACAGTAAACAATTTTATCAGCCTTATCAATCATAATTTCTATGATGGAGTAATTTTCCACAGAGTAATAAAAGGTTTTATGCTCCAGGGCGGAGATCCGGATGGAAACGGAACAGGCGGTCCGGGATATGAGATCAAAGGAGAATTCTCAGGTAACGGATTTAAAAACGATTTAAAACATACAGCAGGAGTGCTTTCAATGGCACGTACCATGATCCCTGATTCAGCGGGAAGCCAGTTCTTTATCATGCATAAGGATGCACCTCACCTTGACGGAGAGTATGCAGCATTCGGCAAAGTGACAGAAGGCATGGATGTTGTAGACAAAATCGCATGTGTGACAACAGATTATATGGATCGTCCGCTTGAGGATCAGAAAATGAAAACAGTAACAGTTGAAACATTTGGTGTTGAATATCCGGAACCGGAGACTGTATAATGATCATTCTTATAGAGGAGGCAGGCAGAAAGCTTGTCTCTTTTTGCAATAAAAGAAAAACTGACCGGATGATCTCACTGAAAAACGGAATAGATAAACCTAGTCTCGAGGAATTTTTTTCAAAAAATGCAATAGACAAAAAGGATTGTGTATGGATCGTCACAGACCGCTCGCAGGTAAAAACAGCCGATGAGGTACATGTTGCCGCGGCAGGACAGATGGACATAGGCACACAATATGCATTTGAAAGCCTTAAAGAGGTCGATGCGCAATACCTTGACAAGATAAGGATGCGTTATAACGGAATACCATGGGTGATAGGATACACAAAGAGGTGCATGATCCGGGAACTTTCACTTTCTGATATCCCGGCACTTTACGATCTTTATGAAAAGCCTGGAATTACAGATTTCG
>ERZ779888.3505-NODE-3505-length-11487-cov-3.685969_pt1 | contig 11487 bp, 9 predicted proteins | sample MGYA00511245_ERZ779888 | MGnify/ENA primary metagenome ERZ779888 (study PRJEB29588, sample SAMEA2155255) | human gut metagenome | biome: human gut; feature: human-associated habitat; material: faeces | place: Denmark | collected 2008/2010 ... | reverse complement strand
GTATCATATAATTGTCTAAGAGGACGGGTAGAAATCACAACTTTGATCGGTGAAGGATTTCTACCTTTTTTTTACGTCCAATCCCTTCTAAAAATACTGTAACAAAAAGATAGGGAAAGTAAACCCTAAAAGTGTTTAAAGGTCATCTCTATCTCAGAGCTAAAATCCCTATGACTTTTAAAGGTTGATTTATCCCTATCCAGTTTTATATATTCACTAAAAATGCCAGGAAATTTATTCCTGGCATTTTTTTGCGATTTCTTTTGCGACATTAAAATAGTCTTCTAATTGATCGTCACTTGGTGTGTAACATTGATTGATCACATCGTGACATGATTCGATTCCAGATTGTTGCATTCTTGTATCGATTTCTTTGGCAACTTGGTTAAACCATCCGTATGCAGCAAAGGCCAACCCTTTTTTGTTCTTAAATTTACATGGACGAATGTGTTCAAGGAAAGCGGCTACACTTGGTGCCATGACATTGTTGTAGGTTCCAGATCCAATACATACAACTTTGGCATCCATGATTTCGCGCATCACAATACTAGATTTTGTATCCGATAATTGATAGACTTTTACATCCATATCAGCATCGCTGAATCCTTCGGCTAAGCTTTCAGCAATCTGTTGCGTATGTTTCCATACGGATTCATATACAATAACAGCTTTGTTTGCGGCTTTTTGTGTTGCGATATCTTTATATGTTTCAATAATATCTGCAATATAATCTTTCCAGATAATACCATGTGCCGGCATGATATATTCAATGTCTAAATTCATGCCTAGAATTAGATTTAATTTAGCCTGCACTGGTGTTGTATATGGTAAAACAATATTCGCAAAGTATTCTTTGGCTTGTTTTAAACAATATGCTTTATCCAATCCTTCATCGGTTAGATTAAAGTTTACAATGTGCTGTCCAAAGGCATCGTTTGAGAATACTGTTTTTAACTGTGGACAATATGTCAACATGTTGTCTGGCCAGTGAATCATTTGCATTTCGACAAAGACAAAGTCATATTTTCCTGTGTTGATTGTATCATTTGTCTTTACGACCTGATATGGAACTTGATCAAAGTATTGTTCAATCATATTCTTCTTTCCAGAAATAGATGCGTAAACTTTTGCGTTTGGATATTTGGCATATACTTTTTTAAATCCACCCGAATGATCTGGTTCTGTATGTTGAACAACAATATTGTCAATTTCTCTTCCTTGAAGTACAGATTCAACTCTTTCCAATAGTTCTTCTGTGAATTCTTCTTCGACTGTATCAAAAAGTGTGACTTCATCATCTACAACTAAGTAGGCATTATATGTACAACCTTCATCAATTGGATATAAATCACCATGGAAGTGGCGGTTATTTAAGTCTCTAACCCCAACCCAGTACACGTTATCTATAATTTTTTTAGCTCTTTTCATTTTTGTTCACCTCTTTTTTTTATTGTATAATTATTTAGAGAATATGTCTATTCATTTGCATCTTTTATATTTTTTGAATAAAAATTATAAAAAGTCAACTAAAAAGTGTAAGTGTTTTCTTTTATAAAGAGTATAATAATAGTTAGGAGGAATTGTCGATATGATTATTCAAAGTAAAAGAATTTGGGTCGTAAATACATGGTTGGCAGCCCAAGTTGAAGTAGAAGAAGGAAAGATTGTTAATATCTATCCATATGGCGAAAAAGAAGTGGATGTGGATTATGGAGATAAACGAATTATCCCAGGATTTATCGATGTACACACACATGGTGCTTATGGATTTGATACTAATGATGCGAATGAAGAAGGCCTTCGTAACTGGATGAAAAATATTGTTAAAGAAGGGGTTACAGGTATTCTTCCAACAACAATCACACAGTCTGAAGAAGTTTTGACAAATGCGGTTAAAAATGTTGCGAAAGTTGTTGAAGAAGGGTATGAAGGTGCAGAAATTTTAGGTATTCACTTTGAAGGACCTTATTTGGATCAAGTATATAAGGGAGCACAACCTGAACAGTATTGTGTAAAACCAGATCTTGAACAATTCAAACGTTACTTGGCAGCTTCTAATAATTTAATTAAAATCGTGACTATGGCTTGTGAACACGATGATAACTATGAATTAACTAAATTCTTACGCGCAAATGGAATTGTGTGTAGTCAAGGTCACTCAGGAGCCACTTTTGAACAGGCTCGTTTAGCCATTGCGAATGGTGCAAACTCAATGACTCACGTATTCAATGGTATGACTAAATTCCATCACCGTGAACCAGGATTAGTTGGTGCTGCAATGCGTTATAGAGATGTATATGGTGAAATCATCTGTGATGGAAACCACTCAACTTATGAAGCATTAAACGACTTCTTTACAGCTAAAGGAGCAAACCACTGTATTATGATCACTGACTCATTAATGGTTAAGGGACTACCTGTTGGTACAAAGGTATTGTTTGGTGGAAATGAAATTGAATTATATCCAGATGGAAGTGCACACTTAACAGATACGAAAGGTCTTGCGGGATCTACATTGCATGTCAACGATGGACTTCGTATTTTAGTAGAAAAAGCAATGGTTCCTTGGCAAACAGCTATCAATGCTTGTACATTGAACCCGGCTCGTATGTTGAATGTAGATGATCGTAAAGGATCGATTCAAACTGGAAAAGATGCAGATTTAGTTGTATTAAATGATGACTATTCTGTTGAAATGACATATGTAAAAGGTCAAAAAGCATTCTAATATAATAAAAGCACATTTAATGTGCTTTTATTATGTTTTCGTGTTTTATAGTATCATCTAGTTTATTATCGGTGATAATCATGTCAAAATCATCAATATTGGCTATTTTTGACATATACTTCTTATGGAATTTTGTATGGTCTGCCATACAAATTTTTTTATTGGAAGAATCAAGAATCGCTTTTTTAACTAAAGCATCACTCATGCTGGGAATGGATACGCCATAGTCTAAGTCAAGGCCTAATACGGAAATAAAGGCTTTATCGATATAATAGTTTTGAAAGAATTGAATGGTGCTTTCAGATAGAGCTGCCTGAGTTACAGGATTATAGGTGCCTGGAGCCATAATGATTTTCGCCTTGGTATTTCGATCTACATAGTGAAGAATCTTCCAGAAATTTGTAAAGATTGTGATTTTTTTATGGTGTATACGTTTAAAGAGCTCAAGGCAGGTTGTACCACAATCCAAATAGATAGAATCTCCATCTTGAATGAGTGTACTAGCATAAATCGCGATTTCTTTTTTATCCGATTGTGATATACCTTCTTTGATTTCAAAGGAAGGCTCAGTTGAACTAGACTCATTGAGTGTGGCTCCTCCATAGCGCTTTGTGGCGAGTCCTTGGTTTTCTAGACTATCTAAATCTCTTCGTATGGTCATTAAGGAAACGGAGTATACTTTTGCGAGTTCACTTACTTGTACGGTTTTATCTTTTTTTAGTTTTTCATAGATTTCATATCTTCTTTGTGTTGTGTTCATAATTCTATTAAAGCACAAAAAGAAACAGAAGGGAACATGTTTATTTGTGTTCTTTTGAAATAAATTGTTTGATGTGAAAATGTTATTGAATCAAAATTTTTCTGGTGTTAGTATACAGATGAACTTAAGGAGGATCTATTATGGAATTAATTATCGATTCATCAAATATTGAACAAATTAAAGAACTAAATGAGTTATTAACAATTACGGGTGTTACGACAAACCCTACAATATTAACAAAATCGAATAGAGAAGCAATGGATGTAGTAAAAGATCTTTGTGAGGTGTTGAGCGAAGAGCAATTGTTGTTTATTCAAACGGTACAGACCTCTTTTGAAGGTATTATGGAAGAGGCAAAAATGATTTCTTCCATTCGTAATAAAAATATGTATGTAAAGATTCCGGTTACACATGAGGGCTTAAGAGCTATTAAAGAATGTAAAAAGTTAGGAATTCACACATTGGCTACTGCCATTTATACAGCGGACCAGGCTTTTTTAGCTGCAATGAATGGAGCTGAATATTTAGCACCTTATACAAATCGAATGTGTAATTATGGAGATGGTGTTCAGAATGTAAAAGACTTGATTGAAATGTTGAGAGTGAATCATATGCCGGCTAAAGTGATTGCGGCAAGCTTTAAAAATACATATCAAGTACATGAATTGATCAAGGCTGGAATTCAAGCTGTAACTGTTCCTTGTGATGTTTTATATCAAATGATTGATCATCCAGGAACAAAGATTGCGGTGGGTGAATTTAGCGTAAATTGGCAAAGAGCTTATAATCGTAATACATTGGAAAAGTAGAGAAATCTACTTTTCTTTTTAAAAAAATAATTAGCACTTAAGTGTTGACAGTGCCAAAAACGGTGTTATACTATCATTAGCAATCATAAAGAGTGAGTGCTAAGTGCAAGGAGGTGCTTATTTATGAATATCGATCAAATGTCAGAGCGTTTGCAGAAGATTTTAATGGATGCCATTAATTTGGCAAAATCCAACCAACATCCAAGTGTAGATACTGTGGATATGTTGGAAACGATTTTTAAGGATGATGTATTGGACGGCTTGTTTGAGCGTATCGGCTTGGATAAAGGTCGTGCTTTACAGATGGTTCAACAAGAATCTAATCGTGTCGCAAAGAGCTCAACAAGTAATATAAATTTATCCAATGAAGTGCAGAAGTCGTTTGAAGATGCGCAAAACTGGGCGAGTCAACATGATGAAACTTATCTTTCAGTAGCTAGTGTATTCTTAGCTCTATTGTTTAATCGTTCTTATATTTCTAAAGAATTGGTAAGAACTTTTAACTTGAATAAGGATGCTTGCTACAAAGCTGAATTAGAGCGTCGTAATGGTAAAAAATTTGATACGCCAAATTCAGAAGAGAATGTAGAAGCTTTAAAGAAATATGGTCGTGATCTAGTTCAGGATGTGCGTGATGGTAAGATTGATCCAATTATTGGACGTGATGATGAAATTCGACGTGTTATGCAGATTTTATCTCGTAAGACAAAGAACAACCCTGTTTTGATTGGTGAACCTGGTGTTGGTAAGACAGCTGTTGTTGAAGGGATCGCATGGCGTATTATGAAGGGGGATGTGCCTGAGTCATTAAAAGAGAAACGCTTGATTGAATTGGATATGGGATCTTTGATTGCCGGTGCTAAGTATCGTGGTGAATTTGAGGAGCGTTTAAAATCCATTTTGGATGAAGTTAAAAAATCGGATGGAAAAATCATCTTGTTTATTGATGAAATTCATAACTTGGTTGGTGCAGGTAAAACCGAAGGTAGTATGGATGCGGCTAACTTATTAAAGCCAATGTTAGCGCGTGGTGAACTACATTGTATTGGTGCAACAACTTTCAATGAATATCGTAAATATATTGAAAAGGATGCCGCTTTAGAGCGTCGTTTCCAAAAAGTACAAGTTGCTCAGCCAAGTGTAGAGGATACAATCAGTATTTTGCGTGGATTAAAAGATCGTTTCGAAAGTTATCATGGTGTACGTATTTTGGATGAAGCTTTAATTGCGGCAGCTACTATGTCCGATCGTTATATCACGGATCGTTTCTTACCGGATAAGGCAATTGACTTAGTGGATGAGGCTTGTGCTACGTTAAAGGTTGAAATGGAAAGTATGCCTCAAGAGTTGGATGAATTACAGCGTAAGATTTTACAACTTCAAATTGAAAAGACTTCTCTACAAAAAGAAGAAGATAAAAGGGCTATTGAGCGTCGTGAAGAAATTGAAAGTGAATTAGCTTCTTTACAATCAAAGCGTGATGAAATGCATTCTAAGTGGGAAGACGAAAAACATGGCTTGGCTAATGAAAAAGAGGATAAACAACGTTTGGAGAAAGCTCGTTTGGATTTAGAGCAAGCGCGTAATGAAGCTCGTTACGAAGATGCTGCTAAACTTCAATATGGCACGATTCCAGAATTAGAGGCTCGTATTCAAAAAGAGCAGGCAAGTCAAAAAGAGGATGCTTTGATTCAAGAAACGGTCAATGAAGAATTGATTGCGAAAATCGTTTCTAGATGGACAGGCGTTGAAGTGACTCGTTTGGTTGCCTCTGAAAGAGATAAATTATTGAATTTGAAGGAAGAACTTGAAAAACGTGTTGTTGGTCAAAATGAAGCTCTAGAACTTGTAACAGATGCAATCTTGCGTTCTAAAGCACAGATTCAAGATGAGAATCGTCCAATTGGATCGTTCATGTTCTTAGGTCCAACTGGTGTTGGTAAAACGGAGGTTGCCAAGGCTTTGGCTGAACAGTTATTTGACGATGAAAGACATATTGTGCGTATTGATATGAGTGAATACATGGAAAAACACAGTGTGGCACGATTAATTGGTGCACCTCCTGGATATGTAGGATACGATGAGGGAGGTCAATTAACGGAAGTTGTTCGTCGTAATCCATATAGTATTGTCTTGTTTGATGAAATCGAAAAGGCGCATCCAGATGTATTCAATGTGTTACTTCAAATTCTTGATGATGGTCGTATTACAGACTCGAAAGGTGTTACGGTAGATTTTAAGAATACAATTATTATCTTAACATCTAACTTAGGTAGCCAATATGCCTTTGAATCTGGTGATGTACATGATAAATATATGGAAGAAGTAAAGCGTCACTTTAAACCAGAATTCATTAACCGTATCGATGAAATTATTGTGTTCAACGCATTAGATGATTCGGCCTTTATTAAGATTGCCCACAAGTTTGTCGGCTTGCTACAAAAACGTTTGGCTGAACGTGACATTACATTGAATGTAAGTGATGCTGTATACAATCAGATTGCAAAGATGGGGGTAGATCCTGTATATGGTGCTCGTCCTATGAAGCGTTATATCCAAAGAAATCTTGAGACACAGATTGCCAAGGAAATGATTAAGACTGGCGCTATGCAAGGGGATGTAATCCATGTAGATTGTCAAAATGGCGAGTATACATTTGATATTCAAGGAAGATAGTGAATTATCTTCCTTTCTTTTCTTATTTAGAGGTATAATAGTTTCAGGAAGTGTGCGCCAGTTCGGTGCCAAATATATAACTGGTGGGAATCCAGTCTGGTAAAACCTAGCAAGTTGCCAGTACCAAGTCCTTGGAGCACCAAAGGCTAACAACGGTGTTTAAGCGTAGGACAGGAAACAGGAACGCCGTAATGCGTAAGCGTGAAGTGATTGAGCTCCGTTAGAATTATCGATTGTGTGGGGTGGTCTACTACTTTCTTGGGTCACCAACAAGGATTAGTCGCTAAAGCGAGACTATGAAAACACACCGGAGTCCTAGAGCACGGCATACCTGATATTGTTATATTTGAAATACCTGGGAGGCCTGGATGGTTCTGTACATGAGACAGTAGGGAGTATCGGTCAATGCAATGATGAGTATGAACGAAGACCATTGAGGAGTCGGATTCGTCTATAGTACCATGGAAAGCAGTAATGACGCTAGAGGGAAGGGACGGACAATAAGTTGCTTTTGCAATCAAAACATAGAAAGCACAGGAGGCAAGTAATCTATGGAAAAAGAGAAAGCAGAAATAGCCAATCTCGTAGCAAGATATGACAGAGTACAGTCGTTAATGAAATATGTAAACAATGACACACTCAAGGAATCCTACAAAAAGCAACCGAAAGGAAAAGCGGTTGGAGTTGACGGGGTAACCAAGGAGCAATATGGAGAAAACATAGACGAAAATATTGAAAATCTGTTAATCAGAATGAAGAAATTTTCTTATAGGCCTTATCCAGTGCGCAGAGCCTTTATACCGAAAGGAAATGGGAAAATGCGCGGACTAGGCATTCCATCATTTGAGGATAAAGTTGTGCAAGGAGTCTTCAAGGAGATTCTAGAGGCAATCTATGAACCCAAATTCAAAGATTTCTCTTTTGGGTTTCGTCCAAACAGGAGTTGTCACGATGCAATACAGAGAGTGAACAAACATATCATGGCTAATAAGGTTAATTACATCTTAGACGCAGATATTAAAGGATTCTTCGACAACATCGACCATGATTGGATGATAAATTTTTTAGAGCATGACATAGCAGACAAGAATTTTATCAGATACATCAAACGATTTCTGATTGGTGGAGTTATGGAAGATGGTAAAACGACTGGCTACAGATTCAGGAAAAGTACAGGGAGGATTAATATCACCAGTACTGGCAAATGTGTATCTACATTATGTACTTGATACATGGTTCGATTATGTAAAGAAACGTGAATTCAGGGGCGAAATGTATATGGTACGCTATGCAGATGATTTTGTATGTCTGTTTCAATACGAGAATGAAGCGCAAAAGTTTTATCAGCTTTTAATAAAGAGACTAAAGAAGTTTGGTCTTGAAATTGCAGAAGATAAAAGCAGAATACTACCCTTTGGCAGATACAAGGGAACAAAGGAATCCTTTGATTTTCTTGGATTTACACATTACAATGCGAAAAGTCATTGGGGCAAATATTGTGTACTGCATAGAACAAGCAAGAAGAAGTTGAAAATGAAAAGAGAAGCCATTAAGAGATGGTTATGGGAACATATGCACGAAAGCATTAAGGATACCATTGAAGCGTTGAATGTGAGATTAACAGGACATTACAGATATTATGGAATTTATGGCAACTATGTCGGTCTACTAAAGTTCTATAAATATGTTCTAGTAGAATTGCGTAAAAGCAAGAGACGCAGAGACCAGACTAACTGGTTAACTAGGAATAAATATATAAATATCCTAAAGATACATCCACTGGAGTGTCCTAAGATATATTTAAATAGTGCTTATTAGGTGAATAATTTGTTGAAGAGCCATATGCCTTAATAGGGCACGTGCGGTTCTGCGAGGGGCTTTTGAGACTTGAACCTCTCATCGCGAAATTATTTTATATTGATGAAAGGGGTGAAGGTCGAGACAAAGTCTACTCGACAATGTTATGTCTTTAAAAGATTGGATTCAAGAAAGTCATAATATAGTATTTTTTGGTGGTGCTGGTGTGTCTACAGAAAGTAACATTCCAGATTTTCGTAGTGATAATGGATTATATAAAAAGAAGTATCCATATCCGGCTGAGATTATGTTGTCACATAGTTTTTATTTAAGTCATCCTAAAGAATTCTTTGATTTTTATTTTAATCAGATGATTTATCCAGATGCCCAACCTAATAAGGCGCATCATGCTCTTTCAAAGCTTGAAAAAATGGGAAAGCTAAAAGGGATTGTGACACAGAATATTGATGGCTTACATCAGATGGCAGGTTCTAAAAAGGTCTATGAATTGCATGGAAGTGTTTTAAGAAATGCTTGTACGCATTGTCAAACAAAATATTCTCTAGAGGATATGATGAAACTAAGAGATAATGAAGGTATTCCTAGATGTAGCAAGTGTGGTGCCATCATTAAGCCAGATGTTGTTTTGTATGAAGAAGGCTTAGATGAATATACATTGTATTCGGCTATTCATGCGATTGAGCAGGCAGATCTTTTAATTGTAGGTGGTACAAGTCTTGTCGTATATCCTGCGGCTGGTTTAATTAACTATTTTCATGGCAAACATTTGGTTTTGATCAATAAAGACAGTACAAATATGGATTCAAAGGCGGATCTTGTTATTCATGATTCGATTGGTAAGGTTTTAGATGATTCACTATGTGAAGTTTATGTGAAATAAACACTAAACTTGAAATTTAGACATAAATAAACTAAAATTTTATCATGTCAGAAAGAAACAAGAAATCTTTTATCCGTGATGGATTATATAACATAGAAAGAACAATGCAGTTAGACCCAGCAGCACATTCAAAATGGGAAGTGTTTTGGTTGTATCCACATATTAAGGCAATTGGTTTACATCGTATTGCCCATTGGTTTTGGGTGCGTAATCATACATTTATTGCGCGTTGGGTAAGTAATCGAGCAAGGCATTGGACAGGAATTGAAATTCACCCTGGTGCTGTGATTGGTCGTGGTTTGATGATTGATCATGGTATCGGAGTTGTGATTGGTGAAACGGCAATTATCGGGGATGATTGTCAGCTTTATCATGGTGTCACACTTGGTGGTACAGGAAAGCAACATGTCAAAAGACATCCAACTTTAGAGGATGGTGTATATATTGGCTGTGGAGCAAAATGTTTAGGAAATATCACTTTGAAAAAGGGATGTCGTGTAGGGGCAAATGCGGTCGTCTTAGAAGATGTTCCTGAAGGGGCAACTGCAGTAGGAATTCCTGCAAGAATTATAGAGAAGAAATAGGTGGTTGTATGTGGAAATATCGTTGTAAATCCCATTTAATAGCTTTAGTTGTAGCTTTTTTAGTTGGACTTTGCTTATGTGCGGTTGTATTTGCGAGTGGTATCGATATGAGTTCGGATATGTTGTCGAGTTCATTAAGTTCTGTACCAGGTGTAGATACAGAATCACTGAAACAGGTTTTAACGTATCTGCAAAATAATATGTGGATCTTATATGTAGGTGATGCCTTATTGATTTCAGGAATCATCAATATCATTTATATTGGACAATATGTAACAGCGCGATTCAACATCAGCCCATGGATCGTTATGTGTTTGATTTTCTTTTTACCTGAATACATGATCTATATTGGTGCCATTTTGGTTGTGCCTGCATTTGTTGTATGTATTTATGGAATGTTAAGTTTGCGCAAAAGCATTTCGAAAGAACGTCGCGAATTTAATTTTACAAGCGATGATGAATTGGTTCGTATATATAAGATTCATCATGAATTGGATGAGTCTTATAAGGATCTCGCAAAGACTTGTCGTAAAAATGTTCGTAAATTAACAGGTATTTATGCGTTAGGCATTGTTGCCTTATTTGCAATTTTAATTGCCGTAAATAATATGATGCTTCTAGCTGTATTATTGATGTTCTACTTATTTGCGTTTAATTTAGTGTTACGTTATCGTGCCGTATCCCTTTTACCAATCACAAAATTATTATATGAAGATTGTAATCCTGAGGCTTGTGCGAGTGCCATTATTTACTATTGCACAAATTCAAAGGGACATACGCGCTTGAGCCAGCATACATTGCTTGCACAATGCTTGATTTATTTAAATGATGCTGAACTTGCTCAAGATGTATTGATTAGTTATCCGCGTAAGGATGCTGCGAGTTCTTTACAATATTGGTCATTGATGTCGTATATTTATTATTTGTTGAAGGATGAAGAGGCTTTATCTCGGTGTAAAGAAGAGGCGCAAAATATTCGTCTTCATTATGGACGTGCTGGTGTCATGATTCAAAGTGAAGAAATGGCGGCCATTGAAAATAAGATTCATCTTATGGATGGGGATTTGAATACTTGTAAGAAATATTATTTACAAGGTCTACAAAGAGCGAATTTTCCTTTCCAGCAAGTAGATTCATGTTACTATATTGCTTTGATCTCCTTTGTAGAAGAAGATTATAAATTGGCTCGCTTATATTTTGAAAAAGTACTTGAGCTTGGAAATCGTATGTAT
>ERZ779888.3493-NODE-3493-length-11519-cov-3.689375_pt1 | contig 11519 bp, 10 predicted proteins | sample MGYA00511245_ERZ779888 | MGnify/ENA primary metagenome ERZ779888 (study PRJEB29588, sample SAMEA2155255) | human gut metagenome | biome: human gut; feature: human-associated habitat; material: faeces | place: Denmark | collected 2008/2010 ... | reverse complement strand
GAATTAAACCAGGCTATTGATTTTTCAAGTGTATTAACACAGGTTTCTGCATTTTCTAGCTTTTCTTGCGCCAAAGAAAAAATTTTAAATGCGTTACCTGTATTTGATAAATTAGAAATACAAGAACAATTAAACTATGCCAAAGAAGCCATTCAGTTTGAACAAGCCGGAGGCTTACTTTCTTTATCAGGAGCGAATGATATTTCTTTACCAGTCTCAAAAGCTTCGAAACAGATGACACTAACAAGTAAAGAATTGATTTCCATCTACCATTTTTTAACGGCTGTTAAACAAGCCAAACAAAGCCTGGATGAATCTGACTATCCAAAACTGACAAATTTAGCTCAATCTATGGATGGATGTACACGTTTGATGGATTCTATCATTTCAAAGATTGATCTAACAGGATCAGTCAAAGAAGATGCGACACCCGCATTAAAAAGTATGCATAAGGCGTTGGTAGATACGCGCTTAGCATTACAATCAAAATCAAGACAGTTTTTAAAGAAGAACAGTTTAAAACTTATGGAAAATATGACGACAACTGTATCTGGACGTGTTGTTGTCTTGGTTCGTGCCCAAGACAAGAATGCCTTTGGCGGTATGATTCATGGACAATCAAGTTCAGGACTCGCCTATTATGTTGAACCATCCAGCTTTGTAGCTGATAATAATGAGATTTCTTCTTTGATGATTCGAATTGAAGAAGAAAAGAAACGAATCTGTAAGGAATTGTCGATGCAAGTTAAGAAAAATGCGTTGTCTTTAACTTCGGCATTAGAAACATTAACTGTAATTGATGTAGCTTTCACAAAGGCAAAATGGGCAGTGCGCTATGATGGATGCATTCCATCTTTACAATCAAGAGATCACTCTATGTATTTAGAACATGCCAAACATCCTTTGATTGATGAAAAGAAAGTGGTCTGTAACACATATGAATTAACGGATAAACAAGCTTGCCTTATGATTTCAGGACCAAACATGGGAGGTAAGACTGTCACATTAAAGACAATCGGACTCTTTGTAGCTTTGGCCCATGCAGCTTTTCCAGTATTATGTCATAAAGCCATTCTACCATTCTATCAATCGATGTATTTTGACATTGGAGATCATCAGTCCATTGAAAATAACTTATCGACTTTCTCAAGTCATATTTCTCGTCTTTCTCATATTTGTCAGAAGAGTGATGAAAATAGTTTTATCCTATTGGATGAAATTGGAAATGGTACCGATCCATTGGAAGGAGCCAGTCTTGCGGTTGCGATTTTGGAATATTTGATTTCAAAAAGAAGTACGATTATTACTTCAACTCACTATTCGCAAGTAAAAACATATGGAAAAGCGAATGATTCTGTATTAGTATCGAGTGTTGAGTTTAATCCAGAAACATTAAAGCCAACCTATAAATATATTCCTGGTGTATCTGGAGCAAGTTATGCCTTTCATATTGCCAGAGAATACAATTTAGAAGAGTCCATTTTAGAAAGAGCGGATTTTTTGAAGAATGAAAATGAAAAGCAGACAGAAAAAGAATTGGAGAAATTAGAAAAACTTCAAAATGATGTCTTGAAACAAAAGGAGCGTTTTAATCAATTGATTGAAGATGCGCACCGCGTTCAAAAGGAGGCTTACGAAAAAGAAAAAGAAATCGAAAAGCGTAAGGCCCAATTGGATACATCGTATCAGGAACAATTGAATGAGATGCTCGAAAAGAAAAAGGCAGAGGCCAAAGAAATCTTAACTGTGCTTCGTAAAGAAAAGACGGGTAAGCAGCATAAGCAGATTGAAAAGATGCATGAACTGGATCTTTTAAATGAGCATGTTGAAGAAATCGAAGACGATAAGAAAGAATTTAAGGTTGGTGATTATGTAAAAATCACAGGTTTAAATTCGCATGGTGAAATTGTGGATATTCGAAGAAATGAAGCTACCGTTTTAACGAATGGTATGAAGATGAAGGTGAAAATTTCGAAGTTGGAGCCTATGCATAAGCCACAAATCAAGAAAGCAACTTATAAAGCGCATGTAGAATCGGTATCCAGTCGTTTTCCTTTGGAGTTGAATCTAATTGGAATGCGTGTTGAAGAAGGCATTGCTGCTTTAGATAAATATTTAGATCAAGCTGTCGTTAAACACATTAAACAAGTGCGTATCATTCATGGTATGGGTACGGGTGCTTTGCGTACAGCCGTATGGAAGGATTTAAAGAAACAACCAAATGTTTCTAAGTTTAACAGTGCCGGTCCAAGTGAAGGTGGACTTGGTGCAACTATCGTTATATTAAAGTAGGGGATAAAATGAGTGTTTCTAAACATTTACAAGATAAATTAGCCTTACTTCCAGATTCTCCTGGTTGTTACATCATGAAAGATGAAAATCAGAATATATTGTATGTGGGAAAGGCCAAAGTATTAAAGAATCGTGTGCGTTCTTATTTTCATGGTACCCACAACAATAAGACGACGCGTTTAGTGTCGCACATTCGTGATTTTGAATTTATCGTGACGGGCAGTGAAAAAGAGGCTTTATTATTAGAAATCAATTTAATAAAAAAACATACGCCACCTTACAACATCATGTTTATGGATGATAAGACATATCCATATATTGAGATTACAAAAGAGAATAATTTTGTGGTGCGTACAACACGAAATATCAAAAATAAAAAGAGTGAATATTTTGGGCCGTATCCAAGTAGTCAGTCGGCTTATGAAATCGTGAAATTAATCAATCAGATCTTTTGCGTACGTAAATGTCGTCATATTCCAGATTCTCCGTGTTTGTACTATCACATGCACCAATGTCTAGGACCTTGTATTCATGAGATTGATCCTAAGGAAAACGAAGTGACGCGTAAAAAAATTAAGAAGTTTTTGCAGGGAGACACCAAAGAGGTGATGGATTCTTTGCAGGCTAAAATGATGGAGGCCAGTGAAAACTTGCAGTTTGAAAAAGCACAGGAAATCTATAATACGATCCAAGCATTAGAGCATGTCATTGAAAAACAGACGATTGACTTTAAAGATCGTGCTAATCGTGATGTATTTGGATATTATGTGGATTCTGGATATATTTCTTTTCAAGGTTTCTTTATTCGTCAAGGAAAATTATTGGAGAGAAATATGTCAATTACACCGTTATATGAAGATGAGATGGATGCCTTTACTAGCTTTATCATGCAGTATTATGAAAAAAATGTGGTGCCAAAAGAAATTTTGGTGCCGTCCGGAACGCCTGTGGATGTTTTAAAGGAAGCTTTAAATACGAATGTGCATATTCCAGTTCGTGGTGAAAAAAAGAAACTGATAGATTTGGTTTATAAAAATGCCAAGGAAGCACATGAGCAGAAGTTTAAACTGGTATTTCGTAAGGATAATGAGTTGCGTCAGGCCAATGAAATGTTGTCGAAATTATTCAATGCGGATATTCATACGGTTGAAATGTTTGATAACTCCCACATCCAAGGTACGTTTAATGTGAGTGGTTTGGTTGTCTTTAAGGATGGTTTACCCGATAAGAATTCATATCGTCATTATAAATTAGATGGGTATCGCAGTGATGTGGACAGTATGAAAGAAGTCATTTATCGAAGATACTTTCGATTGTTGAAAGAACATTTGCCGATGCCAGATTTATTGTTGGTGGATGGTGGTGCTGCACAGATTGCTGCGGCCAAAGAAATTATAGATATGTTGCAGCTTGATTTAAGGGTGGCAGGACTCGTAAAGGATGATAAGCATGCGACAAGAGCATTGATGGATGTGAATTTAAATGAAATTCCAATTGATTCTAAGTCGAGCTTATTCTTCTTATTAACACGTATGCAGGATGAAGTGCATCGCTTTGCGATTTCGTATCATAGAAAACTTCGAGATCAGTCTATGACAAAATCTGTATTGGATACGGTGAGTGGTATTGGGCCGAAGCGTAAAAAGGAATTGTTGAAGCATTTTAAAAGCATGAAGCAGATGCGTCTTGCGAGTGTAGAACAATTGAGTGAAGTGATTCCAGAAGATGTGGCTAAGATTCTATATGCTCGTTTGCATGAGAAGTAATAGTCTAGTATAATGGGGTGCGTGAGGTACTTATTTTGATTAGTAAAAAAGAATTGCGAGCACGTATTTTATTGATTGTGGTTTGTCTAGCGGTTGGCTTATATTGTCTATATACTATGGATAAATCGTACGATCCTTTAGCTCGATATCCTTATACAACCGATGAAAATCGTGATGTTTTATTAAAATATCTAGATAGTGATGATATTGATTATTTGGTAAATCAACATATTACTCCGGATAAATTTATGGATTTTATAGAGTTGAAAGATTTCGATTTAAAAAATACGTTATATTATAAAGAAGCCAAGGAAACGCAGGATGCAGATAATGAATACATCGTCAATTTTGTGAATCGTTTTCGAAAGAATTTTTCGTATGATTCTTTAAAACAAATGTTGATGCACTATTCATATATTGATTTAACGACGTTCTATGAAAACGAAGCTGTATTATATTCAGATTTAAGATTGATTGCTGATCCAACCAATCCGTATGCTGTATTAAATCAGGAAAATACGGTATATAAGTATATACCAGAAAAGATTACGACATTTAATACTATCTTTGTTCAAATATGTATGGTCGAAGATCTAACGAATATGTTAGATTCGTATGCGTCTGTTATGGATGGTCAGGATCATTTGAATTTGGTCAGTGGTTATTTGAATTATGAACAAATTCTAGATCAATATGTCAATGCATCCAAAGAATATGAGGGTGTTGACCACTATATGTTTAGTGCCGGCAAAAATGAGCAGCAACTCGGGTATACGATTGTATTAGAGGGCCATGATGAATGGATCGATCTATGTAGGCAATATGTCGATGATGAATATGATTATTCAAAAGTCGAAGAAGAACTGTCTGAAGAAAGTAAAAAGCGTATGGAATGGATTGAAGAAAATGCGTATCGCTATGGTTTTGTAATTCGTTACCAACAGGAACAAGAAAAGAAGACGGGACATTGGTATCAGCCTTTTATGCTTCGTTATGTGGGTGTAAAAACCGCAAAATTAATGCATGATAGCGGCAAGGGTATGGAACAAATGTCATTTCCGGATGAATTGGAGTAAAAGACTTTATGAAAATAGTAGTTGTGAGTGATTCTCATGGAAGAAACGATATATTAAAAACAATCCAGGAAAAACATCCGAATGCGAAATTGTTTATTCATTGTGGTGATTTAGAGGATGATCCGATGAATTTTCCAGGCTATATCATTGTGCGTGGAAACAATGATTATTTTGGTCGTTTTGAAAATGAAAGAATCATACCGATTGGTAAACATCAAATTTATGTAACACATTCTCATCGGTTCTCTTATTTTTTAAGAAGTGAGCAACTGGTGAATCGTGCTAAAGAATTGAATTGTGACATTGTATGTTTTGGACATACACACGTATCCTTTTTAGATCGTTTCGATGGTGTTACATTAGTAAATCCAGGATCTTTATCGCATTCTAGAGATGGAAAGCCATGTAGCTATGCGATTTTAGATATAAATGAAGATGACGTTCAGGTTGAATTAAAATTTGAGCCTGAGTGGTAAGAAAGAGGGAAGTTTTATGTACAAAATAAGCGAATTATATGATTTAGATCATACTTTGGCAAAAGATTATTTAGCAAAGTTTGAATATCCTTGGCAAGCTTTGTCGGGAATCAAAGACTTGATTTTAGAACTGGGTAAAAACTTAGGAGAAGATTATGTGGAAGTCAAAGAACACGTATGGGTACACAAGAGTGCCAATGTCTTTGAAAGTGCATATCTAGGAGCTCCATGCATCATTGGTCCTGAAACAGAGGTTCGTCATTGTGCTTTTGTGCGTGGAAGTGCTTTAGTGGGCGCAAACTGCGTAGTTGGTAATAGTGTGGAATTAAAGAACTGTATTTTATTTGACAATGTAGAAACACCTCACTACAACTATGTAGGAGATAGTATTCTTGGATATCATTCTCACTTGGGTGCTGGGGGTATCACAAGTAATTTAAAGAGTGCTCGTGACAATATCATCTTAAGAAGAAAAGATGAAAATTATAATGTGGTTGAAGAATTTGAAACAGGATTAAGAAAAATCGGTGCCTTTATGGGTGATTATGTAGAAGTTGGATGTAACTCTGTACTTTGTCCAGGAACGATTATTGGTCCACACACAAATGTATATCCACTATCTCGCGTGCGTGGCCAGATTGCGGCAAATTCAATCTTTAAAGATGATTCACACGTGACTTTAAAGGATTAATCTTACGAACTTGTAATTTTACAAGTTCTTTTTCTTATGTTAATGTTTAGGTATGAAAAAGTTTGTTAAGTTTATATTTAAATTATTATTAATCTTGATTATTGCCTTTGTAGGCATCTTTTTTGGCAAAGGATATTGGGGTTATTTAGAATTAACACAATCTCAATCTGTGGATGATGTGGTAAGTGAAGTCACATCTAGATCTACTTTTGTCGGATATGATGATTTATCACCTGAACTCGTACGGGCAACAGTGGCAATAGAAGATCGTCGTTTTTATGATCATAGAGGCGTTGATTATATTGGGCTTATGCGTGCACTTGTATCCCAATTTGATGATGATCTATTAAAGAGTGGTGGTTCTACGATTACGCAGCAATTGTCTAAAAATTTATATGGTATGTTTGATGGTACGTGGGATCGTAAAAGTACAGAATTATTTGTAGCGCGTTATTTGGAGAAGCATTATTCTAAAAATGAAATCATTGCCCTATATGTGAATGTGATCAATTATGGAAATAACTATACAGGTATCTATGAAGCAAGTTATGGATATTTTGATACAGATCCAGAAGATCTGACTATAGCGCAGGCTTCTTTACTTGCAGGGATTCCCCAATCGCCAAATAATTATGAATTAGTTTATCATTTTGCCCAAGCCAAACAAAAACAATATGCCGTATTAAAGGCGATGGCTGAGTGTGGCTATATTTCAGAGAGTGATATTGCGACATATTATAATGCATCTGTTTAAGGATGCATTTTTTTCATCTTTTCTAAAATAGTTTAATAAATTTCGTATATAAGTATGTAGAAAGTGCCTACTAGAAAAGAGATGCTCATGAGGAGTGCAAATTTATTAAATGATTTCGCCTTTAAATATGTCTTTGGCGAAGATTGTAAAGAGGTGAATGATGCCTTAAAATCATGACTCACGGTAATTTTAGAAAAGAAAGTAAAACAGTCGTTGTCTAAGAGTGAGAATGAAATTTTAGATTTCATGAAAGAGTCACTTTTTAGTGGCTTTTTTTAAAAAATCCTTGCATGAAATTCTATCTTTTGATATAATAGTCAAGCAATGCCCGGGTGGTGAAATTGGTAGACGCAGTGGACTCAAAATCCACCGGTAGCGATACCGTGCCGGTTCGAGTCCGGCCCTGGGCACCATTTTGAATTGTTGGATCAAGTTTTTCGGGCTTGGTCCTTTTTTATGATATAATTTTTGATAGTTGGAGGATTACATATGAAAGTATTAGTTGGATTAAGTGGTGGTGTAGATTCTGCTGTTGCAGCTTATTTATTAAAGAAACAAGGGTATGATGTGACTTGTTGTTTTATGCGTAACTGGGATAGTTTTGCGAATAATGATATTGCAGGAAATCCTACAATCAAAGATGATACTTGTCCTCAGGAACAGGATTATTTAGATGCGTTAGCGGTTGCCAATCATTTGGATTTACCTTTACAACGTGTTGATTTTATTGAAGAGTATTGGGATAACGTATTTAAAACGTTTTTAAGTGAATATGAAAAGGGCCGTACGCCAAATCCAGATATTTTATGTAATAAATATATTAAGTTTGATTCATTTTTTGAATATGCTATGAAACAAGGTTTTGATAAGGTGGCTACAGGGCATTATGCTTCAAACAAAGAGGATGAGACTGGCTTTACGTATTTAACACGTGCCAAAGACCAGAATAAAGACCAGACATATTTCTTGTGTCAGGTTGAAAAGAGTAAGGTGGCTAAAACGATTTTTCCTTTGGCAAATTTAGAAAAGCCAGAAATTCGTCAGATTGCTTCTGAATTAAACTTAGAATCGGTTGCAACAAAGAAAGATAGTACGGGTATTTGTTTTATTGGAGAAAGAAACTTCAGACAATTCTTATCGAATTATCTTCCTAGTAAAGATGGTGACATTGTAGATGTGAATACAGGTAAAGTCATTGCACGTCATGTGGGCGTTTTATATTACACGATTGGACAAAGAAAAGGTTTAAATATAGATCACGAAAAGGGTCCTTGGTTTGTGGTTGGAAAAGATGTTGTGAAGAACATTCTTTATGTGTGTCGTACAGATCAAAGAGATTTATTGTATTCAGATTCTTGTATTGTGAAAGGAATCAACTGGATTTTGCCAAGTTTGGATGAGATTCCTACAAAGTGTACTTGTAAATTTAGATATCGTCAAAAGGATCAGGATATTGAAATCGAAAGATTGGATGATACAAGTGTGTTAGTAAAATATCCGCAAACGATTGCGTCTGTTACAGAAGGACAGGAAGCTGTATTCTATGATGGTGACAAGTGCATTGGTGGGGGTGTCATTGAAGAAGTCTTCAAGGAAGGCAAGAATTTAAATCAATTGATTATGGAGACAGCCAATGGACATCGAGGCTAGGCTTGAATATATCATATTTGAAAATAAAGCCAATCATTATGTCGTTGCTGGATTTTCAGAATTAAAGACGTATCATAATTTTACAGCGGCTGGAAGAATTGAAGATCCAATCGAAGATCAAGAATATGTTTTGCATGGGGAATATGTAAAACACCCTAAGTATGGGGAGCAGTTTCGTGTTGATATGGCTAAAAAGAAATTGCCAGACAATTCGGATGCGATCATTCAATTTCTTTGTGGTGAGAATTTTCCTACGATTGGAAAAAAACTGCCGAAAGTATTTACGAGACTCTTGGCGAGAATTGTTTAGAGAAGATTCATAATAAACCAGAACTTTTACATGAAGTGCCCAATTTGACTGCCAAAAAGATATTGATTATTCAAAAGGGCATTCAAGAATTTACAGGATTTAATGAGACATATGCAAAGCTATTAAAGTATGGCTTGAGTCCAAGACAGATTCAGATGTTGTTGGACACATATGATAATGTGTTGGATGTGATTGAACAGGATTGTTTCAAACCCTATTATGAAGTGTATGGTTTTGGATATAAAACTGCTTGTAAGATGGCAAGTGCCATAGGTTTATCCAATGAGGATCCAAGAAGATTAGATGCCTATATCTATGAGTTGGCTAGACAACTATCCATGGCAACTGGAAATACATATATTACATTTGCGACAATCTTTCAAAATGTACGTGGTGTAAATGAATCCTTGATTCAGGAAAGTATTGATCGTTTGGTTTCGCTTCAATATTTGTATGTTGAAAATACTAGAATCTATCCTTTTTCTTTACATGAAGATGAGATCAGGATTGCCAAAGAGTTGAAGACTCGTTTATTTGAAGTGGAAAGTGTGGATGTTGAATCAAAAATCAAACAAGTTGAGTTTAGTTTAGCTATAACATATGATCAGGAACAAAAGGATGCGATTCAATTGTTCTTCGATCGTTCGTTCATGATTTTAACGGGTGGTCCAGGTACTGGTAAGACAACAACTGTAAAAGGAATCTTGGAAATTTGTAAGGATGTGTATCCAGATAGTAAGATTCAGCTTTGTGCACCAACAGGAAGAGCTTCAAAGCGACTTGCACAACTTTCAAATTGTGATTCAAGAACCATTCATTCCTTGCTGCAGTGGAACTTAGAGGATAATTCCTTTGGAAAAGATGAGGAGGATCCATTAGATGTCGACTTCATTATTGTGGATGAGTTTAGTATGGTGGATACCCATTTATTTGCCCAATTATTAAAGGCACTTCCACAGCGTTGTCGCATTCTTTTAATTGGTGATGAAGATCAGTTAGAGAGTGTGGGTCCTGGAAAGGTATTAGAAGATCTAATTAAATCGGATGTGATTGATACGGTCCATTTAAAGAAGATTTTTAGACAGTCAAGTGGTTCTGGAATCGTGACTTTGGCAAAACAAATTCGTGAAGAAACTACGTGTCATTATGAGGATGGTGTTGAGTTTATTGAAAGAACAACGCCAAAAATTATGGATGCCCTGATCGATTATGTCAAAGATATGGATCTAGATTCCATGCAGATCTTGGCACCAATGTATAAGGGGGTTGCAGGCATTGATGAGATCAATCGTCAGATGCAGGTGTTGTTCAATCCAAAAAGTCCGCAAAAGAATCAGATAAAGGTAGGAACAACAATCTTTCGTGAAAACGATAAGGTCATGTTGTTGAAGAATTTACCGGATGAAGATGTTTACAATGGTGATATTGGTACGATCGTTGAAATTGATTCAAAACAGAATGTGATTTCAGTAGATTTCACAAATGTGATTGTTGATTTTTCAACGGACTTTCTATATTACTTAAAACACGCATGGTGTATCAGTGTTCATAAATCTCAAGGTAATGAATATCAGACGGTATTCTGTATTGTGGATGTGAATGCAAAAAAAATGTTAGAAAAGCGTCTTTTATATACGGCGATCTCACGTGCTAAAAAACAGCTTTTTATTATTGGCAATAGGAGTTTATTTGAAACGCAGGTACGCTTAAAGTTAAAGTGTATTCGTCAAACAACGTTGCAAGAAAGGATTTATGAAAGTATTAGAAAACAGAATATATCGACATTTTAAAGGAAACAACTATAAAGTGTTGTGTGTTGCGATGCATACGGAAGTGCAGGAGAAGATGGTGGTTTATCAAGCATTATATGGGGATTATAAGTATTTTGTTCGTCCATATGAAATGTTTGTGTCAAAAGTAGATCATGACAAGTATCCGGATGTGAAGCAGGAATATCGATTTGAACTTGTTGAAGAATAGGCTTAGGTCTATTCTTTTTTCTCATCTGTGTGATTTGTTAACGTATCGCAAGAAGGAGTGTGTTACAATGAATCATATTGACAAAGGGTGATTTAAATTATGGGTCGTGAATTATTTTTAGACTTTTTTACAGAGCACGAAGTGCCTGTTATGCGAAAAAGAAGACATACATTTTTAAAGATGGATGATGAGAATGTATATGTTTTAAAAGAAGGTGTTGTGAAGGTCAGTGTTTTAATGCGTGATGGACGTGAATTTAATATTGCGTATTTAAAAGGCTTTGATATTTTATCTATGTTTAAAGATGCAGTTGTTGATTGTAAATTTTCTTCATTGATGATTCGTGTTGAGAGTGATGAAGCTAGTTTTTATAGTGTTTCTAATAAGCTTATTTGTTGGTGAAGTTGATGCGGATGTTTGTGATAATGATGATATAGCTAGATTGAAGGAAATTGCTAAACTTGTTACTGTTACTAGTGATTATATTGAAGAATATGAAAAAACTGATAATTATGGTGTTTATA
>ERZ779888.3478-NODE-3478-length-11556-cov-3.491001_pt1 | contig 11556 bp, 8 predicted proteins | sample MGYA00511245_ERZ779888 | MGnify/ENA primary metagenome ERZ779888 (study PRJEB29588, sample SAMEA2155255) | human gut metagenome | biome: human gut; feature: human-associated habitat; material: faeces | place: Denmark | collected 2008/2010 ... | reverse complement strand
GGCTGGAGAACGTCTCGTTTTCCTACGACGGACAGCGCGATGTGCTGCACGACGTATCCATGGCCTTTCCCCGCACCGGTATGACGGCAATCGTCGGGCCGTCCGGGTGCGGAAAGTCCACGGTCGTGAAGCTTCTGACCGGCGCACTCCGGCCGCAGAGCGGGCGTGTTACGCTCGGCGGAGCGAGCATGGAGAGCCTTTCCCGAGAGAGCTACTATGCCCATCTCGCGGTGGTGAGCTGCGGCAGTCACATTTTTAACGACACCGTCCGCGCCAACTTCCGTCTTGCCAACGCCGCCGTAACGGACGAGGCGATCTGGGCGGCGCTCGAAACGGTAAATCTCGCGTCGTTCGTCCGGGAAAACGGCGGGCTGGACAAGGTAATCGCCGAGGATGCCGCTAATCTCTCCGGCGGACAGAAGCAGCGGCTCGCGCTCGCGGTGAATCTCACGGCGGAGCGGGACATTTATATTCTGGACGAGGCAACGAGCAACATCGATATCGAAAGCGAAGAGATTATTATGAAGGCCGTTGCCGCTCTTGCAAAAGAAAAGGCGCTCATTCTCATCTCGCACCGGCTTGCAAACGTTGTTCCGGCGGAGAAAATTTATGCCATGGAATCTGGCGGGGTTACCGAATGCGGCACGCACGCCGCGCTCATGGCCTCCGGCGGCGGGTATGCAAAGCTCTATGCGGCGCAGAAGGCGCTCGAAGAGGGATACCGGGAGGACGAGGAATGAATACGACAACGAAACCGCGCCGCAGCGGCGCGAAGATCATGGCGCAGCTCATCGTTCTGCTCGGTTCGCTCGTGTACATTATGCTGCTCGCCGTAATTAACGGCACGGCGGGCTTTCTGTGCGCCATGGGCGTGACGCTCTCGGGCGCTGCGGCCATCGCCAAGGCGCTCGGCGAGGAAATCTCCCTTTCCTACGGCGCGCTCATCGCGCTGGCCGTCGGTTGCGGCGTGCTGCGCGGCCTGCTCCGGTTTGCCGAGCAGTACGGCAACCACTACATTGCCTTCCGTCTGCTGGCGGTGCTGCGCGACAAGATCTTCACGGCGCTGCGCCGTCTCTGCCCGGCCAAGCTGGAAACCCGGCAGAAGGGCGCCATTATTGCGATGATCACCTCGGACATTGAAACGCTGGAGGTGTTCTATGCACACACCATCTCGCCGATCTGCATTGCGGTGCTGCTGAGCGTGGGAATGACGGTGTTCATCGGCTGCGTATCGAGCTGGTATCTGGCGCTCGCTGCGGCGGCGGGGTATGTTACTATCGGCGTTCTTGTCCCGCTCGTATTCTCCCGGCGTGTGCGCGTCGCGGGACAGGCCTACCGCGCGGAGTTTTCTTCGTTCAGCGCGTATTTCCTCGACAGTATCCGCGGCATTCAGGACATTGTACTCCATAATGCGGGCGCGCAGCGCGCCGCGGAAGTTGGCCGGCGTTCGGAGGTGCTTCTCGCTGAGACGAAGAAAATGAAGCACGAAACGGCTCGCGCCGCCGCGGGTACGGAGCTTTGCGTGTCGCTCTTTATCCTTGCGGGGCTCGCCGTGGGGACGGCGCTCACCGTGACGGGCGCGCTTACGCCCGGCGCGATGCTCCTTGGCGTCGCGGCGCTCTTCGGATCGTTCGGGCCGGTCATTGCCATTTCGGCGCTGCCGGGCAATCTCACGCAGACACTCGCCTCGGGCGAGCGGGTGCTCGACCTTCTGGAAGAGGAGAGCGCCGTGCGCGAGGTGGAAGAGGGAGAGGGAGAGAAGATCGACGGCTTTGCCCATCTCTCGGCAGACGGCGTCACATTCTCCTACGACGGCGTGACGAATGTGTTGAGCGATGTATGGATGTACGCCGAAAGAGGCGAGATCGTCGGTATCGTCGGCGAATCCGGCTGCGGCAAGTCCACGTTCCTCAAGCTGCTTCTCCGTTTCTGGCAGAAGCAGGGCGGCGAAATTCTTTATAACGGCGCGGACATTGATGCAATCGAAACGGCCAGCCTTCTCGACAATGTGACGATGGTGAGCCAGACAACGTATCTCTTTGATGAGACGATCGAGGAAAATCTCCGCATTGCCCGGCCCGGCGCGGCGCGCGCCGAGATCGAAGAGGTGTGCCGGCTCGCGTCGATCCATGACTTCATCCTCTCGCTACCGGAGGGGTACGAAACGCGCGTCGGCGCGCTCGGCGACAATCTCTCCACGGGCGAGAAGCAGCGGCTCGGTCTGGCGCGGGCGCTGCTGCGCGGCAGCGCTCTCATATTGCTCGATGAGCCGACGAGCAACGTTGACAGCATCAACGAGGGCATCATATTGCAGGCGCTGCGCCGACTGCGCAATAAGAAGGGCATCATCCTCGTGTCGCACCGCGAGTCCACGATGGCGATCGCCGATCGGGTATACGGCGTGAAAAACGGCCGGATGTTCCCCCTGCCGCGCGCGGGGAGAGAGGAGAGAATGTAAATGAAGATAAAGAGAATCTTATGGCTCTGCCTCGGCTGCATCGGCCTTGTGCTTGGCGCTCTCGGCGCGGTGCTGCCGCTGCTGCCGACGGTCCCGTTCCTGCTGCTGGCCGCGCTCGGCTTTGCCAAAAGCTCCGAGCGGCTGCACACGTGGTTCACCGGCACGAAGCTTTATAAAAACAATCTCGAAAGCTATGTGCGCGGCGAGGGCATGACCGCTGCGGCGAAACGGCGCATCATGCTCACCGTTACGGCGCTCATGGCCGTCGGCTTCGCGCTGATGATGCGAAAGGAGCTCTATATCCTGTGCATCATTCTCGCCTGCGTTTGGGTCGGGCATGTGATCTATTTTGTTTTCGGCGTGAAAACCTGCCGAAGCGCTCCAATACAGAAGGAAGAGAGCGGCATATAAAAAATCTCCGTATAACCGGTCAAACGGGTTATACGGAGATTTTTTATGGAATGGATATTCTGCGGCGCGCCGGGACGGATCACTTGCCGAACGTTTCGAGCCACGCGCGCACGGCCTCGGCGCTCTCCCGCGCGCTCATGCGCTTGCCGGGCAGAATGTCGGCCGCGGGGCAGACAGCGCGCAGGATATCGGCCGTCTTTCCCATGCCGCTGCCGCCGGAGGTGGCGAACGGAATCACGGTCTTGCCGGTGAAATCGTAGCTTTCAAGAAACGTTTCGATGATGCGCGGCGCCTGATACCACCAGATCGGGAAGCCGACGAACACGGTGCCGTACTGCGCCATATCCTCCACGCGGCCCGCAATGGCCGGGCGGCTGTGCTCGTCCTTCATCTCGAGCGTGCTGCGGCTCTTCTTGTCCATCCAGTTCAGATCGGCGGAGGTGTACGCCGTCTCGGGACGGATCTCAAAAAGGTCGCCGCCGGTCACGGCGGAGAGCGTTTTCGCAAGCTTGCCCGTTTCACCGCTGGCGGAGAAATACGCGATCAGAATTTTATTCATAGGGAGCACCCCCTTAAAATCATTATATTGTCAGTATAGCATATCCCGCGGCGGAAATCCACCGGGCAGGGAGTTTTTACGCACGGGGCGGGCGAATCGCTTGTGCGGCGCGGCGCGGCGTGGTATAATAAATCAGTTATAGAAATTATTTTAGAAGGAGCGCGTTATGCCGGAATTTCATGTGGTAAGCGAATATTCGCCCGCGGGCGATCAGCCGCAGGCGATCGAAAAGCTCGCCGAGGGCGTGGCCGCGGGACTGGACGAGCAGACGCTGCTCGGCGTCACGGGCTCCGGCAAAACGTACACGATGGCGAAGGTCATCGAGCGCGTGCAGAAGCCGACGCTCGTGCTCGCGCACAACAAAACACTCGCCGCGCAGCTTTGCAGCGAGTTCAAGGAATTCTTTCCGGACAACGCCGTGGAGTATTTTGTATCGTATTACGACTACTACCAGCCGGAGGCGTACATCCCGCACACGGATACCTACATTGAAAAGGACGCCTCCACGAACGAGGAGATCGACCGGCTGCGCCTTTCGGCGACGTTTTCGCTGCTGGAGCGGCGGGACGTGATCGTCGTGGCGTCGGTAAGCTGCATTTACGGTCTCGGCGAGCCGGACGATTTTGCGCGCATGGCTATCTCTCTCCGCCCCGGCAGCAGTCTGCCGCAGGAGGAGCTTTTAAAAAAACTCATCGACTGCCGGTATGAGCGAAACGACATCGCCTTCGAGCGCAACATGTTCCGCGTGCGCGGCGACACGGTGGAGATCTTCCCGGCCTACTGGCGCGATAAGGCCATCCGCGTGGAATACTTCGGCGACGAGATCGAGCGCATCAGCGAGATCAACCCTCTCACGGGCGCTGCGGTGCACACGCTCAGCCACACGGCCATTTACCCCGCGAGCCACTACGTGACGCCGCCGGAGAAAATGGCGCGCGCCGTGCAGGAGATCCGCCGCGAGTGCGACGAGCGGGTGAAGTTTTTCAAAGACCACGAAAAGCCGCTCGAGGCCGAGCGCATCGCGCAGCGCACGAATTTTGATATCGAGATGATCCAGGAGCTGGGCTACTGCTCCGGCGTGGAGAACTATTCGCGCATCATCTCCGGCCGCCCGGTCGGGAGCGCGCCGATGACGCTGCTCGACTATTTCCCGAAGGACTTTCTCATGTTCATCGACGAATCGCACGTGACGCTGCCGCAGGTGCGCGCCATGTACCACGGCGACCGCGCGCGCAAGGAGGCGCTCGTTGAATACGGCTTCCGGCTGCCGTCGGCGTTCGATAACCGCCCGCTGAAGTTTGAGGAATTCCAGCAGCGGGTAAATCAGGTCATATACGTTTCCGCCACACCCGGCGAGTACGAGCGCACGCGCTCGGGCCAGATCGCCGAGCAGATCATCCGCCCGACGGGGCTCACCGACCCGAAGATCGACGTGCGCCCTATCGAGGGACAGATCGACGATCTCATCGCCGAGATCCACGCGCGCATCGAGCGCGGCGAGCGCACGCTCGTCACGACGCTCACCAAGCGCATGGCGGAGGACCTGACGGCGTATCTCGGCAACGCCGGCATCAAAACGCGCTACATGCACCACGACGTCGGCGCCATGGAGCGCATGGAGATCATCCGCGATCTGCGCCGGGGCGAATTTGACGTGCTCGTCGGCATCAACCTTCTGCGCGAGGGCCTTGACCTTCCCGAGGTATCGCTCATTGCGATCCTCGACGCGGATAAGGAGGGCTTTCTCCGGAGCGAAACATCGCTCATCCAGACGATCGGCCGCGCGGCGCGAAACGCCGAGGGCACCGTCATCATGTATGCCGACACGGTCACGCCCTCCATGCGCGCCGCCATCGACGAGACTGAGCGCCGCCGCGCCATCCAGACGGCGTACAACGAGGCGCACGGCATCGTGCCGAAAACCATCAAAAAGAGCATCCGGGATCTTCTTGAGATCACCGGCCCCGCGGCGAAGGACGAGCGCGGCATGCGCATGACCGAGCGCGAGCGGAAGGCCGAGATCGACCGGCTGGAAAAAGAAATGCGCAAAGCCGCGCAGATGCTCGAATACGAATATGCCGCCGTGCTGCGCGATCAGATCATCCGGCTGCGCGGGGAGAAGTGACCATGGCGGAAAAGAACGTACAAAACGATTTTTCCAAGGGGAATATCCCCGCGGTCGTCATGCGCATGGCGCTGCCGCTCATCGCCGCGCAGCTCGTGAACGTGCTCTACAACGTGGTGGACCGTATCTACATCGGCCATATTCCCAATGTCGGCAGCATGGCGCTCACGGGCGTCGGCATCGCGCTGCCGGTCATTTCGATCCTTTCGGCGTTCGCGGGCCTGTTCGGACAGGGCGGCGCGCCGCTCTGCTCCATGGCGCGCGGCCGCGGGGATAACGACGAGGCCTCCCGCGTGATGGGCAACGCCTTTTCCATGCTGCTCGTTTCGTCCGTTGCGCTCGGGCTGCTCACATGGGCGTTTCTCGATCCGGTGATAACGGTGTTCGCCGCGGGCAAGGAGGCAAGCTCCTATGCGCGCGAGTATCTCGCAGTGTATCTTATCGGGACGACGTTTTCGTTCGTATCCCTCGGCATGAACGTGTATATCAACGCTCAGGGCTTCGCCACGCGCGGCATGCTCACGGTGCTGCTCGGCGCGGCGGCGAACATCGTGCTCGACCCGCTGTTCATTTTTGCTTTCCGCATGGGCGTGCGCGGCGCGGCGGCTGCTACGGTGCTCTCACAGGCGCTGAGCGCCGCGTGGTGCTTCCTCTTTCTGCGCAGCAGCAAAACGCCGCTCGAGCTTTCGTGGCGGACGATGGCGCCGCGGAAGAAGATCATGGGACGCATCATGTCTCTCGGCGTGGCCGATTTCGTGATGGGGGCGACGAACTCCGCCATTCAGACCGTGGCGAACCGCCAGCTTGGGCTGTACGGCGGCGATCTTTATGTCGGCGCGATCACGGTCGTAAACTCGCTGCGGACGATCTTCACCGAGATCATCCACGGCTTCGGCTCCGGCATCCAGCCGGTGCTCGCTTTTAACTACGGCGCGGGGCAGAAAAAGCGCGTGCTGGAGACGATCCGGTTCAGCACGCTCGGCGCGGCGGCGTTCTCGCTGCTCGTGTGGGCGGTGTTCATGCTCTTCCCCGAACCGCTCATCCGCATCTTTACGCCGGATGAGGAGCTCATCGCCGTGGCGGTGCGCGCCGTGCGCATTTATTTCTGCGGGTTCGTGTTCATGTCGCTCCAATTCGTTGCGCAAAACTCGTTCCGATCGCTCGGCAAGGCGCGGCAGGCGATCTTCTTTTCGCTGCTGCGCAAGATCGTGCTCGTCGTGCCGCTGATGCTGCTGCTCCCGGGCGTATTCGGTCTCGGGGCGGACGGCGTGTACTGGAGCGAGCCGATCAGCGATCTGCTCGGCGGGGGCGCGGCGTTCACAACGCTTATGCTCACCGTGTACCGCCCGCTCGCCAAGGAACTTAAGGAGGAAACTCTATGCCAAAACTGATGCTCATCGACGGCAACAGCCTCGTGAACCGCGCGTATTACGGCGTGCGCCCGCTCTCCGCGCCCGACGGCACGCCGACGAACGCCGTTTTCGGCTTTCTGAATATATTGCAGCGCCTGCTCGACGACGAAAAGCCGGACGCGCTCTGCGTTATGTTCGACCGCCGCGAGCCGACGTTCCGCCACAAGCACAGCGAGGCGTATAAGGCGACGCGCAAGCCCATGCCGGACGATCTCGCCGCGCAGATGCCGGTTTTGAAGGACGTGCTCGACGCGCTCGGCATCGAGCGGCGCGAGCTTTCCGGCTGGGAGGCGGACGATCTTCTCGGCACCGTGAGCCGCATCGGAGCGGAGAAGGGCTGGGAGTGCGTCGTCGTCACCGGCGATAAGGACGCTTTGCAGCTCGTGGGAGATCATGTGCGCGTGCTCAACGTCAAAACGCGCATGGGCCAGACCGAGACCGTCAACTATACGCCCGAGCGCTTCCGCGAGGAATACGGGTTTGACGCGCCGCACATGGTCGATCTCAAGGCCCTCATGGGCGACACGAGCGACAACATCCCCGGCGTCCCCGGCGTGGGGGAGAAAACGGCGCTCGAACTTGTGCGGAAGTACGGCTCGCTCGCGGGCGTGTACGAGCATATCAGCGATCCCGACATCCGCGCCTCGCTGCGCACAAAGCTCGAAAACGGCAAAGAGAGCGCCGAGGACTCGTACTATCTCGCCACGATCGACCGCAAGGCGCCCATCGATATTTCCCCCGACGAGCTTCGCCGCCCGGCAGACTACGGCGGCGCGGCATATGAAATTTTCCGGCGGCTCGGCTTCCAGAAGTTCATTGAAAAGTGGGGCCTGAAACCGGCCGCGGAGGAGAAAAAGGAAGAGACCGTATTTGAGGGCACATGCGAGAGCGTGACGCCGCAAACGGAAAAAGACCTCCGCGCCGCGCTGGAGCGGGCGGGGGACGCCGTCGCCTATTACTGGTTTGATGCCGAAAGCGGCGAGACGCTCGCGCATTTCAGCGTTTCCGAAAAAGACGCGCTCGCGGTATTTCTGACGCCGGAGGCATACCGGGACGGCTATACCGCGGCGCTCGCGCTGCTCTTTGCGCCCGAGCGCCGCAAGGCGGGGCACGACGTGAAGAATCTGCAGCGCGCGCTGCTCGCGCGAGGCGTGGACGCGCTCGAAAACTGGGTGTTTGACAGTGCGCTCGCCGGGTATCTTCTCGACGCGACCGCCGCCGGATATGAGATCGAAAAGCTCACGCTCGCCTACTGCGGCTTCACGCCGCATACCTCGTCCGGCGCGGCGGACAGCGGCGATCAGCTCATGCTTGACCTCTCCGGCGGGGAGGGAAAAACGCTCGCCGACCGGCTCGGCGAGATGGCCTCGCGCGCGGCGAGCGTCGCGGCGCTCGAGAAAGTTATGCTCCCGAAGCTGCGCGAGACGCAGATGGAGGAGCTTTTTACAAAGATCGAGCTGCCGCTCTGCGCGGTGCTTGCCAAAATGGAAAACGAGGGCTTTCTTGCCGACGCGGAGGCGCTGCGCGCCTTCGGCGAGAGTCTTACGGGCAGCATCGACGCGCTGCGCGAAGCGGTTTGGGCGGAGGCGGGGGAGAAATTCAACATCCAGTCCCCGAAGCAGCTCGGCGCCGTGCTTTTTGAAAAGCTCGGTCTCCCCGGCGGGAAAAAGACCAAGACCGGCTGGAGCACCAATGCCGATGTGCTCGATAAGCTCCGCTATGAGCCCATCGTGCGCCACGTGCTCGAATACCGCGAGCTCACCAAGCTCAAATCCACCTACGCGGACGGCCTTTTGAAGGTCATCGGCGCGGACGGACGCATCCATACCAATTTCCAGATGACCGTCACGGCGACGGGACGTCTTTCGTCCACCGAGCCGAACTTGCAGAACATCCCCGTCCGGCGCGAGCTGGGGGCGGGACTGCGCAAAATGTTTGTCGCCGCGCCCGGCAACGTGCTCGTGGACGCGGACTATTCGCAGATCGAGCTGCGCCTGCTCGCGCACATCTCGGGCGACGAGGCGATGCGCGCGGCGTTTCTCTCCGGCGAGGATGTCCACCGCGTCACGGCCTCACAGGTGTTCGGCGTGCCACTTGAGGACGTCACCGCCGAGGAGCGCCGGAGAGCGAAGGCCGTGAACTTCGGCATCGTGTACGGCATTTCCGCCTTCTCGCTCGCGCAGGACATCGGCGTCGGCTACGGCGAGGCGAAGGAGTATATGGACGCCTATTTCGCGCGCTTCCGCGGCGTGCGCGATTACCAGAAGGAAGCCGTCCGGCGCGCCAAGGCGCTCGGCTATGCCGAAACGCTCTTTCACCGGCGGCGCTATCTGCCGGAGCTGAACGTTCCGGCGCTGCGCGCGTTCGGCGAGCGCGTCGCGCTCAACATGCCGATTCAGGGCACGGCGGCGGACGTTATAAAGCTCGCCATGGTGCATGTGGATCAGCGGCTTCGCGCCGAGGGAATGAAGGCAAAGCTCATATTGCAGGTGCACGACGAGCTGATCGTCGAATGCCCGGAAGCGGAGCGGGAAAAGGCCGTGCAGGTGCTGCGCGAGGAAATGGAACATGCCGTAGCTTACACCGTGCCGCTCACCGCGGACGCCGGCTGGGGCAGAAACTGGGCGGAGGCGCACGGGACATGATCGTTCGCAGAGCGGAGCTTTCCGACATTCCCGCCGTTGCCGCGCTCGAGCGCGCCGAATTTCCGGACGGCGCGGACGAAGGAATGCTCGCGCGCCTTTGGGAAACGGACGGCGGCGTCATCCTCGCCGCCGAAGAAGGGAATGACCTTCTCGGCTACGTCTGGGCGCGCTTCGTGCTCGATGAGGGCGATATCGGCAACGTGGCCGTGGCGCCGGACTCTCGCCGCCGCGGGATCGGCGCTGCGCTCCTGAAAGCGCTTTTTGCCGAAAGCGAGCGGCGCGGCACAGCCGTTTTACAGCTCGAGGTGCGCGAGAGCAATCTCGCCGCGCGGCGGCTCTATGAAAAAAACGGCTTTGAGATCGTGGGAAAACGAAAAAACTACTATGAAAAACCGGCGGAAGATGCTATTCTGATGTCGAAATTCTTCCAAAAAGAGGCGGAGTAACGCAATGCTGATATTATCCGTGGAATCCACGTGCGACGAGACCGCCGTCGCCGTGACCGAAAATGGACGAAAGGTGCTCACCGACCAGATCTTCTCGCAGGCCGACCTGCACGCCGTATACGGCGGCGTCGTGCCGGAGATCGCCTCGCGCAGCCATGTGGAGGTCATCTCGCGGCTGGCTGACCGCGCGATCGCGGCGGCGGGCGTGAAAAAGTCCGAGCTTGACGCCGTGGCGGTGTCGTATGCGCCGGGACTCATCGGCGCGGTGCTCGTGGGCGTGAACTTTGCCAAGAGCGCCGCGGCGGCGCTTGGCATCCCGCTCATTCCGGTGCACCACATCCGCGGCCACATCGCCGCAAACTACATTGCCTATCCGGAGCTTGAGCCGCCGTTCACCGCCGTCGTGGTATCCGGAAGCCACACCTCAATTTACAGCGTCACCGGGTATTCCTCCTTTGATGAGATCGGCACAAGCCGTGACGATGCCGCCGGAGAAGCCTTCGACAAGGTAGGACGTGTTATCGGTCTTTCTTATCCGTGCGGACGCGAAATGGACGAGCTTGCCGCGAAAGCGGGAGACATCGAGAGGATAAAATTCCCCTCCCCGGCGCTGCGCGGCGACACATTTGATTTTTCATTCAGCGGACTGAAAACCGCAGTGATAAATCATGTGCACAATCTCCGTCAGCGTCTCGGAATCGGAGACGGACCGCTGCCCGAGGAAGAAAGAGTACGAATCGCCGCCTCGTTTACCGATACAGTCACCGAGGCGATTGCCGAAAAAGTAAGCGCGGCACTTGCGGAATATCCGTCGGATAAAATCGTCCTTGCGGGCGGAGTAGCCGCCAATTCCCATCTGAGGAAACGTCTCGAAAAGCTCTGTGCTTCGCTCGGCGCGTCGTTTTTTGTACCCGAGATCGGACTTTGCGGCGACAACGCCGCGATGGTCGCCGCTCAGGGATACTATGAATACAAGGCGGGAAAGCGCGCCGACGAGTCGCTGAACGCTTATGCATCCGAAGAAGCCGCCGAGACTGCCGGGATATTTTAGGCAAAAGCTGTAGAAAACCCTTTTTATGCAATCATCTTATTCTGCTTTCGCCTAACATTTCTACAGGGTTTTCTACAGACTGTAGAAAACTCGCTGTTCATAAACCGTGTTTAAAAGCTTCCGATGCCTTATTTTCAAGGAGAATTCGCTGCTTTTGCGCATCTGACGCAATTTACGGCTGTTGTCTATAATCGGAAGTCTTAAAAATGTTCAAAAATACCTACATATAAGGAGACACGAAAATGTCAAAATATGATGCTCAGATCAAAGAAGCCTGCGAAAAATTCGCTCACCTTCTCGAAGGTCAGCTCGAGCGCGTTGAAAGAATCAACGCGGCAGCCGACTTTGTGGATTACGATAAGCTTGACAAGATTGTGATCGGTATATGCGGCGGCGACGGAATCGGTCCGATCATAACAAAAGCGTCGCAGACCGTCCTCGAGAAGCTT